>Ga0307990_1000909_pt1 | contig 25511 bp, 18 predicted proteins | sample EllFjometagen129_FD_203168 | JGI IMG/M metagenome (GOLD analysis project Ga0307990, IMG submission 203168) | Marine microbial communities from Ellis Fjord, Antarctic Ocean - #129 | ecosystem: Environmental > Aquatic > Marine > Unclassified | place: Southern Ocean | collected 2014-10-08
CTTGCGGTGAGGTTACACCTGTTCCCATCTCGAACACAGTAGTTAAGTTCACCTGCGCCGATGGTACTGGTCTGGCGACGGATTGGGAGAGTAGGTCGCCGCCTTCTTGAAGCTCTCTATTTTTTTAGTAACTTATACCTTGAATAAAGTTTAATAAATAAAGAGAAAGTGAAGAGAACCTGATTATCATATAAATCTTGACAGAATGGGTGAATCATTTGAGCTGAATATAGAGAACAGGATAAAATTGATATGAATAAGAAGAAGAAAAAAGTATTAAGAAAAAAGACCCAGTTTCATAGTTATGTAGATGCAATTTTATTTGCATTTGTAGTTGCGTTTCCAATTAAGGCTTATATATTTCAGAATTTCATGATTCCCTCCCCTTCCATGGAAAGTACATTGTTGGTAGGAGACTATCTTGTTGGTAACAGGTTAAAATATTTTTTTACAGAACCTAAGCAGGAAGATATCGTGATGTTTTATAATCAAGAAGACCCTGAATACCCACAACCTCCGGAAGATTATTTACGATTAGTGGGACCAATATACTGGGATAAAGGTAAACATTTCTTTAAGTGGTATCAAAAGAAGTATTTTGTGAAGAGAGTTATTGGTTTGCCTGGAGATAAAGTAGAGATAAAGGACAGAAGGGTTTATGTGAATGACAAGATATTTCATCATAATTATGAGCAATATGTAGATCCTCATGGCTATAACAACGTACCAATAACCTGGGATAATCAGGGAGAAGTTAACGATATAAATTATGGTGATTTTGATGGAAAAATAAAGGGAGAGCGAGATAATTTTGGGCCTGTTGTGGTTCCAGAAGACAGCTATTTTGTGATGGGAGATAATCGTGATTTAAGTTCTGACAGCAGATTTTGGGGTTTTCTGGATAGACGAGCGATAACCGGTTCTCCATTTATAATATTTTTCTCCTCAGGAAAGGAACCCATTAAAAATATAAAATACTACTATCAGGAAAGACCCAAAGAAATACGATGGGAACGATTTATGAAGATCATTAAGTAAGCGAGTGATACAAGAAAAAGAACTTATCAGACATCTATATATACATGTCCCATTTTGTATCAGAAAGTGCGGATATTGCAGTTTTTACAGTAAGGTACCAACTGCTGCTGAATATGTGTCATTTATAAAAACATTATTAATTGAATTAGATTATTATAAGAGAAATTATGAACTTGATTGTGAAACTATTTATCTGGGAGGAGGTACTCCATCACTTCTTGATAATAAGCAATTAGAAACTATTATCAGACAAATACCCCGACAAAATAACTGCGAAATTACCCTGGAAGCAAATCCTGGAGATATTTCAGAATCAAAAATAGAAAGTTGGGAACATCTTGAAATCAATAGAATAAGTGTTGGTCTGCAGAGCATGAAAGATGATGAACTGGAGTTCCTGGGTCGAAGGCACAATGTTGCAGAAAGTCTTAATGCTATACAGCTTTTGCAAAATAGTGATATAAAAAATATTTCTTTTGACTTGATATATGGACTACCAGGGCAGAATTTAGCAGATGTAGAATTTTCTATGAACCAATATTTGAAGTTATCTCCTGAGCACATATCCACGTATTGCTTATCATTGGCAGATGATTGTGCTCTGGCTGAATATAAAAACAAATTACCTTCTGATGAAATAGTGAGTGATATGTATTTTATGATCAGATCAATGCTGTTATCACGGGATTGGCTTCATTATGAATTGAGTAGCTTCTGTATGGAAAGTAGGGAATCAAGACATAATTTAGCCTACTGGACCCAAAGAAAATACCTGGGCTGTGGTCCATCTGCTGCTGGCTATGTATCAGGTTTCAGATATCAAAATCCAGCCAGTTATGATAAATGGCTTGAGGATATTAGCTCTTTGAAATTCTTTAATAATCATGAGAATATAGATGAAGTAATTCGCGAAAAAGAATACATCATTCTGGCATTAAGAACAACCAAAGGACTGGATATTGCTGATTTCAACAAAGAGTTCAAGATTGATTTTCTGGAAAAATATCGTGAAATACTTGTCAAATATCAAAAGCTGAAATTAGTGGAACAACATGATGGATATATCCGTTTGATGCCAAAGGGATATTTTATCAGTAATGAGATACTGAGTAATTTTGTTTAAGAGGTTTATATGAGATACAAAACAATTATAATTTTAACGCTGTTAATAATTACATGTTTCTACAGTTATGGATCAATCCTGATACCGATGGACAACAGTCAGAGTAATCACCTTAAGGCTTATGGAATTGCATTTGCTGCTCTTTCTGAGGACATTGCTGTGAAGTGGCTATTGAATTATAGAGGTGGATCGTGGTTATTACCCGACTCATATAATATTCAAAGTCTGTGCAATATCCGGGGAGTTACTTACGAAACTGTAAATGCAGCGGATGAAGTACAGATCATGGCAGAAATCCAAGAATCAAATATGGATGCAGTGATGCTGGAGAAAGAGCCTAAAATAGCGGTATATGTACCACCCAGTGAAGAGCCCTGGGATGATGCTGTTACACTTGCACTCACTTACGCCCAGATAGATTATGAAACTCTGTGGGATGAAGATGTGCTTACCGGTAAGCTTAACGAATATGACTGGCTGCATCTTCATCATGAAGATTTTACTGGGCAGTATGGCAAATTTTATGCCAGTTATCGTAATGCACCCTGGTATAAAGAAGATGTGAAAACTAATGAAGAAATGGCTGCAAAGTTCGGTTACAAAAAAGTATGGCAAATGAAACATGCAGTTACAGACAAGATCAAGGATTTTGTACAGATGGGTGGATTCCTTTTTGCCATGTGTGCGGCTTGTGATAGTTATGATGTAGCTCAGGCGGTTGGTAATGTTGATATAGTTGATCAGGTTTTTGATGGGGATGGGATTGATCCAGCTTATCGATCTAAATTAAACTTTGATAAATGTCTGGTATTTGAGAATTTTCAGATCATTACAAATCCCTACCAGTATGAGTTCAGTTCTATAGATGCCAGTGATTATGCCAAATTACGAGGAGCAGAGCAGGATTATTTTCAGCTATTTGATTTTTCGGCTAAATATGACCCTGTACCCACGATGCTAACGCAGTGTCACACGAATGCGGTGAATGGTTTTTTGGGACAGACTACCTCTTTTCATAAACGTTTTGTGAAGAAAAGCGTGATCATATTAGGTGAAGTACCTGGAGCCGATGAAGTGAAGTATCTGCATGGTAATTATGGTAAAGGAACTTTCACTTTTTATGGAGGACATGACCCTGAGGATTACCAACATAGGATAGGAGATCCGGAAACTGTACTTGATATGCACAAGAATTCACCAGGATACCGGTTGATCCTAAATAACATACTTTTTCCAGCTGCAGAAAAGAAAAAGCTGAAAACATAAAAAATGCTGGACATCCTAAATGGTGAAATGTTTTTGTCTTAGACTCGAAAATAATAAGTAAATATAGTACTGGGAGTGTGTTTAGATGGAAAAAGACAACGAAATCCGAGAGGAAGAAATGCCAAAGGCAGAAGACGTAACTATCGAAGAGAAGCCCGTTATGCCGGAAGTGGTAGAAACGGAAGAAAAAGTTAAGAAAGTTATCGAATCAGAAGAACCAATTGAACTAAAAGAAGTAATTGAACCGGAAGAGGTGATCGAACCGGAAGAAGCGATCGAACCGGAAATGGTGATTGAACCCGAAGAGGTGATCGAACCGGAAAAGGTGATCGAACCGGAAAAGGTGATCGAACCCGAAAAGGTGATCATACCCGAAGAGCCGATTGAACCCTTAACTGAGAAAGCAGTACAATCACTGGAAGACGAAGTAGTTGAATCAGAGCCAAAATCAGAAGATGATGATTATGATGCACTTCTGGAAAAATCGCTGGCTGGGATTACTGATTATCATGTAGGAGACAAAGTTTCCGGGGAGATAATCAATATCACAGATTCTTATATCTTTGTAACTTTAGGCGGAAAGCGTGATGCTTATGCTGATAAGAGTGAATTTATAGATAAAAAAGGTGAACTCAAATACAAAGTAAGCGATACATTATCAGGTTATATCTCAAAATATTCAGATACTGAAACCTGTATTTCCCGCAGTTTGATAGGCGTAAACCTTCATATCTTGAGGGAAGCTTATGAACAGAAAATACCAGTTGCTGGAAAAGTGATCAGTATGATCAAAGGTGGTTTACTGGTTGATGTATCGGGGATTAGAGCATTTTGTCCGCTGAGTCAGATCAGCAATAAAATGGTTCCTGACTACAAAGTTTATCTAAGTAAAGATTATGATTTCAGAGTAATTGATTTCACTGAAAATGGTAAAAATATAGTTCTTTCTCGTAGAGCTATTTTGGAAGAAAGTGAAAAACAGCAAAAAGAAATGACTCTTTCCAAAATCCAGATCGGAGACATCATCAAGGGTAAAGTTGTAAGACTTACCAATTTTGGTGCTTTTATTGATATTGGTGGATTGGAAGGATTATTACATATATCAGAATTTGCTCACAGACGGGTGGAATCACCATCTGATATGGTTAATATTGGAGAAGAAGTTGAAGCCAAGATTATTCGTTTGAAAGGTGACAAGGTTTCACTTAGTTTCAAGGCTATGACTCCAGACCCCACTGATTTAGTTCTTTCAGAACTGGAAGAAGGATCGATAATTAAATGCCGGGTTTTAAGGAATCTTCCTTTTGGTTCATTCGTGGAAATCCAGCCAGGTGTAGAAGGATTGATCCCAATTTCTGAGATGGATAGAAACCGTCGTGTGGTTAATGCCAATGATATTTTAAATCCAGGTGACATTGTGGAAGTGCAGGTGCTCAAGGTGCGTGCTGCTGAAAGAAAGGTATCACTTTCTTTGAAGGCATTGCAGCCAGATCCCTGGGAAACCATTGATGATGTGATCAGAGTTGGAGACGTGATTGATGGCGTGATAGAGAATGTTGCTAATTTCGGCACTTTTATCAGAATTTCTGATGGTGTTACTGGTCTGCTGCCAAATAGTAAAATGAAAATTGCTAATCTTAACTATACCAAAGAAAATATTAGTGAGACGGTTAAAGTGAGAATTTCGAGAATAGATATTGATAGTAAGAGAATTTCTCTGGAACCAACTGACATGCCAGAATCAGATAGAAGGGACTCACGTGATAGCGGTGGTGGAGACTGGCGCAGCTACAAGCAAGATAAAAAAGACGAAGTAGATGAAGATAATCCGTTTAATATCTTATAATTAAACAGATAATATAGACTTTCGAAAAGGTCATCAGAAATGATGACCTTTTTTTATTTAGTTTTTGCAGAAATTAGCTAATAATTTCAGAACTCTCTGAGAGATTCCTGGATTCCTTTATGAATTTCATACCAGAAATCAAGTCCTGCTTCAGCTTTATTTTCTTCAAATCTGTTAAGCCATTGCTTTAATTGGGGGTCATCATATTTATCGACTTCTATTTTGCGTTTTAAGAAGCTCACAACGAAGTCCAGATTACGTTCCGATTCCCAGAATACGCTGGCATTTCTACTATTGATGCGTGAGGCTGTCATGTTGATATTATGGATGAATTCATCTTTTAAATTGTATATTTTATCCATGATCTCGGGCAGCATATCTTCTGCCCAGCCTCTATGGAAACGGCATACACCTAAATTATCCATGACCAGTTCCGCCTGAAACCGCTCAGCAGACAAACGACCCAGATCACGGGGGCGGAAGAATTCATTTCCATAATACATATAATATTTACCCATAATAGCCATAGGTGATAAAACGCCCGGAGTCCAATACTGATTAGGAACCATCCAGCCCTTGCGTGCAAAAGCAATATAGAGGAATTTATCAAGTATCTCTTTTCCTTTCTCGCGGGAAATTTTCCTGCCAAACTTTCGAGCTCCTTCAGAGAAATTCAAAATTCCACGGTTTTGGATGATGGAATCCAGCAGTTCAATCCCGATTTCGGAATTAAGGGAAGAATCATTTATCAGATCAAAATTATCAAGATCAAATTTAGGTTTTCTACTTACTCCAACTTCCTCTGGAGATAATAAATCTTCATCAAGGCACTCCATCAGCCAGGAAAGAACTCCCCCGGCAGAAATTGCATCAAAGCCCATTATATCAGCATGATGAACCAGTTTCTCTGCAGAGCGCTGATCAAAAATACCGCAAAGAGGTCCCAAAGTCTGATATGGCTCGTAGTCTTTTTTATATTCACCATTCATTTTTTTGCAGAGGGCAGAGCAGGGCTCGCCACAAGTCTTTTGCTGCTTGGTCATTATGGTTTCTTCGTTGAATTGTTTCAGGTAATGATCCTGGATGAAATTTTTGTGCAGATCCAATCTTTCATGTTCAGAAAAATAGATGCTTTTATAATTGAAAGCGATCAATCTGCCAGAAATATTGGCATAATTAACACCCAACGTACCACCGGTTTGGAATTTAGGATCGAATCGATACTTGGTTGTTGCTTCGAAATCTTTCACAGCCAGGATTTGGTCATATTTATCTTTGAACCATTTATCAGCAACAGAGCGATCTCTAAAATCTTCTTCCAGATGCGTTCCACCATAGATAATGGCAGCAATGCCATGTTCCTGATACAGCTTTGATCCTAAGCCACCTCGACCTGCCCAGGTATCGACATTAGTGATTTTATTGTCTCGAATGGCAGCGGAACAGATAGCGCCCATATCAGTTGCTTTTGCAGCAGGTCCAGTAGCTAAAATGCGAGGTTTGGAGCCAAATTGATCACCAAATTCCTGATAGGTGAAATCCATCATGGAATAAACACCCTGCTTTCCAGAAGCCCAGATATCATCAGGTTTGATCGGTAATAATTCCACCTGGATTTCTTCACCATGGTTACGATTTAAGTATAAAATAGATGGTGTGGCAGATTTTCCGATTATGGATAATAAATTTATTCCTAAATTATTGAATTCTAATCCAGCTCCACCCATGGAAGAAATATAAAATCCTCCCCAACAGGGTGAAAAGCCGGAGAAAATGAGTCGATTTGATCCCGGCAGAATGGAACCTGCAAACAATCCTACCCCAATATTTAAACCATTATTTTTTCCTGAAAGGTGTAAGCCAAGATCGACTGGACCGAAAAAATCCCCCAATTTATAACGATCTATGCGGTAAAAAGAAGTATTTACATTAACCTGCAATACGCGTATAGTTGAATTCATGTGATCTCCTTTTTGATATAAATAAAACACTAATAACATTTTCTCAGATATCAAAGTTCAGATGGCGTGTCAATGGGAAAAAGAGTATGGACTTAATGAACAAAGGGTATGTTCACCTTCCACCAGCTGAGACCTTGCGAATGGTTGATCAGTTATCTGGCTCTATTTATTTTAAGAATCATGCAGATATTGTAGTGATAGTAATTTTTAAAGTGAATCTGCCAACCATTCCGAAGGTTTGGCGACCATTCAGGTTTTAGCTGGGAGTAATGTTTAAGTAGCTATATTCTTTCTCTTTCCACTTTTATGAATACGCCAGAAGATGAAAAGCAGCACAAACCCACTCCAGGTGAACCAGCTCATGCGGAAATAGGTGGGAATTGCTCCAATCTTATCCAGCCAGTATCCACTAAGTGGAGAAAATATGGCAAAACCGAGACTGGCAGCCATACTCACCATTGAGCTTACTGTTGCCCGATTGTGATCTTCCACCTGATGATTAATATAAAAGCTCATAGTGGGATTATAGAGCCCCCGCACAAATTGCTGTAAGGCAAATACAGGGATCAGATAAATTGCTGGATGCAGGGCTGGCAGTAAAAATGATAAGCCCATAATAAATAGTAGTGCCAGCAGCAGGCGTCGAGGTCTTATTTCCTTGAATTTATTCACCAGATAATGGGATGAAAACGCAGCAGCAATATTGAAAAAGAGAAATGCTACTCCATACCAGGCGACATCGAGCTTCACAACCTCAAAATATGGTTGATAAAGCCAGAAACTGTTCCGGCTGGCTATCCCCATGATAATGGCAAATCCAAGTGCCCACAAGATTCGCTTTTTGGTAAAGACTTCCTTACTGCTTTGCAATATGTGGCTCAGATAACTGCCAGAGGATTTTTGCCTGCCATGATCATGAAACAGGGAGGATGTTAGCATTGCCACAACCAGGAATCCCAAGCTGATTATGAAAGGTATCAGGGGATTGATCTTATATAAAAGACTGCTGATAACTGCTCCCACACCTTGACCAATGAAAACCACGGACATCGTTTTACCCATAATAGTTTGATATTCTTTTTTGCGGTCAAGCTTCACCAGGCTTTCATAAAGCAGGGAAGTATCAGAGCCACTGGTGAAGGTGAGGCCCAGTCCAAAAGCTATTTCGGCAAATGCAAAGGTCAAAAAGCTGTGTCCCAAGATATAAAGCAGCAAACCCACGAAGCACAGTAGGCTTCCCAGAAACAACGCCAGATGACGGGTGATTTTATCAGAAACCATACCAGTAGGAACTTCAAATACTATTACTGAGATTGCTGAGATGGACTGCAATACCATGATATTGGTATAGTTCAACCCTTTCCAAAGCAGAAAAAGCATCAGTACAGGACCGATGATCAGCATGTTATTAAAAAATCTATAGTAAAGGAATACCTTCACGTTTCTTTCGTAATATTTGATATCCATATAGCAATACGTCTGATAGAAGATTTTCCTGTCAAGTAATACTGAAGCGGAGTTGCGAGCATTAATATGATTGATAAGTCTTGACTTAGAAGTGGGGTGGGTAGATTGTTGATTATCGAGAAATTTGATCAAGTTGGAGGTGAAAATGAAAAGACGGGAAATTATTAGGTATTTACTTGCAATACTGGCAGTAACACTGCTGGTAAGTTGTTCCAGTTCAGGGGCAAAAGACCTGAATTTTTATTTATGTGGAGAATACACAAATTCTACGGGGACAAATCCTGATTTTACACTTATTGACGAACTTACTGATAATGAAGTTCATTTTGACGGGCAACCGGAATTCAATGTAGATGTCCATGATATAACAATGACAATGAACAATTTATCAATCTATGAAGGTAATGATAACTACTATATAGACGATGTGGAAGTGGAAGAAAAGGTTGGCGATGAATGGAGTTGGAATCCTGAATTTGAAGTAGAATTTGACAACCTGACTCAGCTTGGTGTGGTTTTAGTGCTTGATGTAAGTAATAGCCTTGGGGATGATTTTGATGATGTGCTGGCATATGCTGTGGAATTTGTAGAAGTAGTAGTTGAGAATTCTCCTGAGGCACAGATTGGAGTAGTAAGTTTTTCCGACACGATTTCGGTAATATCACCTGGCACAGATATCCAGGAGATTGAGAGTTTTATAACCGATCAGGAGATGGGGTCTTATACGAGGATGTATGATGCCATGAGTATAGGAATTGAGATGCTGGGGGAACTGGAAGTTGAAGGCAGAGCACTGGTCTCATTTACTGATGGCTGGGATACGTATTCCACTATCTCTCCTGATGAACTGGTGACAGCGATGAATGAGCTGGGAATACGGAGTTATACTATGGGTTTATCAGGTCAGGGTGGTGTCAACACTGTAGTTCTGGAGCAACTGGCAGTAAATGGGCAATACAGGTTAACCTCCTCCAAAAGCGATCTGCGAAAAATCTTTCAATTCTTTGCTGAATCAGTATCTAATGTATATCAAATATCATATAAACGCAGCAGTCAGTTGATAGCAAATCCACGCCAAATTAGATTTAAATTTATAGATCAGCAATAGGACAAGGAGAATAGTTGAAGAAAGTAATATTGATAATCATCTTGATTGGAGCATTTTCATTATATGCAGTGGAAAAAATAGATGTACTGGAAAATGATCCATTTCCACTCACGCATTGGCTTTCAGCAGCAGAAGCAATTCGATGGGATGAAATCAGCAGAGATTTTTATGAAACAGACCCGCCAGTGGGACCAGTGCACAATGTGGCGGAATTTGAGCAGATGGAAGGGGTTTTGATCCGCTATCCATTTGGAATCCCCATGAGTTTGATAGTAGCGATGAGTGAACAAACTAAGGTGGTTACAATTGTAAGTAGTACATCTCAGCAGAACACGGTATTGAGCCAGTATAATTCTCAAGGAGTCAATACTGCGAATTGCGAATTCCTGATAGCTCCCTCGGATAGTTACTGGACAAGAGATTATGGACCATGGTATGTAATAGATGGTGTGGGAGAATTTGGTATAGCTAATTTCCCTTATAATCGTTTACGACCTAACGATAATGATATTCCGATTGAAGTTGCTGATTATCTGGATATCAATTTATTTGGTATGGATGTGATCCACACTGGTGGTAATTATATGACTGATGGACTGGGTATATCTGCTTCCACAAACATTGCCTACGATGAAAACAGCATTTCCAATGATGAAGTTGATCAGCGAATGCTTGATTTTCTGGGAATACAAACCTATTACGTGATAGATGATCCTAATAATACTTATATTGACCATATAGATTGCTGGGGTAAATTCCTGGGTGTAGATAAAGTGTTGATAAGAGAAGTTCCAACTACTCATGCTCAATATGATGAAATTGAAGAAGTAGCAGATTTTTTTGCCGGAGAAGTATCTTCTTATGGTAATAACTACCAGGTTTTCCGGGTTAATACACCTAATAACCAGCCTTATACTAATTCACTGATTTTGAATGATCACGTGTATGTACCTATTACTGGCAGCCAGTATGATGATGATGCAATCGCTGCCTATGAAGCAGCTATGCCGGGATATACAATTGTAAGTGTTCCTGATGGTGGAGCGGGTTGGCAATCAACTGATGCTTTGCATTGCCGTACAAAAGGAATAGCTGATCGGCAGATGCTCTATATCCATCACCTGCCCTTACTGGATGATCAGCCTGCTGATGTAGACCTCACAATTAGTGCTGAGATCACTGCCTATAGCGGAGTAGAACTGCTTGCTAATGAAATTATCCTGCATTACGCTGTTGGAGATAATGAATATTTAGATGCGACAATGACAAATACAGAAGATAACATTTGGGAAGCAGCTATCCCTGGTCAGCCAGAAGGCTCAGAGGTACACTATTATATCAGTGCCATGGATGCTAATGTGATCACAGCTACTCATCCGCTGATCGGTGAACCTGATCCCCATGAGTATTATGCCGGCGGTGCTCAGGCTCCTCAATTAGTCTATAGCCCTGCTGAATTTCATGTTGTGATGACGCGTGATACCACAGAAGTAAGAACTTTGGAGTTTACAAATAGTGGTGGGGGAGAGCTCAATTACTCAATCGAATTTATGGAGACTACTCGTAATATAACTGGCAGTTATGTGGTATGCGAAAGTGAATTTTTTAGCCCGGGAGAAACCATTGAGCTGGATTTTACTGCCTATAATGGCAGTGAAAATATCGATAGCGAATGGGTTAGAGAAGTTGATATTGATTTTCCGGAAGGATTTGAAGTGATCAGTGCCACAAATTTTGTGGGTGGCTCTGGTGGTGATATGGAGTTTGAAGGAGCTACAGGAAATGGCGCATCATGTCTCTGGATGGGTCAAACAGCCAATGAATGGGGCGTTCTGCAGGATGATGAATATGCCACTTGTACGGTGGAAATTGAAGTCGCTCCGGATTTCACGGGAAATGCTATATTTAACTGGAATATATCAGGTGATGAATTTGGCTCTGAACCACATGAGATCAGCGGAGATATGGAGCTGGAAATATATGGTGGACCTGTAAGCTGGATATCTGCAAGTCAGTTAGGTGGTCAACTCTGGGCTCAGGAAACTGATGAGATCACTCTCACCTTTGATACTACAGATTTAACAGATGGAGATTATACCTGCAATATAGTAATAAACTGGAATGAAGCAGAAACCATTATCCCCGCAATGTTGACAGTATTATCAATGCCTGCTGATGAAAACGAAATTGCACCTCTGATCACCTCAGCAGTGGTATATCCTAATCCCTTCCATGGTAATGGTGAACGTGATCTGATCACTTTGGGATTCAGCATAGCTGAACCAGTAACAGATTTTAAGATCGCAGTTTATAACCTTAAAGGACAAAAAGTAGCTGATGTATATCAAGGTGAAATGACCTCAGGTGAGCATCAGATATACTGGAATGGAAAAACCGCAACAGGTCAGGAAGCAGCAGCAGGATTATATCTCTACAAACTAAGCAGCAAAGAATTCAGTATGTACAAAAAAGCGATAATATTGAAATAATTCAAGTGGACTAAGCGGACACAGCGGACTTAGCGGACACAGTTAACAAAGTCCACTATGTCCGCTTCGTCTTCTTCCCCAAAAATCCATTCTTGACAGAAAACATAAGATTTTCATAAATAAAAGTAATAAGATCATGGGGAATAATATGAAATATATCGGAGCACATGTGAGTGCTGGCAGGGGTGTGGAAAATGCCCCTGATAATGCCAGAAAGATCGGTGCCAAAGCATTTGCACTATTTACTAAAAACCAGAAACAGTGGTTTGCTGCTCCACTTGAAGAGAAAAATATCACCTTGTTCAAACAAAGATGCCATGAATATAACTTCTCTCCTGAGCATATTTTACCTCATGCCAGCTATCTGGTCAATATTGGCAGTCCAGAGCCTGATAAATTAAAGATATCGCATAATTCGTTGATTGAAGAAATAAAACGCTGCGAAACATTAGGACTTAAGTATTTGAATATCCATCCGGGTGCTCACAAAAAACTGGTTTCAGAAGATGACTGCCTTAAGATTTGTGCCGAAACGATAAATATCTGTCACCTAAAAACCAAGAATCTTTGCATTGTAATAGAAAATACAGCCGGTCAGGGAACCAGGATGGGCTACAGATTTGAGCATTTGAGCCGTATTATTGAGCTGGTGGATGATAAAGAGCGGATCGGAGTCTGCCTGGATACCTGTCATACTTTTGGAGCTGGCTATGATCTGCGCACGCTGGATGCCTGCCAAAAAACATTTGCTGAATTTACCGGGATTGTGGGTTTCAAGTGGCTACGCGGTATGCACCTGAACGACTCAAAGATCGAATTAGGCTCGCTCAAAGACCGTCATGCTTCGATAGGTGAAGGTTTGATAGGCAAAACCTGTTTTGAATACATCATGCAGGATAATAGATTTGATGAAATTCCCCTGATATTAGAAACTCCTGAGCCGGAAAAATGGCAGGAAGAAATTGAAATGCTTTATAATATGAGCAAAGAGGGCAAAATATGATCAAGATCAGAAAAGCAGTTTGCAAAGACCTGCGGCAAATATCATATATCCATGTGGATACCTGGCGGGATGCCTATCGAGGAATAATTGATAATTATATTCTGGGTAAGCTGTCCTATGGTCGGTCACAGGATAACTGGAAAATATGCCTGGAGAGATTGAGCGAGTATTTCTATGTAGCAGAAAAAGATGATATTGTAGTAGGATTTATCACGGGTGGCACTCAGCGCGAAGAAGAACTGCTCTATGAAGCTGAGGTTTACGCCATGTATATTTTACCTGAATTTCAAAGACAGGGCATTGGCACAATGCTGTTTGATCAGATTGTGAGTGATTTTCATCATAAGGGTTGGAAGCAGTTTCTCATCTGGTGTCTTGAAAAAAATCCTGCCAGAGCTTTTTACGAATCTCTGGGCGGGGTACACACGCAGACCGCACAAATCATTATCGGTGGAAGAAAGCTGATCAAATTCGGCTACCTTTTTGAAACTGACAGCTTCCTTCACAGAAAAGATAGAGAAGAATAATCAGAGTAAATCATTAAACTGACAGAACAACAAATCGCTATTGAACAGATAAATGACAAGATAAGTAGAACTTGCACCGCAAAAGGTACTCCGGATGTGGGGCGAGAACTACGGACAGTTATCAGCAATATTATACCTAAGTGATTTACATATTCAGGGATTGGCTAACAGCGGTCGTCATCTGCGCCCCACTTGGAAATACCCAGCGGTGCACATATGACTCAGTTACAGAAATCATTTTAATTCCGAAGGGATGCAAAATTGTGGAAAAATCGATTGACATTAAGGCTTTTATTTAAAATTTGTAATAAAAAATAACGGAACTTCAAAGGAGGTATTATGACAGAATTGAAGTATGGGAAGATCGGCAGCCAGAAAGCAATGGATCTGGAAAACAAATATGGAGCACATAACTATCATCCCTTACCAATAGTGATAGCTAAAGGTAAAGGAACAAAAGTCTGGGACCCTGAAGGAAATGAATATTATGATTTTTTATCAGCATATTCTGCTATTAATCAGGGTCATTGTCATCCCGTGATCATTCAAGCTCTGATCGATCAGGCAAAAGAACTCACACTCACCAGTCGGGCATTTTATAATAACAAACTGGGCGAATATGAGAAATTTGTCACTGAATATTTTGGTTATGATATGGTGTTGCCGATGAATACTGGGGCAGAAGCAGTGGAAACTGCTATGAAACTCAGCCGTAAATGGGCATATCAGAAGAAAGGTGTGCCAAAAAATGAAGCACTCCTGATATTTGCAGAAAACAATTTTCATGGCAGAACTATCAGTATAGTATCAGCCTCTACAGATCCAGTTGCATATAACGAATATGGACCATTTACACCCGGGATAGAGATAATACCTTATAATGATGCAGATGCTCTGGCAAAACTGCTGACAGAAAAGGGTGACAAAGTGGCAGCATTTATAGTCGAGCCTATTCAAGGTGAAGCTGGTGTTTTTGTGCCGGAACATGGTTACCTGAAGAAGTGCCTTGACCTTTGTCATCAGCACAATGTTTTATTCGTTGCTGATGAAGTGCAGACAGGTATCGGGCGCACGGGTCGTTTGCTGGCAAGTGACTGGGAAGAAATCCATCCTGATATGGTGATTTTAGGCAAAGCTATTTCTGGTGGCGTATTACCTGTTTCAGCAGTTCTGGCTTCCAGTGAAGTGATGTTGTGCATCAAACCAGGTGAACATGGTTCTACTTTCGGTGGATTCCCTATGGCATGTGCAGTAGCAAAAGCAGCATTAGAAGTTATCAGAGACGAAAATATGATTGAAAATGCTGAGAAACTGGGAAAACTTTTCCGTAAACTGATGAAAGAGATAGATAGTCCCATGATCAAGAAAGTTCGCGGTAAAGGGCTTTTAAATGCTATCATTATAGAGCCTACTAATGGCAAAGAAGCGTGGGATGTATGTGTGGAAATGAAAAAGAATGGCATACTTGCCAAACCTACTCATCAGCATATAATCCGTTTTGCACCACCACTTGTGATCACAGAAGATGAAATCTATGATGCAGTAGAGCGCATCAAGAAATCTATTTTAGCATTTAGTTAAGATAATAGTCTTATTGATATATAAAAGCCCCGGAAATCACCGGGGCTTTTTTTATAAATAGTCAATCAGGGATGATTTACCTACATGGGTGAGAGACTTTTCAATGAAGTAATTGATATCTTTGCAGGTTTTCAATTTCTGCAACATAAAAGTGTACATATTCATCATATTTTATAATTTATTGGAATTGACATATTCCCTTTCAGGAGGATATCTGATATTTTAAACTGCTTGACTCATATATTCAATTGAATTAGATTGCAAATGTAATATAAATAAATTGGATAATTTCCAATAGCCTGTTATCAATGTTTATTGAAAGTCCTGAAATATTTAGCATTGATAACGACTACTGTCGAGTTGTATGATGAGTGTGGATGCAAACAGAAATGAAGAAGAAAATTGGAGAATATTATGAAGCATTTAAAACTAATCAGTAAAATATGTTTAAAGCAAAAAATACATATACTTTTAATTTTGTCCTTAATTTTAATTTCATCTTGTAGTAGAAATCCTGAAGATAAATATTCGGAAATCGAAACAATCATAGCTACGGAAGATATTGATTTGCTTGAAGACTATCTTGACCAGGAAACAAATTCAGATTTATGCATCCAAGCTCGCAAGTTTTTAGAAGAAAAAAAAGCACTTTTAAATGGTGATCTGGATAGTATTAATATTAATAAAATTAATAAATCAAATTCTCGTTTTGAGAGAGAATTGTGTGAAATCGTTTTAGCGGTAAAAGCATCAAATACTCCAAATGTTTTATTAGATGCTAAAACCCTTGCTGATGCAGGTTATTATTTTACTTTGCTTTCAAAATTATCACAAATACAGGCTATTGTCGACAATCAGCTACTAAGACACACTATGGGAGAACTTTTATACATATCTTCTCTTAATTATAAAGTTCCTCAGAGTTTGTGGGAAATAGAATTATTACAACAAAAGTTGTCAAAAATTGAAGAAAAGTGGGATTCAGAAATGATAAAATATGGATCAATTGATGAAGGGATTGGTTTTGGTAACATAGTAATAGTAAATTCAATATATACCATGTGTGCTCATTTTAGGTCAGTATGTTTTGATATTGATCAATTAGAAATTGAATATGCATTCCGTGGTGGTACTTTCGTAGATTGCTTAAATGCAATTAATAATCAGGGAAAACTAATAGCAATGTATAACACTATAGTTGTCGAAAGAGCAAAGCAATTGTTAGATGAGTACAATGATCATAATATTAAAGGACGATATGCTATACTGAAATGGTTAGAGTATTTGATTTTAAAAGCTGAGTTTTGCGCAACATTAAATGCAGGGGAGATCGATGTTCAATTGAAAGAAGTGGTTAGAAAAGAGCGAAATGGCTTCTTAAAAGACAAGGGATTAAAAATTTGTAGTTGGTTAAATTGAATAAATAGAGCGATCTTGATACATCAGAATTGGAAAAGCAGAATTTGAAAGAGGAAAAGTAAACAAACTGCCAGTGTGGTGTATTTTTATTTGATGAAAACCAACAACGACGCAATTAATGTTAGAAAATGTTTGTTATTTAAATAATTTTCAGGTATTCCTCTTCGCTGAGGATTTTTATGCCATTAGCTTTCAGGAGGCGGCAGGTGAAGCCGGAGCCTTTTATTTTTTTGCTGGAGAAGGTGCCGTCATAGATGTAATGTACGCCGCATGAGGGGGAGCGTTCTTTAAGTATGGCTTTGGTGATGCCGTATAATTTTGCTATTCGTAAGGTTTCCTGAGCACCTTTTGTGAATTGAGCTGTCACGTCTTCACCAGCAGTATTAAATACATTTTCGCCGATGATTTCTGAGGCAAGGCGGGGAGTGGGAAGTCCACCCATTTGTTCCGGGCAGATGAGGATCGCTGCTCCTGATTCCACTAATTTGAGTATTTCAGGATGCAGGTTATTACCATCATCATATTTGCAATTCACTCCTGCCAGGCAGGCGCTTATCAGTATTTTATCCATAATGTTACTCCGGATTATTCACAATACCGGCAAAGAGGATCAGGTTGGAGGTGTTTTCCTGAAGCAGGAAAATGAAGGGATGATCTGCTGTGAACTCATACTGATCTTTGGGAGGTCCTGCTGAATTCATTGTCATGGTTACTGCTGTGGCAGCAGCGGCTTCTGAGCCAGTTTCATCCACTTCAATAAAACCGCGGTGCTGCACCTGACCGATTTCCAGATCCATCCTCCCGTTAATGCGGCTGAAATCTGCTCCAAATGTAAATGCGTCAGGCATCCCCATAACGCTCAGATCTTCATTCAACATGCGGGAATAATCAATCTTAAATTTGGGAAGAGCGACGATCACAGATTTTCCGGCAATCCAGTTAGAGTTTATCTCATTATAATATTCTTGATTCAGTTTATTTATGACATCAGGCAGCAGAGAAGACTCTCTGGGCAGCAGGATGAGCATGGAATAATCACTATCATCATATTCCATCCTGATCGCCTGCAGAATGTCATCTTCATAATAATTAAATCTCTTGGTGAGATGCATCATATCTGTTTTTATCATCTCACTCGAATTCAGATGAAAGTCTTCTTTTCTTGTGAACCTGGGATTGAATTTATGCTGCCATTCGGCTTTGAAATAAATAGCATTCAGCAGGACAAGCTTGCTGGCGGGAGCCAGATATTGCAGAATTTCAGGGATTTTATCATTAGTTTTACCTGCCACCCAATTATTAATCTCCTGCAAGACCATTTTCTGGTCATAGAAATCTGACTGGTGAAGTTCTGCCTGATAGTCATTTTGTATGGTATTGATAAATGTTTCTCTGATTTTGTAATTATTTGCCATCCAGAGAGCATTAGCAATTTCTATTTCCACATTATCACCAGACTGGGTAAGAAGGTAATTTTGCAAAGCACCTAAGCTATCAGCAGGAGTGATATTTTTATCCAGTTTAAGGACAGAGCGCATTTGAGAAAGGGTTTCTTTATCTGCACCTTCCGCAGTCATTGCCAGGGCAGTGAAAACGCTGTAAGGTGAGATGACAATATTATCTTCTGCATTTATCTGACGCAGCAGTTCAAAGCCAAAATCATTGATGGGGTTAGAAATATCATTTGCATTTATCATAAGGGTGACGAGCAGGAGGGTGAGTATAAATCCGGGTTTCATTTTCATTATAGCTCCTTTGACCTTACTCCGGATTATTCACTATACCGGCAAAGAGGATCAGGTTGGTGGTGTTTTCCTGCAGCAGGAAGATGAAGGGGTGATCTGCTTTAAATATAATCGGATCCCTGAGGGGAGCAGCAGACATCATTTTCATTGTTACAGCAGTAGCTGCTGCGGCTTCTGTGCCATCTTCATCAACTTCTATAAAGCCCCGATGCTGAACTTGTCCAATGCAAAGGTCTTTTTTGCCGTTGATGCGGCTGAAATCTGCTTCGCTTGAGAAAGCCAGCGGCATACCGAGATCAATAAGGTCGTCATTGAGCTGGCGATTGAAATCAATCTTATACTTTGGCAGGCTGATTCTAACTGGTTTAACACCTGATTCCCATTCATTGATGCGGTGAAGATAGTTGGCATTCAGGTTTTGGATAGTTTCCGACATATTATCAAATTTGCGTGGCAAAATTACCAGCAGAGAAAAATCACTGCCTTCATAATTCAATTGGATAGCTTGAATCAGGTCATCTTCATAATAAAAGAATTTGCCTGTCTGGTTCATCATTTTAACTGAGACAGAATCTTTGGCACTAAGGTAAAAGTAATCATTAAATGTTCTACTTTTCTTAAATTTATGCCGCCAGTCAGCATTGAAATAGATAGCATTAACTAAAACCAGTTTGCTGAGTGGATCAAGTTCCTGCAGGATTTCCGGTATCTTATTTTTTGTTTTACTGGCAACCCAGTTGTTAATCTCTTTTAGCGTGTTTGCTTCATTTTGGAAATTAGACAGATTGAATTTTGCCTGATAATTGTATTCTATATTCTGTTTAAATGATTCTTTAACAGGAAATTGTTCATCGAGCCAGAGAGCGTTGGCAATGTTCAATTCAATCTTGTCTCCTGATTGCTCTTTTAGCATATTTTGCAAACCACCTGAACTAATAGCGGAATCGATAGATTTATCCAGATTCAGGGTGTTTCGCATTTGGATGAGCGTTTCATCATCAGCACCATCGGCAGTCATAGCCAGGGCAGAGAAAACGCTGTAGGGTGAGATAACAATGTTTTGCTTGTCGCTGGTCACTTGACGCAGCAGGTCAAACCCAAAATCATTAATAGAATTTATCAGACTATCAGCATTTATGATCAGAGAGGGGATTAATAAAGTAAATATCAACAGTACTTTCAGGTTCATTTTACTACTCCTTGGTTTAGAGTTTCTTTTTCAATTCTGCCAGTTTATTGATAGCCTCCATAGGAGTGAGGTTATTCACATCGATCTTTTTTATTTCTTCCAATATTTCGTTTTTCTCAGTATCAAGCTGAACCATAGCATCGAAAATATCAAGCTGATCACTGCTTTTAGTTTTTTTCTTACGTCGTGACTGCCCTGATAAACCTTGGGGGCTTAGCTCATGTTCTTCCAGATTACTGAGGATTTCCTTTGCTCTTTTGATCACAGCATTGGGTACACCTGCCAGACGTGCTACTTGAATTCCATAGCTCTGGTCAGCACTGCCACGCTTGATCTTGCGCAGAAATACTATAGTATCATTCCATTCCTGAACAGCGATATTATAATTCTTTACGCCAGTCAGCAGGTTTTCCAGTTCTGTGAGCTCATGATAATGCGTAGCAAACAGGGTTTTTGCCTGCAGACGAGGATGATTATGGATATATTCCACAATAGACCAGGCAAGGCTGAGGCCGTCAAATGTGCTGGTGCCTCTGCCGATCTCATCTAAAAGTATCAGGGAATCAGAAGTTGCGGAATTTAAGATATTGGCAGTTTCCAGCATTTCAACTAAGAACGTGCTTTGCCCCATTGCCAGGTTATCAGAAGCCCCCACGCGAGTGAATACTTTATCGAACACGGGCAGGAGAGCAGATTTTGCAGGGACAAAACAACCGCTTTGTGCCATGATCACCAGTAAACCTATCTGTCGTAAGTAAGTTGATTTACCTGCCATATTGGGTCCAGTGAGCAGGACTATACGATTATCTGTGCTATTGAGTTCCACATCATTGGGTATATATTGCTCATCTGTAAGCAGCTTCTCAATTACAGGATGCCGGCATTCAGTTATTTGCATAATGCCATTATCATTAAATTCCGGCTGCACATAATCATTATAATATGCCAGCCAGCCAAAACAGGTGAACACATCCAGATGAGCAACTACGTCCACGAACTGCTGTAGCAGTGGAATCTGGTCATGCAGATGCTTGCGGATCGTGTTATATAATTCATATTCCAGACTTTTAATTCGTTCCTCAGCACCCAGCACCTTAGCTTCATATTCTTTAAGCTGAGGGCTTATATAGCGTTCGGAATTTACGAGAGTCTGCTTACGGATATAGTGTTCAGGGATTTTGTCTTTATGAGCCTGAGTAACTTCCAGGTAATAACCAAACACGCGGTTATAACCAACTTTAAGAGAAGAAATACCAGTAGTTTTACGTTCTTCTGCTTCCAGGCGTGCTATCCATGATTTACCATTACGGCTGATCTCACGCAAATCATCCAGACCAGCATCATAACCGTCTTTGATGATATTTCCTTCAGAGATCACAAGAGGCGGTTCGGGCTGGATGCTTTTAGCAATATATTCAGTGATGGCTCCATAATCCTGGATACTGGCATAAAGTTCTTTAATAGTAGGTTCCTCAAAATCACTAAGCAGATTGCGGAGTTCGATGCTTGTGAGCAGGAAGTTATGCAGAGCAATAAGCTCACGGGGATTAACCCTCATGGTGCCAACTTTGGAGATTATGCGGCTGAGATCACCAATCTTATCAAGCACAAGGCGTAATTCTTCAGTTCTGATAATATCATTTTTTAAAGCAGCAACTGCCATAAAACGTTTTTCAATTTCAGCTCTTTTAATCAGGGGATTCAAAACCCAGTTCTTGATAAGTCTTGACCCCATGGGAGTTTGAGTTTTATCCAGGATAGAAAGCAGACTTCCATAACTGGAGCTATAACGCATAGAGCGCACAAGTTCAAGGTTTCTGCGAGTGACCTCATCAAGTTGCATATAATCTGAAAGGGAATAATAATGCAATGAAGTGATATGATCAAGGGCATCAACCTTAAGAGTTTTCAAATAGGCAAGAGCAATACCGGCAGCGATTTTCCCCAGAGGTTTATCATGAGCTCCAAAACCTTCCAGAGTCGTGGTGCCAAAGTGCTGTTTGAGTAATTTATCAGCTTCCTCTTCATCAAAATACCAGTTTTCAAATAAAGTAAAAGTGAAATTTGAATCTTTATATTTATCTTCCAGCTTTTGCTTATAATCTTCATTTGCCACAATGATCTCAGCGGGATGAAGTCTCATAACCTCATTAGTTATTTCAGCATCAGGAATTTCTGAATAGATAAATTCTGCCGTAGAAACATCAATAAAGGCGATTCCTGCATATCCTTCAGTTCCAGGATGGATAGCTGCCAGGAAATTATTATCACTTTTATCAATCAGCCTGCTATCTATCACAGAGCCGGGAGTAATAATATCAATTATCTCTCGTTTAACCAGTCCTTGTGCCTGTTTTGGGTCTTCTGTCTGTTCACAGATAACAACTTTCACACCCTGCTTGATGAGTTTATCAAGGTAATTATCCAGGGCATGATATGGGAATCCGGCTAATGGGACGGCGTTTTCATTATTCTTATTTCTGGCAGTGAGAGTGATACCTAATAGTTTGGCTGCTCGGCTGGCATCATCAAAAAAGGTTTCATAAAAATCACCCATTCTGAAGAGTATCAGTTTATCAGGGTGCTTTTCTTTTATCTCCATAAACTGCTTAAGCATTGGAGTCAGTTTAATATTTTTAGTCATCAGACCTGTTATTTAGTCCTCAATATTAACGAACGGTTTTAAAGCACTCTAACCCTTGTGACCTAAGTTTCTTCTGGGTTTTCAGTAAATCACTTTCGGATTCAAAAGGTCCCACCAGCACTTTATAAAGCATACCTTGCCTGGTATTTACCGGGTCCATATCTACATTATAGCTCATTGATTCCAGCAGTGCTACTCTACGAGTAAGATTATGATCTTTGATAAAAGCACCTACCTGCAGGTAAATACCCTTAAATTTTGGTTCAGGTTCAGGTGTAGGTTTTGGAACTGGTTTGGGTTCAGGCTTAGGTTCTGGAGGTGGTTTGGGCATTTCTGCTTTTGCCATTTCAGGTTCAGGTTCCGGTTCAGGTTCAGCTGGAGGCATTGATTCAACTTCTGCCAGACCCTTTGAGGTAATATCATTGATCCTGTCAGTCGCATTAAAAGTCAAAGGATGGTAGGGGAATTCTATTTTCATTTTACCATACATTTCCATAGCAGCTTCATAGTTTCCCACTTTCTCCTGAGTACTACCTGTTTTATAAAATACCAGAGGTTTCTGTTGCCTCAGGTAGCGTCCTTTGATTAATTCATCCAGAGTATTAAGAGCTTTATAGTATTCCAGCAATCTGATATATGCCTCGGAGATATAAAGGTAACTGGTTTCAATGTTATTATGATTATCTGAATAGATGATATAATCATCAAATGTCGTGATAGCTTTATCATATTTTCCCCAGCCAAAGAGGTTTTGTCCCATCCAAAAATCGCGTTCTGGAACATGTTTTTTGGAGCAGTTCTTCAGATATTTGTCTGCTTCTTCATAATCTCTTCTGAGGAGGTAAAATTTTGCCAGTTCAAACCGGGCAAGATTACCGTATTTACCATCTTTATCTTCTTTGATGATCTCCTGGAATCCTTTCACGTATTCATCTTCTCTGATGAGTGAAATTGCCTGATTATAGAGCTTTTCCATACGGGATTCACCCCAAAGTGACAGACTTATAAAAACCAAAACTAATAATAGCAAAACCTTACGTGACATACTATCTCCTGGGTTTATTTATCTTCTATCTTTTTTCTTAATATCCCCTGTGAAGGGCATTTACCTTCAATTTCAATCTTTACTACAGTGTTGGGTTTTGTAAAGAAAATTTGCTCAGATTCTTCATTTATCATATTACCGGCTTTCATTTTGATATCCTGAGAGCGGTCAGGAAACACCAGCTCGATGTATTCGCCAGCAGAGAATTTTGATTTTACATTAACCGTTATCCAGCTTTGAGCAAGACCGGTGATCTCACCCAGAAACTGATAATTCCTGATATATGCTGATGAATCATAATATTGCTTTTCCATGCTGTTCAATCCCTCAAAAAACCCTTCACTATATACTCGGTGACTCACTTTTTCCAGTTCATGGCGCAATTCAGGTTCAATGGTATTATTATGCTGCACGGCACTTATGGCTTCCCGATAGATACGGGTAACATTTGCCACGTAATACAGGCTTTTCATCCTGCCTTCAATCTTGATGGAATCCACTCCGGCTTTGGCAATTTCAGTCATCCTGTCTATCAGGCAAAGATCACGAGAATTTAAGATATAGCTGCCATGTTCGTCTTCTTCGATGGTAAATTCTTCATCAGGGCGGCTTTTTTCTTTCAGGTAATATTCCCAGCGGCAGGGTTGACTGCAATCTCCCAGATTGGCATGTCTGCCATTCAAATAGGCACTCAACAGGCAGCGTCCCGAATAACTCATGCACATGGCACCGTGCACGAACATCTCAAGTTCCATCTCAGGCACACGCTGTTTGATCTCAGTAATCTCTGATATACCCAGTTCACGAGCCAGGATGATGCGTTTTGCACCAGTCTGCTGCCAGAATTTTACGGAGCTCCAGGATGTCACATTTGCCTGAGTGCTGATGTGCACCGGAATCTGAGGGGCATAAAGCTGTGCCTGCATGATAACTCCCGGATCACTTATGATGAGAGCATCCACGTGCAGCTCAGCAAGGAACGGTAGATATTTTGCCAAGTCGGTAATTTCTTTATTGTGGGCATAGATATTGACGGTGATATAGATCTTTTTGCCTGCTGCATGAACAGCTTTAACTGCCTGGGATAATTCACTGCGGTCAAAATTACGACTATGACTGCGGAGTCCAAAATTCTTGCCTGAGGCATATACAGCATCTGCTCCGTATGCTAAAGCATATTTCAATTTATGGATATCTCCGGCTGGGGATAGTAATTCCATTTGATCTATGGCTATTTATTTACTCATTGAGTTAAGGAATTCTTTATTATTTGCAGTAACACTCATTTTGCTTTGAAGCATTTCTATACCCTGAATTGGGCTCATGGTTTTGAGGAATTTACGTAAGACGAACATCCGGTTACGGGTTTCTTCACTGAGCAATAATTCTTCCTTACGCGTTCCACTGCGGATAAGATCGACAGCAGGATAAAGACGAAGGTCACTGATCGTGCGGTCAAGCACCAGTTCCATATTACCGGTTCCCTTGAATTCTTCAAATATCACCTGATCCATACGACTGCCTGTATCCACCAGTGCAGTGGCGATAATGGTTAAACTGCCTTTTTCCAGAGCGTTTCTGGCAGCACCAAAGAATTTTTTGGGACGATGGATACTATTGGAATCCAAACCACCGGAAAGTACTTTTCCGCTGGAAGGGGTAGCCATATTATAAGCACGGGCAAGACGAGTGATACTATCAAGCATGATAACCACATCACCACCGAGCTCAACCATGCGCTTTGCCTTGGCAATGGTCATTTCTGCCACTTGAATATGATTACGCGGGGTTTCGTCAAAAGTACTGGAAACCACTTCTGAATTCTCAGGAATGATGTTACGCTTCATCTCAGTAACTTCCTCAGGACGCTCATCCACCAGCAGAACTATCACATAAACTTCCTTGTGATTGCTCAAAATGGCATTTGCCATCTTTTGCATCAAAACGGTTTTTCCTGTTCTGGGAGCAGCAACTATAAGTCCACGCTGTCCTTTGCCAATAGGTGTAAATAAATTAATGATACGGGTGGAAAGATCCTTGGGGTCAGATTCCAGGTCTAA
>Ga0307990_1000910_pt1 | contig 25500 bp, 9 predicted proteins | sample EllFjometagen129_FD_203168 | JGI IMG/M metagenome (GOLD analysis project Ga0307990, IMG submission 203168) | Marine microbial communities from Ellis Fjord, Antarctic Ocean - #129 | ecosystem: Environmental > Aquatic > Marine > Unclassified | place: Southern Ocean | collected 2014-10-08
AGGTGTGGGGTGTGATGGTCAAGTGTTAATTGCGCCGGATATTTTGGGTCTGACCCAAGGGGCGAAGCCCAAGTTTTCCAAGAACTTTGCCTCTCTTGCTGAAGCATCCATTCAGGCCTTTGATGGCTATAGCCGTAGCGTCAGAGACTGTACATATCCTGATGCTCAACATAGTTATCACATGAAGGCCGGAGAACTAGAGCGGCTTCAGGCGTTTCTAAAGACCAGAAGCTAGGAAGAGAAACTCTGTTACAAGAATTGACGATCTGGCTTATGCCGTGACACTTGGTCGTCCTATACTGTGGTATTCAAAGCCAGCTTTACGTATGACACCGAGATCGTACAGGTTTCTCCCATCAAAGATAAGCGGCTTTTTCAGACGTTTGGCCATGTCCTCCAAATCTGGATTTCTGAATTCCTGCCAATCGGTGAAAATCACCAATGCATCTGCTCCATCGAGCGCATCATATCCATTTTCCGCGATGTCAATGGGGGCATTGAGTTGTGTTTGGGCAGCTTGAGCGGCTTCTGGGTCGTAGGCCTTGATTCGCATACCTGCCTCAAGGAACTTTGCAATGCAGTAGAGGGCAGGGGCTTCACGTACATCATCTGTTTTGGCCTTAAATGCCAACCCCCAGATGGCCAAGGTGATGCCGTTTTGGTTTTCAAAGTGCCTGAGCACCTGTTGAGCAAATGGGATGATCCCCTGAGTCAGATCCTGGACCTTCTGGGCATCTGTATCCACGCAGGCCACATGATTCTCTGCTTCTGCCAGGCAAGCTGCTGTAACAAGCCCTACGTAGCGTAGCCAACGCCCACAACACATACTTTCATGGGTGGTCTCCTCTTGGTTTCCGAATGATTTTCTTACATCGTGGAAACATTGTTTGAGTCTTTTACAGGGGCTTCAATAACCTCCACCATGTTCGCATCAATCTCGACACTGGTTGCTTGTCCCAGCATGTTAACCTGAAGTATCAATCGTGTCATACCTTTTAGATCTTCGACAATGCCTTCCAGTCCCATCAGAGAGCCTGCTGTGACGCGGCACCATTGACCCTTTTTCACGAAGTGATGTTGTGTTAAGGGGACATCAGCCTTGATGGCTTTCTCTACCTGGGACAACTGTGTCACAAATTCGAGTTGATCAACGACGTCAAGAATGTTGGCCACGCGATGGGTTTGCAGGACTTCTACGCGATGGTCATCATTGCCGCAGAAGAACATGTAACCCATAAATACCGGCATGAGTGATCGAACAGGCCTGCGTGTCTTACGTGTGACAGTCCATGTCATTGGGAGAAAATAGGGGATGTTTCGGACAATCAAATCGTTCGCTAGGGCTTTCTCGTTTCGACTTTTTGTATGTGCTACCCACCACTGCCCCGAGATCTCTCCGATGGAGGCCTCCTCTGGATAGGTGATAGGTGGATTTTCGTGTTCTTTAAGCAATCCTTGCTCCCTTCAATCTGGTTCTGAATCAATTTGTTTTAAACAGGTGAAAATTCCCCAATGGCTTTGGCTACCGTACGAATCTGTTCGTTTGTTAACTCCGGGAAAATTGGCAAGGATAATACTTCGTCGCACAAGGTTTCTGTGACAGGGAAATCGCCGGCATGGTATCCCTGATCTTGAAAACAATCCTGTACGTGAAGGGCTTTGGGGTAGAAAATGGCTGAGCCAATTTGTTTTTCTGCCAAGTAGGCCTGTAACTGATCCCGATGAGAGGATCGAATGGTGTATTGGTTGTACACAGACAGGTTATTGGACTCTATCGTGGGGCAAGTCACGCTTGCATCTGCCAATAATTCATTGTACAAGGCTGCATTTGCCCGCCGCTTATCGCTCCATTGGTCCAGATACTTGATTTTTACGGACAATACAGCGCCTTGGATGCCGTCCAATCTAAAGTTGCCGCCAATACGTTGGTAATAGTATCTGGGGTGTTGACCATGATCCCTCAGAATCTTCAGCGATGCGGCCAGATCATCGTCATTGGTGGTGACCATTCCCCCGTCACCAAAGGCTCCCAGGTTTTTTGTGGGATAAAATGAAAAGCATCCCATATCTCCAATACTACCAGAGGGCACGTGGTCTTGCTCGGCCCCAATAGACTGCGCAGCGTCCTCTACGACGGCCAGATTGTGCTTCTTTGCCAAATCCAGTATAGGTTTCATTTGAGCCATCTGACCAAACAGATGCACAGGTATAATGGCCTTGGTTTGGGGGGTAATCTTGGCTTCGATCAAGTTGGGGTCAATATTATAGGTCTGTTCGTCGGCATCCACAAAAACAGGTTTTGCACCTAATCGGGCAATGGCACCAGCTGTGGCAAAAAACGTAAAGGGTGTGGTAATCACTTCATCGCCCGGTTTTATGTTCAAGGCCATGAGTGCAATAATTAACGCATCAGATCCACTGGACACACCAATGGCATGTTTGCAACCGCAGAATTCAGCGGCTTCGTGTTCAAAGCCCTGGACTGCCGGGCCCAGACAGAGCATTTGGCTATCACAGACTTCTTCAATGGCTGACATGACTTCTTGTTTGATCGAAGAAAACTGCGTCTTCAAATCCAGCATGGGCACCTGCATACGGGGTCCTTTCCTAAGAACACATTCCAATATGACACAAACACCTGATAATTCAGGGTTTGTAGTATTTTCTTCCACATGGATATTGTTTGGACTGGAATTAAACCCAGCCTCCAATATGGACGATCTTTCCAAAACCGGCCCATAGTGTAGTGAGCAGGTGGGCGTATGTCAAAAGGAAACAGCCTGTGCATTTTGGTATAGGTAGAAACCGAAATATCAGGTAACGCGTATGATTAAAGGCCAGAAACGCCAAATGAAGAAGGGTTCAAGCAACCAGATCAAGGTTCTGTTCACCTGTATTGGACGCCGGGTATCTCTGCTCAGGGCGTTCCAACATGCTGCGCAGCAGCTTAATCTTGATGTGATATTTTTGGGTACTGATTGCCAATTTGTCAGTCCGGCTCTTCAACTGTGTGACCACAAGTATCTGGTGCATCCCACCTCACACCGACGCTATTTGGCGGATATTCGCGAGATTGTCCAGACGCAGCGTGTCAACCTGCTTATCCCTACTGTGGATCTGGATCTCAAGGCGCTGGCGCGTCAGCGGAGCATACTGGCAGAGGCAGGATGTCAAGTGCTCATATCAAGCCCTCGGGTCATTCAGATCTGCCAGGACAAACGCTTAACCCACGATTTTCTGACAAAGCATGCCATTGATACGCCCATAACCGTGCCAATTGAAGATCAGCTCAAGTCTCAGATCTTGCCCTACCCCTGTTACGTTAAGCCCTGGGATGGCTATGCGAGCAAGTTCAATACCCAGGCTCAGACCTCTCAGGAGCTTAAGGTTCTCAGTCGAAAAGTGCCTCACGCCATATGTCAGGCCTTTGTCACGGGTGATGAATTTACCTGTGATGTGTATGTGGGCATGACAGGGCAAGTGCAATGTGTGGTGCCCAGGCAGCGTCTTGAGGTTCGCTCTGGCGAGGTTAGCAAAGCTCGGATTGTCATGGCATCAGACGTGATGGACAGGGCCGAGCAGGTGGTCCGGTGTCTTAAGGCCGGCCCCGGTGTTATCACGGTGCAAGTCATCAAGACACCGGACTTGCAGCTCAAGGTTATTGAAATCAACCCTAGATTTGGCGGTGGTGTACCCTTGGCCATCAAAGCAGGGGCCAATTTTCCAAAATGGATTTTACAGGAAATCACAGGCCAGGTGCCAGTTATAGACAACGCCAGGATTAAAGACGACCTGGTCATGCTTCGGTACGACCATGAAGTCTGGGCTTCGGCTGAGTCGCTCGGTTTGAAAAGGTTGGATCAATGACGCCTTGGCTTGATTATCAAAGGCCCTTGGTCTGGGTGTTTCAATTTTGGCCGGCTTTGTTCTTGTCTGTCACCACATCTGTACTGGCAACCTTACTGTGTCGCAAGCTTGCTATGCGGCTTGGCATTGTAGACAAACCTGATAACCTCGTAAAAACACACAAAGAACCCGTGGCTTATCTTGGCGGTGTCGCAATTTTGTTCGGCATTCTGGCTGGCATTCTGGCTGGTATTTTTTGTGTGACAGAGGCGTTGTCGCAGATGTCTGTGTTTTGGCTGATAATGCTCACGGGCGGGGCGTTGACTGCCTGCGCAGTCGGTCTGGCAGATGACATCCTGGATTTATCTCCAAAGCACAAGCTGGTGGGGCAAATATTGGCCGCCACCTTTTTGGTAAGTGCCGGGATTCGTCCTCACGTGGCATGGTTTGGAGAGTCAGCCCCGGACATGGTTCACTGGGTACTAAATAGCATTCTGGTCTACGTGTTCGTGCTTGGCGCGACCAATTCCTTGAATCTCCTGGATGGATTGGATGGTTTGTGTGCCGGAGTTACAGGCATCATGACTGTGGGTCTGTTGGTTCTCAGTGTCCTGTGGGCCATGACAGGCGTGAGTGAGACGGACGATCCCATCCGATTGATTATGTGCCTGGCCTTGCTGGGCAGTGTACTGGGTTTTCTGCCATTCAACAGACATCCCGCCAGGATCTTTATGGGGGATGCAGGCAGTCTGCTTTTGGGTTTTTTTGTGGCAGTTATTATGATTTTCTTTGCAAAGAGTGCGCAAGGATGTCTGGTTGTTTTGATGATTTTTGGATTACCCCTGCTTGATACTTCCGTCAGCCTGACGCGACGATGGCTGAATCGGAAACCTCTGTTTGAATCTGACCGTGGTCATGTGTATGATCAGATTATGGATCGAGGACAATCTCAACAAAAGACTGTGGCCCTGTGTTATAGTTTGTGTTTATTGTTTGTCTTAATAGGCTTATTCATGAGTCTGTTGCATGTTGTGTATGGCGGGCTATTAGCCTGTCTGGTACTTGTCTTATCCGGCGTAGTAGTCTGGCGAAAAGGATTCCTTGAAATGAAAGGCCTGAGAGGGGCAATTCAGAAATCAGATTAAGGTTTCATCTCCAGGCAGACCAGATCACCCTCGGCATTTCTTGCGTAGAGTCGGCCCTGAGATAACACGGGCACAGTCCAGCACTTGCCGGTCAGAATATTGGCTTTGTTCATGGGGCTAAATTCTTTTGAAGAGGCTGAGGCAATAAGCAGTTGTCCTTTTTCTGTGAGAACAATCAGTTTACCGTCAGCCATCATGAGACTGCCAAGTCCTACATTGGGATAGGTCCATTGAATTTCAGCGGTGTTGAAATTCAAGCATTTCAGAGCCTTGTCTTTGGCGTCCACACCATACGCATATCCTTGCCAAAGAACTGAACTGTTGAGCCAGTTTAGCAAATCTTTGCGCTGCCATCGTTCTTCAAGCCCGTTTCGTTCAATCTCAAAGAGTGAGCAACGTGATCCCAGAAATGAGGAGACAAACATGTGCCCCTTGTGGATGATGGGATCTGCAATGTTTTCATCGTATTTTGCTTTCCAGGGAATTTTCCACAATAGCTCGCCTGTGTGGGCCTTGATGCCGGCCAGCGTATCTAGCCCAAACAGGGCCAAACAGTCCAGACCCTCAATTTGATACTCCACGGGTGTGGAGTAGCCAGCCTTGCCTTTGCCTGTAGACCAGACGAGAGAGCCATTGGCCTGACTGAGGGCTAAGCCATGGGTGCCGGCATTCAGAACAATGGTTTTTCTGATTAGCAGGGGGGAGCTGCTCAAACCCCAGGTGGGCAATTCTAGGCCAAACTCTTTGACGAGATCCTTTCGCCAGAGGACCTTGCCTGATGCTGCGTTCAGACAGAAGACCATGCCATGTTTGCTGAGTGTATACACACGGCCTTCTGCAATGGTGGGTGTGGCGCTGGTACCGCCTTCATATCCATTGGGCTTTAAGTCGCTGGCATAGCTGTGAGACCAGAGTTCCTGGCCGGTTTGTGCGTCAAAGCAGTAGACCACATCTTGATTGGCTGGAAACTGGCCAGTGCCTTTTTTTCCTGTATTGCCCATGGTGTAAGCACGATTCTGGCTGACGGCAATGGACGAGAAACCGATGCCTACCTGTTGTTTCCACAATACAGGCGGGCCCTGCGTTGGCCAGTTGCATGACCAATCTGTTTCCAGGGAAATCCCATTCTTCTGAGGGCCGCGCCAATTTGGCCAGTCTAGGTTTGATTCGGCCATACAGAAAGGGCAAACCAGGCTGACCAGAATCAAGCCTATAAGGGTGGAGTGTATTCTAAGCATCGTACATATCCTCCAAGATTTCTTGTTGTTTGCGTATCATGCATTGAGCATACTGCAAGAATTATGTTTGAACAAGTATTGTAATAGCCTTTTTCGGTTGAGTGGGACAGTATGTTTGGCAAGCCCCGCACCCCGTACATTTTTCGGTGTCAATGACTGGATTCAGCGTGTAATGTTCGTTTGAGAAGACATAATGAACTGCGTCAAAGGGACACCATCTCTGGCACGCCGAACACTCTCTATCATCTCTCAAAAGGCAGAGGTCCATGTTCACCTGTGCCACCCCGCATTTGGTGTGGGGTTTGTCGCTTAGAGAAAGAAGCTGCAGGGCTCCGCTGGGGCAAACCTGGGTGCAGGCGACACAGTCTTCACGGCAGTAGTCGTGGTCAAATTGTAATGTGGGTGTGAATAAGCTGGTCCACTCATTGGATTTCAGATCATACGTAATGATCTGGCTTGGACAGGCACGTGCGCAGTTGCCGCAGCGGGTGCATAATGCAGAAAAGGTGGGATCTGGTATGGCACCAGGAGGGCGCAGTCTATGAGTTTTTGTGATTTTGAAAAATTTGAAGATGGACGCACCGGCTGTTCCAGCAGCCAAACCGAGAAAGGTTCGCCTGGCCGTGCCAAAACGGGTGGCACCCGGGGAGACCAATGTAATATGTTTAATTCGTCTGACCCCTGAATGGCCAGCTGCCGCCGCCATTTTTAGCAGGTCTTGAAATGCGCCCAAAGGGCAGGTTCGCATACACCAAATATGTGGCCACCACGCAGTGAACACAACCAGACCTGCAAAGAACAGAGGTGAGGCCCAGGCTGAAATAGAACCCGTCTGTTCTTTGGGTGGAAATGCGCCAGCCAGTATCGAGAGGGGATCTAACCACAAGAACAGGGGGAATCCAAAGAAGGCTCCGCCGAAAGTCAGCAATACAAGCCATTGGCCCCAAGCACGACCTGATCGCGGCCGACGTCCCAAACGACGGCCTACCCAAGTGGCAGTGTCCATACATAGACCCACGGGGCACATCCATTGACAGAACCACCGGCGAGAAAACAGAGCCAGAATTCCTATGGCCAATCCCAATCCCATCACCATTTTTAGTGTGAATGTGGCCAGCAGTGAAACGGCTGCGACAAACGGGCTGGCCCCTGGAATAAGTATCATCCATGGCGAACTTTTGGTCAGGATAAAAATAGATCCCACCAAGCAAACAACACGAGTGCCAAGTCTCAAGTTAGAATGTGTCACGAGCTCTGAAAATCGAGGTCTTTTCCCGTGTTGTTCCGGAGAATTAGCCAAGATAAGCCTTTTGGATTCTTAGTATTCTTTGGATCTTGGTGACATCGGCATCTCGTACCAGACAGCGATCCTGTACAGCCACGGCTGCGGCAACCCCTGCAGCATGGCCAGTGACAAAGCAGTTGGGAATCAAGCGTACCAGATCTGCCATGCGTATATCCATGCTGACACACCGGCCAGTTGCCAGGACGTTGTTTATCTTGGTTGGCACAAGGGCGCCGTAAGGGATCTGCCATGCCTGATGTTCGCCACTGGCTGCTCCCCCGACACCGACTACGTCATCAAATCGCGTATTTGCCTTTAAATCTGCCAGACGAATGGTATTGACGCCACGGAGTATACGGGTGATACGTACGCCCAGTTGAGGTGCTGTTTCCAGGAGGTAGACCTTGTCATGGCCCGGTGTTTTTCGGGTTTTCTGGATCTCTTTCCAGATGATTTTTCGCTGTTCCATTTCCATGCGTGTGAGTGTGGCGATGTCCAAACCATCGACTTCAGGACCTCGAAGGTTCACCCAGTTGACACCCACTATTGGCGTGCCCAAGCCCATGCGTCTGGGTTTGGGTGAGTGTGCCGCCTTTGTGAGGTTTATCTTATCAAGATTTCCAATTCGGGAGACCAGGCCTACATTGTGCGATCGATGTTCAAATTCGGCACCTGCTGCAGCAAACAGATCTCCATCGCCTGTGGCATCAACCACAACCTGGGCCAATACAGCCTGACGCCCCGATTTGCTCTCAAAGACCGCGCCTCGTGCGGTTTGACCCTCCATGATTGTATCTACACCAGAGCAATGCAAGAAGACCTCAATGCCGGCTTCTTCAATCATTTCGACCATCAGATACTTGACGGCCTCGGCATCTACCGTTGGGTTGGCGCCTGGTTTACGATTTATGATGGCACCGTCCATTTTATCCAAACGCCTCATGATTTCCTCACCGATCCCCTGACAGACTTGTTGGCCGCCAGACACAATATGTCCCATGATGAGCAGGACCAGTCCCCCAGTCCATAATCCCCCAAAGTGCCCGTAACGTTCCACCAGTGTGACACTTGAACCTGCACGTCGAGCGGCAAGGGCTGCCACAATACCTGCCGGACCGCCCCCCACGACTAGTACTTCCGTTTGGCTTAGTATGGGAAGGGTACGTTCTGGCTGTATAACATGGCCATCTATCAATCGGGCATGTCTCGTTTGATCTTGATGCTTGTTCTCTGCAATCACTGAGCTCTTAAAGCCGGAAGACTCTCCTATGGCTTGTGCAAAAGCCGGTTGGGTCAGGATATCACCCACACCTGCCGTAATGCCCGATACGCCCAAGGCACGGAGGAAATTGCGTCGATTTATGTGATTGTTCATGGCTTCTGATTCCTTATATTGCGCAGAGAAAAATGATTTTGTCAGATCACAGGTCTGTTGCATGTTGCTTCCCAGGGTAAGATTGGTCCGAATCCGGCCCTAAAAATTTCCAGCCAAATAGTCGGGAATTCATGCTTTTCGTTCCTGAATACACCTGTAACTTATCATTACAAAAGTTGATTTGGCCATTGTACCGATCATCAATGATTGGGTAAAGAGCTAACAGGACTTTTGCATGGGCTCTGTTCGCTCAGTTTTCAGTCAGTGGCATACAGAACAAGATACGTTTTGGGCCGTTTGTTGCGTGTTTTGGTTTGGTGTGTTTTGCGCTGTTTGTCATTGAAACATAGTCTTTTATGCGCAAACTCATAAGGTTATGGCCGGTAATCACAAGGCTATGGTTGACAAGAATCAGCCAAACACATGCCATGTTGGTCTATCCAAAGGTGTTGTTTCTTCGACGTCAGCCAGATGGATTTTCTGAGAGCCATATGACAAGTACTTCGGTATCTACGTATTTTTCTGAGGCTGGGAGAAAAAAGTATGCTATCAGGATATTTAAAGTTGACGGGATTGCCTATATTGCCTACATTAAACTCTGTAGTTCCGTTATGTGAGGGAGCTATCCAAGGAGAAGGGATCTATGGGATTGTTTGACTGGGTGACGAAGAGACGGGGGGGCAAGAGGATTTTTCCCTCAGGTTCCCCTGAAGCTCACGTCCCATGTTTTGAACAACTCGAACCCCGTGTTCTCCTTAGTGCAGATGCACTCATGCCCCCCGAATCTCCCTTGATGGAAACACTTTTTGAAGCTGCGATCGTGGTGGATCTGGAGACCGATCAAGCTCTCTGTAACCAGCTTTCAGCGTTCAGCGAAGCGGAGGGATCAGAGGGTGGATTAGAAGGTAAGAAGGTTGGAAGTGAAGAAGGTAACCTTGAAAGTAAGAAGGTAGGAAGCGAAGAAGATAAGAACCTCGAAGCTGAAAGCACCAACAACAAGCAACAAGCAACAAGCAACAAGCAACAAGCAACAAGCAACAAGACAGGTTTATCTGTGTCGCAAATGGTCACCACTTCACAGCTTATTGCCATTCAACAAAATCAAAATATACCCTCCCAGGCCGATGCCTCGGAGGACTTAGAGTTTCACACCTCACACTTCACACCTCACACTTCGGTTTTGGATTCCATCCAAAACCGCGGTCCTCCGACCAACAACCAGATAATTGCCCCACAGGAAATTATCTTCATCGATTCTTCTTTTTTTCTTGATTTTCAGCTTGAAAACGCATGTCCCTCCGGCGTGGTGGTGAATGTCTTGGATCACAACCAGAATGGGATTTCGCAGATCACTTCGGTTTTGTCTTTCTATTCCAGTCTTAATGCCATCCATATTATCTCTCATGGTGCATGGGGAAAGGTGTTCCTGGGTGCTGATGTTCTGGATTCATCCTCACTGGAAACCAATGCTGATTCGATTGCTGCTTGGGGCAATTCGCTGACCACCGAGGGCGATATTTTTCTGTACGGTTGCTCGGTGGGACAGGGGCCATTTGGCGACGCGTTTGTCCAAGAAATAGCAGCCATTACTGGGGCGGATGTGGCAGCTTCTATTAATCCTACAGGTAATGTAGAGTATGGTGGCGACTGGGTTCTAGAAGCTTCCACTGGTCCTATCAAGGGATCAGATATTGAAGTCCAAGAACTCATAGGGAATTACAATCGAATATTAAGCGACATTGTCATCAATGAGATTCATTATGATCCGGAAGCAACCATTGCCGGTGATGTGGATGTCATCGTCAGCAATGTGGCTCCAAGTCTGGATAGCCTGAACATAACACATGTTGATGAAAATGGTACGGTTCATCTGACCGGGTCGTATAGCGATGCAGGCACCTTGGATACGCATGAACTCATTATTGACTGGGACGATGGCAGCCTGCAGACAGTGGCAGTCGCAGGCTGGAGTTTTGATGTGATCCACCAGTATATGGCTGCCGATCAGTCAACCAGATTCACCATTGGCGTGGTCCTGACTGACGACGACTTTGGCAGAGATGTGGCAGGCATGGCCACAGGCTACAATTCTGAGGATGTGCATTCAGTGCCCGTAGTGACTGTGTCAGATATCTTTGTGGATGAGGGCAGTTCTGGTGACTTCATCCAGAAGGCCAGCTTCGAGATTATCCTTTCAGAGCCAAGTCGTGATTTGGTTACAGTTAGTTATGAATCCCTGGACTTGTCAGCTATTCAGAGAGTAGATCACTGGGCCACAAGCCGTGGCACCTTGTATTTCGGCCTTGGTGTAACACGGGTCGTTTTAACCATGAACATCCAGGAAGACTTGCTGCCAGAGCTAAATGAAACCTTTGCCCTGCATCTGACCGGGGCGGTTAATGCCGTCTTGGGCCGTGAGCAGGCCCTCTGTACGATTTTGGATGACGATGCGATCGTGGCCTTCCCCGTGATCTCAGGGATTACCCACAACACAGCCACCCAAGATGGCTTGACCTTCGACAACACGCTGCTGATCCATGGCACTGCCATTGGCAGCGATAGGGTAGACGTCTTCGTGAACAATGGTTCCATTGGCCGTGCAATGGTCAATCCAGACGGCAGTTGGACCGTGGATTACAGCGCTGTGGTCCTATCAGACGGTTCCTATACTCTAACAGCCCAGGCCATCGATGCCTCAGGGCAAAGATCGATCGTCAGCGATATCTACACGGTCACGATAGACACTCAAAGCCCTGAAGTTACGATCAAGCCCATACTGACCTTTGACACCACGCCACCTCTGAGCGGTACAGTGAACGATCCATTCGCCACGGTTGTTGTGACCGTCAATGGCATGGACTACACAGCCATCAACCAAGGCAACGGCACGTGGTATCTATCAGATGACATAGTTTCAGCCCTGACAGTCGGCCAGGTTTACAACGTGATAGTTTCAGCCACAGACCTTGCAGGCAATATAGGCACTGACACCACCACCTTGGATCTGTCCATTAATATGACAATCACAGTTGATGCTCTACATACCAACGATTCAACACCAGCCCTGACAGGTCAGGTCTGTGATCCAGATGCCCTGGTCACTGTCATCGTTAACGGGCAAACTTACGCGGCTGTGAATCTCCAGGACGGCACGTGGCACCTACACAACAACACCGTGGTTAGTCTGCTAGAAGGCGTGTATGACGTCCAGGTTACCGCCGCAAATCCTGTCGCCGTCCTTACAAGCTCAGATGCCACAACCCATGAACTGGTCATTGATTTGACAGCTCCCATCGTGACAGTGGAGCCTCTACTTCGCTCCAATACCCAACCCAGGCTCATTGGCACAATCAACGATCCCACAGCAACAATCGTGGTTATCCTGGATGGCAGGGCGTATACGGCTTACAACCTCGGAAATGGTCAATGGCAGCTGGCTCAAGGTGCCGTTGATCCAGTCTTATTGGAAGGGCAGTCTACTCTCTTGGTCAGAGCCACTGATCCTCAAGGCAATAGTACCACGATTGAGTACTCCAATGCCGTCACCATAAATCAGAGTGACCTCTTAATCACAGTAGATGACGTGATTGTGACAGAAGGTGACGATGGACGTGTCTATGCCAACTTTATGGTCCACCTGTCTCAGACCAGTGACCAGACTGTGAAAGTCAGCTATGAGTTCAGCGATGGTACTGCGGTCAGCCCTGGCGACTATTACAGTTTCACGGGCACCCTGTGGTTCAATTCTGGTATGACAGATGTACGACTCCCTGTTAATGTGTTCGGTGATACGTTCTCCGAGATCAATGAACAGTTCGCGGTGAAGCTGACAAGCAGCAATCTTGGGCAAATAGTTGATGACACGGGCGTATGCACCATCCTGGATGATGACATCCAGGGTCCCATGCCGGTGGAGCCGTTTACTGGTGGAGTCGGACAGATCAATATAGTAGTTCACGACAGTGCTATTGGTGATTTCATCTGGCATGACCTCTATCACGGCCCTGATCACCTGGTAGACGGTGTTCAGGATGCTGGTGAGCCAGGCATTGAGGGTGTGGCTGTCAATTTGCTCAATGCGGCTGGCGATCAAATGGCTTCGGCCACAACCGACGCAACCGGATTCTACCAATTCACTGATCTGGGTGCTGGGACGTACATTGTCGAGGTTTCCCCTGACAACTTCCTGCCTGGTGGTGCGCTTGAAGGTTGGTACGCCACCTTCAAGGAGCAAGGCAGCAACAATGCCACGGATAGTGATTCCAGCAGAACCACCTATCAGTCTGATCCAGTAACCCTGAGCTCAGGCCAACACAAGACAGACATTGACTTTGGCTTCTCTACGGCCATCATCGATCTGACCAAGACCGGCCCGGAAACAGGTCAGGTGGGGCAGACCATTACATACCACTTCCGTGTGGAAAATCTCGGAGACGTGGTTCAGCATGGCGGTGCTCAGGTCTATGATGCCATGATCAATTCCTACAGCGATCACGAGATCTGGGACGGCATTTTGCAGCCGGGCCAGGTCGTGGAATTTGACAGGGCCTACAGCATTACAGCAGACGATACAGGCGAATTAGTCAACACGGCCTTGGCAGTGGGGCACCCGCTCTGTCCGGATGGTGTGTCTGTAGCCAACGTCTATGACACGGATACCTGGGCTGTTGTAGTGGATGTCATAGCGAACAATGCACCGGTAGCCCAAGATGACACTGAGACCACAGACGCAGGAACAGCAGTGACCATTGACGTGCTTGCCAATGATACGGATGCGGATGGCGACCTACTGAAGGTTGTGGATGCTGTCAATGGCGATCACGGCACAGTCACGAATAACGGCTCTGATGTCACTTATATACCCAATCAAGGTTTCAGCGGCAACGACCGCTTCAGCTACACGATCAGTGACGGCAAGGGCGGAACTGATACAGCGGTAGTGACGATTGCTGTGAATCCAATCGACGAAATCCCGGTGGTGACTGTTGACATCCTCCTTACAAATGATCCTACACCTGAACTGACAGGTACCGTGGACGACCCCGTGGCAATTATATCAGTGACGGTTGACGGCGACATCTACGCTGCGGTAAACAATGGCAACGGCACCTGGACACTGGCCGATGATACGATCAGCCCAGCGTTGGCTGATGAAATTTATGACATCAAAGTGCGTGCCGCAGATGCGGCTGGTAACGAGGGTGCGGATGGTACAACCCACGAGTTGACGATTGATACCACGCCTGTCCTGAGTGTTGGTCCAGACCAAACCGCTCATGAAGGGCAATGGGTTGATCTCCAAGCTTCTTTCGTTGATACCCATCCCACAGACACTCATACTGCTACGATTGATTGGGGTGATGGAACGCCGCCGAGTGCGGGAACCGTGGTTGAGACCAACGGCTTCGGAGCGATCACGGCCAGTCATAATTATGTAGACAACGGCATTTACACGGTCACTATCACTATTACCGACAGCCAGGGCAAAGTCGCTCAGGACACTCTGACAGTCACAGTTCTCAATGTAGCCCCAACCGTTGATGCAGGCCCAGACCAAACGGTCAATGAAGGCGATTCCGTCAGCTTTGTTGGCTCGTTTACTGATCCGGGTGTGGTCGATACACACACCTTCGAATGGGACTTCGGCGATGGTATGAGGGCTGGTACGCTGACGCCAAACCATGCCTACACAGGTGATGGAACCTATACAATTACATTGACTGTGATTGATGACGAGGGTGGTGCTGGCAGTGATATCCTTACAGTCGTGGTTACTGACCATGGCCCCACAGCCGGTTTCACCTGGACACCCGAGCCGCAGAACGAGGGCAGTGCCGTTTCGTTCATTGATGCTTCGACCTCCTATCCAGACGCCATAGTCTCCTGGAATTGGAATTTTGGAGGTCTCGATACCAGCCACGACCAGAATCCTAGGGTCACCTTTATGGACAATGGCAATTATGCAGTATCCCTGACAGTGACAGACGAAGATGGCAGCACTGACACGATCAGCCACGCTGTCACCGCGTCTGATCTTGGTCCGGCAGCACTCCTGACTGGCGACACCGTTCTGATGCCCAATCAATCAGGGAGTTACATCGCATCGGGTTCGACCTCTTTCCCGGATGCCATTGTTGGTTACGAATGGGACTGGGACTATGACGGTACAACCTTCAATCCATCCGGCGACACGGGTATGAACCAGTCATATGCCTGGACAACTGAAGGTTCCTACACTGTGGCCCTGCGTGTAACTGACGACGACGGATCTACGGATGCGGCAACCCTGGCTGTGACCATTAATGAGCTACTGGGCTTCATCATCGTTGAAAAGCAGACCGACCCTGACGGTTCCACGCAGAGCTTCGAGTTTAGTTCCAGTTATGGTCCCAATTTCTCCCTGAGTGATGACGAGGCGTACAACTCCGGCCCCCTCACCCCTGGCATCTACTCGGTGAGCGAGGTCAACCTGCCTGTGGGTTGGGACCTGGCCAGCGCCACCTGCGACGATGGCAGCGATCCGAGTGCCATTGATCTCGATCCAGGCGAAACGGTTACAGTCGTTTTCTTGAACGGCCTGCTGCCTATGCCTGAGATCGATGTTCAGGGCAATGGAATGTTAATTGCCGATGGGGATACAACACCCAGTACCCACGATGACTCCGATTTCGGCACGACGGCAGTGGGTGATCCATGGGTGCATACCTTTATAATCAGTAATAGCGGGTCTGGTCCGCTAGATCTTACCAATAGCCCTGCGGTATCGATTAGCGGCAGCCATGGATCAGATTTTAGTGTGACAGTTCAACCTGCCACTTCGATCGCCGCCAGTGGGCAGACAACATTCCAGATCAGCTTCAATCCAACGGCTGCAGGGCAGCGTAGTGCCGTGGTGACCATTGGCAACAATGACTCAGATGAAAATCCCTACACCTTTGGCATTGCCGGTACGGGTATAATCCCTGACACCGAGCCGCCAGTAGTCACAGTCGTCCCTCAGGTCACTAATGATTCCACTCCAGCTCTAACAGGTACTGTGGACGACACGAATGCAGAGATTACGATTACAGTTGCTGGCAATACATACGCTGCGGTAAACAATGGCAACGGCACCTGGACACTGGCCGATGATACGATCAACCCGGCATTGGCAGATGGGACGTATGATGTGGCTGTTACGGCCACGGACTCAGCTTCCAATGTGGGTGTCGATGGTACCACAGATGAATTGACCATTGACACAATTTCGCCAGCAGTCGCGTTCAACCTTGCCGAGGCTTTTGATTCAGAACCGGTGGGGGACAGCGTAACGACCTTTGAGGTCGTTTCGCTGGAGGGCAGTACTGAACCAAATAGTCCTATCAGTCTTTATTACACCAGTGATCTGACATCTGCGATCGCAACCTCGGTTTCTGACGGCGCGGGATCCTTCATTTTCGCCAATGTAGATCTGGCTCTTGGCGACAATTTCTTCACCGTGATAGCCTTGGACCAGGCTGGCAATCAAGGTCAGGCGGAGCGAACCATCGTGCGGTTTGAGATCACCCCTCAGATCGTTCTGGTCGAGGGTACCAGTTTTGAAGTTACCCACGAACATCCCTTCACCGTGCCCAGTGAACCAGCCCACCTGAGTTTCACCTATGACCTCGATTTCGACACGAGCGACGACTTTGTCAAGGATGCCTTTGAAGTGGCCCTGTTGGATACTGATGGCAATACACTGGTTCACGTGATCAGCAACCACAGGGACGTGGCCTTCAATATCACCGAAGGCCTGGCCGCTCAATTGGGGGCCAATACACAACAGACCGATCAGACGGTTCAGATCGACCTGACGCATATTCCGGCAGGCACAGAGGCCATGCTGGTCTTTAGGCTTGTCAATAACGATTCAGATACAACCTCGACCGTTACTCTGTCTGATATCGTGGTGGAATCGGGCAGCCTGAGTACACCCTTAGGTTTCAGCCACGCTTCTGCGGCTTTTACCACTGCAGCAAACGCAATTGACTTTAATCACCTGGTAGATGTCACAGGTGCGATCCGGCCCCTATACGGAACGACGTCGTACCATAACAGCAACAGCCTCCTGTATGCGGATATGGGTCTGCAAAACGTCAGCCGCTTTGTCGTGGATGGCCCCGTCATTGCAGTGATCGATCATCTCAGCGATCCTAGTATTCAGTTCCTCAATGCAGACGGCTTCACGGCCGCTGGCCTACCCTATATAGACATGAGCCCTTATCTGAACAATGGAAGCCTTGAGCCGGGTGCCAGTACAGCAGGGAGCCACACACTGGAATTCTTGAATCCCAACGGCGATCAGTTCAGCTACGACCTGATCCTGCTGGGCTACCTCAACAACGCCCCGGTATTCACCTCAGAGCCCAATACCGAGGCCCTGCCAGACAAACCCTATGCATACACGGCCCAGGCCACAGATGCCAATGACGATGAACTGACTTATTCGCTGATCATGTCTCCCGACAACATGGCCATCAATGCCACCACGGGCCAGGTCACCTGGACACCCGCAGCCGGTGACACCGACCTGGGCACCTATGACATCCTGATTCAGGTAGACGACGGGCGCGGCGGTTCAGCCCAGCAGCATTATACTCTCAATGTCATCGACCCACCCCCGAACCGGCCGCCGGTCTTCACGAGCATCCCGGTGACGGAGGCTATAATTGCCGAAAGATTCTCTATTAATTTTGATAACATTGAAGGCATGATCAACACCCCCGGGACTCCTGTGCCGGAATCCAATCGTCTATCTGACCAGCTTCAACTATCGACTGGGGTCGTATTCTCTTCTGAGAATACGGAGTATATTGCGGTGGTTGACTTAAGAACAACAATTCAAACAACTACTAGCATGCCTAATGTCATCGGAGGAGTTACATCCGAGGGTAATCTGAGTTATGGAACACCTATTCTGGTATCGTTCTTCATTCCCGAAGATCGAACAGTCAAAGCGATAACCAACTATGTGGCGATAAGTGGTGATCTTGTCCCTAATCCTGGTTCTACAGTTACAATGGAGGCGTTTGATATCAACGGACGTCTCCTAGCGGTAGAAACATCGACTGAGACCGCCGAGAATAATATCGAGTTGTCAATTTCAACAGCAGGCATTCACAAGGTACGGATCAGTCAAAATTCTTCTGCTGGACATCCATTTGATGGCACAATTGGTATTGATGATCTCCGTACTGGTGAATTGTTTGTGCCACAGGCTCTTTATCAATATGACGCCGATGCCGTTGATCCGGACCAGGATACCCTTACCTACAGCCTGACCCAATCGCCGGCCGATATGCAGATCAATCCCAGTACCGGCGAAATCCTGTGGGCACCAAGTGTCAATGACATAGGCTCACATTTCGTCAGTATCCTAGTCTCCGATGGGGCTGGCGGCACTGCCACGCAGGCTTATACGCTCACTGTACTGGGTGATCCAGACAATCATGCTCCCATCATCCTCAGCTATCCCATTGAAAACGCCGTGGTGGGTGAGGACTACATCTATGATGTGCAGGCCGTGGATCCGGATGCCGACCCAGTCATCTACTCGTTGACGCAAAAACCAGATGGCATGACCATCGATCCCCACACCGGTCTGATTCAGTGGAGTCCCTCGCCTGATATTCTGACGGACAATCAGATTACCTTCTTTGACAATAATTTCAATGTTGAGGATTGGGAAGAGCAGACCGTTCTTATAGGAGGTGGGGGCACCTCCACCGTGACCCGCGAAAATCAGGGCAACAACTACTGGATAAGCGTTTACTTGAAAACCAATCTGCCCTTGAATGAAGCAGACACTCCCAGCGTCTATCAGTTTTTATGGAACAATGCTGCGATTTACGATCCGGGTGTGAGTGGGGCTATCAGTTCCATCGATTATTCGGAACTTAATCGAGGACACTCGAGCTATGGGTCGATAAGTTCAGCGATCACACTGCGTCAAAATGGTCATATCTACATCATTAACACAAATGAGGCACAAAACGGCAACTGGACCGAATGGACCCTATCAGATTTGATGGAAACCGATTTCCACCTATTGCTGGCCAACGATCCAGCCAACACAGGTGTGTCTCTCAATCCTGATTTCTCTGCCTCAGGCTCACCCATACAATTTGGATTACTTTGCTCAATCAGTGGCACCATGAGTGAATACAGTCATTTTATTCAAGACAAGGATACTGACGACTGGCAAGTTACCATCACGCCTGAGGCGGACGAGAGTGTCGAGGTCATGGTTCAGGATGACCGGGGCGGGCAGGACATCCAAAGCTTTACCATTAAGATGACACATTTTGGCGCCTTGCAGGGGCATGTGTTTAATGACCTGGACCTGGATGGCGTCTGGGATCGTGGTGCAGATCTGGTCTCTTATAATTGGGGCTACGGACGTACCACACGCTATAATGGACATACTGGGTCACTCATTGATGTGATCCAAGAATCCAGAGGGGGCAATCCCTTTGTAGGTGAAGACGGATACCTGTACCTGGTTGAGGCGAGAAGGACGGCTGCTGCACGGATCTGTCGTTATGATCCCCACACTGGGGAACTCATTGAGAAGCTCGCCTTCTTTGATGATAGGGGAACGGCCTTCAGCAAGATCATACAGGGGCCAGACGGCGATTTCTATGGCAGTAGTCAGCCGCTGGACGCCATTGGAAAATTCGACGGTACCACAGGTGAGTACCTGGGACTCTTTGCCCAGTCAAGTAACATGAACAATCCGGTTGGTATGCTCTTTGATAGCAATGGTGATCTCTGGACCTGTAATGTGGCCTCACCCTATGGTGTGATATTGAAATTCAACGGTCAAACCGGTGAGTACATCGGGCAACTGGCAGATTTGGGCCACACGTTTGACATGGCTTGGGGCTCCGATGGGAATGCCTATGTCACTGACAGCGGCTACGTGTACCGCCTCAACGGTAACACAGGTGCCAACATGGGGCGTTTTACCAGCAGACGTGCAGGGTATAATTGGAGTGGAACCATAGCCGTGGGCCCGGATGGTAACATCTATGTAAACGGAATCAACCAAGACCAAAATGGTGTCATTGATGAATACAATGGACTCACCGGTGCGTTTATTCAAGAGTTCGTCCTTGAGGATGCCCTGTCCTCTCCCTCCTTCATGGTCTTTACTCCGGACATTCCCGAAGCAGAGCGTGAAGACACCTTAGCTGGCTGGATCGTGTACATGGATCACAACCGCAATGGACGCCGGGATGACGGTGAACGATGGACCACAACCGACGAAAAGGGTCGCTATATCTTTGAAGGCGTGGCCGCAGGCACCTACTATATTGCCCAGGAAGCCCCGGAAGGCTGGCAGCATGCCAAAGCCATAACACCGACACAGGAAGTCACGGTCGGCCACGAAGGCACGGTTTACAATGTTGATTTTGCCGTGGATGTGTCTGGCTCCAGCTCCGTGCAGGGAACTGTCTTCAATGATCTTGATCAGGATGGAATCTGGCAACATGGCGCTGATCTAATCTCTTCCGATAATTCAAATTTCCAAATCTTGCGGTACGATGGACGTGCGGGTTCTCTCATTGAGGCCCTGGACATCAGTGACGCTGCCAGGCCGTTTATTGGGCAAGACGGGAGTATCTACGCGGTAGAGAACAGAAACACGACGAATGCTCGTCTTTGTCGTTTTGATCCTGTGACGGGAGAGCTGATAGAGAAACTCGCTACCTTTGACGATCGTCCTACGACAACTCGGATCTCCAAGTTTATCGCGGGACCAGATGGTAACTTCTATGCAACGAGCCAATCATTGGACGCAGTCCTGCATTTTGACGGGACAACCGGCGAATACCTGGGTGTCTTCGCAAATGGTGGACCCATCAGTAATCCTGTGGGGATTCTCTTCGATCAAAATGGCGATATATGGACGGCCAACGCGGGCCAGCCCTATGGCTATATCCTGAAATACAATGGCGAAACAGGCGCCTACATGGGACTTTTGGCAAACTTGTCTCGTTCTTTTGATATGGCCTGGGGGCCGGACGGCGATGCCTATGTAACCAATGGTAATTATGCCAGCCGTTTAGATGGTCAAACCGGTGCCTTTCTTGGCCACCTAAATCCATCGGGATACCATAATCTGAACGGTTCTAAGTTGGCTTGGGGCCCCGATGGACAGCTCTACATAGCGGGCCAAGACACGACTGATGGCCACGGGGTCATTCAGGAATACGATGGTATCACAGGTGAATACATCCGGGACTTTATAACCGGAGACCTAACCTCCGCCCCCCACTTCATGGCCTTTACCTGGGACATCCCTGCTGAGCAACGTGAAGACACACTCGCAGGCTGGGTCGTCTACCTGGATCACAACCAAAATGGCTACCGGGATGGCACGGAACCCTGGACCACCACTGATGCCAATGGGCGTTACGTATTTGAAGGCCTGACAGCCGGTACATACAGGCTGGCCCTGGAACGTCAGGATGGTTGGCTGCTTACTGATCCTGGAACCGGCATTCACGAGATCACTATTGGTGACGATGAGATCGTTAACGGTCTTGACTTTGGCAACACACCCGGCACCTACACGGTCCCCAATGTCGCGCCAGAGATTCTAACCGAGCCAGGCACGACTGCCTTGACCCATCAGCTCTATCTGTATGACGCCGATGCCTTTGACCTCAACGACGACGACCTGACATTCGATCTGGTGGTGGCGCCTACTGGCATGGCCATCGACGCGCAGGCAAGTGCCGTGGTCTGGATCCCTCGCGCCCATCAGTTGGGTACGCACAATGTCATCCTCCGCGTACAAGACGGCAACGGCGGCGTGGACCTGCAAGCCTGGCAGATCCTGGTAGAGTCCCCCAACATCCCGCCAGTAATCGTGTCTACACCCAATGGCCAGGCCATTGTGGATCTGCCCTATCAGTACCAGGTCCAGGCCCAGGATCCGGAAGAGCAGATGATTATGTACGGATTGTCCAAGGCCCCGGATGGTTTGACCATTGATGCGAACACCGGCCTGATTACCTGGACAGCCCAGACAATTGATCTCGGCATTCACGAGGTGATTGTCTCAGCCACTGATCAGCGCGGTGCTGAGTCCCTCCAGGCTTACGACCTGGTAGTTGTGGCCGTCGCCCCGAATGACGCTCCGGTGATCACATCTTCACCGCGTACCCGAGTGCGTCTGGGTACGACTTATCCCTACCAGATCCAGGCCTGGGATCCCAATGGCGATCCCCTGACCTACGGTCTGCTTAACGGCCCCGCCAACATGAGCGTGGATGCTCAAACAGGTGTCGTACTGTGGACACCGACCAATGCTCAGTTTGGTGAACACCAAACCCAGGTGCAGGTCAGCGACGGACGCGGCGGTTTGGCTCAACAGAGCTTTGTGATCCAAGTCACCAACAGCAACAGCAACGCGGCCCCCATCATCACCTCCCAGGCTGGAGACGCGGCGGTCGTTGGCCAAATGTATGCCTATGACATGAGCGCCGATGATGCAGACGGCGATCCTTTAACCTGGTCCCTGGTTGCGGCACCCAGAGGCATGTCCCTGAACAAAGAACTCGGCACCCTGCGCTGGTCGCCCACCATTGATCAACTGGGAGAAAACACCGTCACAGTCGAGGTCACCGATCCATTAGGGGCTACAGCTCAGCAGACCTTTAGCATTAGGGTACGTAGTTCGAACCTGGCCCCGCAGATCTTCTCTGCAGCCAATACCCAGGCCTTTGTGGACCAGCCCTATACCTACGCAGTTCGCGCCCATGACGTGGAAGGCGATTCCCTCAGCTTCGCCCTGACTGAAGCACCCACTGGCATGGCAGTGAATCCGGAAACCGGCCTGATCGCCTGGACGCCTACCAACGTTCAGGTCGGCAGTATCAATGTCTCCGTCCAGGTCACGGATGCCTATGGCGGCGGCGATACTCAGGACTATACCGTGGTCGTGACCTCCGATGCCATCAACCAGGCCCCGGTTATTACCAGCACACCCCGGTTGTTTGCCAAGGAAACCACACCTTACCAATACAAGGTAACGGCCACCGATCCAGAAGGGGGCGTTGTCGAATACTATCTGCTGGAAGCACCCACTGGCATGACCATTGACCGGGCCGCTGGCCAGATCGATTGGGCACCCACCCTGGACCAGATGGGCACGCACACGGTCAAGATCGCTGCCCTTGACACGCAGGGAGCAGGGGGGCAGCAGCAATACACGCTCACGGTTCGTGCCAACCAGGCGCCAACCATTATCTCCAATCCCATTCCCAGTGTCACTGAGGGCCTCACCTATCGCTACCAAGTCCTGGTAGACGATCCGGATGACACCAGCGTTGTCTATCGGCTTACCACGGCCCCGGCCGGAATGAGCATCAATGAACTGGGCCAGATTCAATGGGAGACCACCCACCTGGATCGCGGCGATCATCAAGTCACCGTAGAGGTTACCGACCCCTATGGTGCCAGCGCCCAGCAGAGCTTCACCATGACCGTGGCCCAAGATACCCTGGTGCCGTCGCTCATCCTGCTGGCCAGCAGTAATCTGGTGAATCCCGGCGAATCTCTCAGCTTCCAGGTCCGTGTTACCGACAATGTCGGCCTCGGTCCAGTTGTGCTCCTGATCGATGGTCAGGAACATGCCCTGACGCCCAATGGCAACCTCTACGAAACGGAAATTACCTTTGATACACCGGGCCTCTCGGACGTAGTGGCCCGGGCCACGGATCTCTCCGGCAATGAGGGCCTCAGCAACATTCGCCAGGTGCGGGTCTTTGATCCCTCAGACAATATGCATCCTGTGGTGACTATCCATAGCCCAGAAAACCAGGCCATGATCACCTATCTCACGGACATCGTCATCAGCGTCCAGGACGAGAACCTCGCCTACTGGAAGGTGGAATACGCCCCAGCAAATAAGGTCAACATCGCCAACCTCGGTGCCGACGATCCGGACTACGTCCTCCTGGCCGAAGGCACCGAACCCGTAGACCAGGAGACTGTCGTCACATTTGATCCCACCGTCCTGGCCAACGACGCCTATGTTCTCCGTGTCACCGCCTACGATCTCAACGGTGCCGGCTGGGTCGAACCCCTGGCCTTTGGTGTCTCCGGCAATGCCAAACTCGGCAATTTCGCCTTCACTGTGACGGACATGTCGGTCCCCTTGGTAGGCATCCCCATTACCATCAACCGAACCTACGATACCCTGCAAGCAAATAACCAGGGCGACTTTGGCTACGGTTGGTCCCTGGGCTTTGCCGATGCCAACATCGGTGAAACAACCCCCGAAGGCGAAGAAATGCAGACCGGTGACCGAGTTTACCTGACCACACCCGACGGGCGTCGTGTTGGCTTTACCTATGAGCCAACATTTAGACACAGCGTCTCGTTGATCGGTTATCTAGGTAGCACCTACATACCGGCATTTAAGCCAGATCCCGGTGTTTATGAAAAACTGACCGTCAAGGATGGCTCCTATTTCCGTGGTGGCATATTCGGCCGCATCATTGACGCCCTGGACGGCAACTGGAATCCATCAAACTATGTTCTGACCATGCAGGACGGCACCAAATACGACTACATCCAAGGCAATGGCCTCAAAAAGATAACCGACCGCAATGACAACGTAGTGAGATTTACCCCTGACGCGATCACGCATTCGACGGGTGCCCAAATCGATCTGATCCGCGATCCCCAGGGACGCATCGTAGAAATTATTGATACGAGCGATAGCTCTGTCAAATACACCTACGACTCTCACGGTGACTTGATTGGTTTCACCAATCAGCTCGATGAAACCATGACCTATGAGTACCTTGTCGATCCTGCTCATTTCCTGGATGCTCTCTACGATGCTGAAGGTACACGTGTATTTAAAGCTGAATTTGATGACGACGGGCGTCTTTCTTCCGGCACCGACGCTTTGGGCAATGTAAGCCAACAGGATTTTGACACTGCTGCTTTGATGGGTACGCAAACCGATGTCCTCGGTAACGTGACGGAACTGTATTACGATGATCGCGGTAATGTTACGCGTGAGGTTGATCCCCTTGGCGGTGAAAAACACTACGCTTACGAAGATCCCAACAATCCGGATAAAGAGACAGCCATCACCGATTTCAATGGCAATACAACCACCTATACATACGATGCTCAAGGAAATACACTATCAGAGACTGATCCCCTGGGAAACACCACTACGTCCACTTATGATTCCGATGGAAATATTCTAACCGAGACCGATGCTCTAGGTTATTCAACTACGAACACCTACGATACGGAAGGAAACCTGACAAGTAAGACCAATGCCCTGGGCTATACGAGTGCGTGGGACTATGACGATCAAGGCCAGCTTGTCACGGACACGAATCGCTTGGGTCAGGTCAAAACCTATTATTATGACGCCTACGGTAATTTATCCGGCCATACGGATTCCTTGGGCAATGACCTTGTTTTTATCAACGATGGGAATGGCAACCGTCTTACCGATACCCGGTCCGTAACAACCTGGGCAGGTACGGAAACGAGTACTGTGCAGCACACCTATAATGCCAAGAATAAGCCTGTTCAAATCATTGATGCCCA
>Ga0307990_1000912_pt1 | contig 25483 bp, 23 predicted proteins | sample EllFjometagen129_FD_203168 | JGI IMG/M metagenome (GOLD analysis project Ga0307990, IMG submission 203168) | Marine microbial communities from Ellis Fjord, Antarctic Ocean - #129 | ecosystem: Environmental > Aquatic > Marine > Unclassified | place: Southern Ocean | collected 2014-10-08
TGCGCGAAAAGCCCTTTCCCACCGACCTCGGCCCGTTTTATAAACTCATTCTTCTCCACTTTTTTACTATACCTATATATGTACGGGACTTTTGTACGTGAACTTTGCCAATATCAATCAAATTTAACGGAAATTGTAAGGTATCCGGTAGCTATTATTTATACCATCCCGCCTTTCTTCAACCCCCTTTAAAAATAGAATTTATCAGAGATGATTTATTGTAACTACCTGCATGTTAAAATCTTACGCCAAAAAAAACACCCCATACCTGCCGAGGTATGGGGTGTTTATCCTGATTTGCAGTCGCTCCCGACAGATTTCCTATACGTCACATCCCTCTTTTCTGAGCCGTGTAGCGGAGGACCCCCGCAAAGCTACAGCTTATAGTTTGATTAACCGGATACTTTCCAAGGGTTGAGAAATAGGTTAAAATTAACCTCATGAAAACGTTGATCCCGATACTTCTAGTAATCCCCGCGTTTCTGTTTGCGGACATGTTGACGCCCGGTTATTACAGCGTTGAACTGAAATCGGAGGCGGATGTTTTTCTTGCCGCCTGTCATCAGGTGCAAATGCATCACCCGCTGGAGACCCCAAAGGGGAAGGTTCCGGACTATGCGGTTCCGTTCTTTGGCACTTTCGGCGCAGGCAAAGGCCCAAGCAAAACTAAGCAACACCATCCGGCGACCGACCTGAAAGTTGACGGCGGCGAGACAGACGTCGAACTCTACGCCGCGCACGACGGAGTAATCTCCACCATCCGCGACGCGGCGAAATACCGACATTACATTTCGATCACGAAAGTGATCACAGACGAAGAAGGCAAAGAGCTCGGCAAGCTTGTAACGCTCTACGGACACGTCGATCTCGACCTCGATGAAAAAGACGGACTGGAGCTCAATGGAAAAACGGTAAAAGCCGGCGAGCTGATCTCTAAAAATTTATACGAAGGCACACGCGGCGGCCCGCACCTTCATTTTGAAATCCGGTATTTCCGTCCGGACGATGACGGCACCGAGGAGTTCTACGGTTTTAAGCAGACACAGCCCGGCTCCAAAGAATGGCCGTACGGAAAATGGGATCCGAATTGCGGCTACGGCTTCGGTCAACCCGAGAGCCACGGACTGCAATTGGCGGACGAGGCGCCATGAAAAAACTGCCCCTCATTCTTGATGAATTGTTTATATGGATCCGCGGGCGCTTCACCCTGACCAATGAGGAAAAGCTGTGGTTGCTGATCTTTTTGGTCATTCTCTGGACCGGGCTGCTCGGCCGCTATGCTTATTTGAAAAGCCAACAACCGGAATTGCTGAGTTCGCAACAGGTGGAAAAGCTCCTCTCGCCGTAGTCTTTTGACCTTCGTCGGAAGAGGCTCTATGCTCGGAGTCATGAAAAAAGCACTACTGATCCTTTCTCACGGAAGCCGCCGCGCCGCTTCCAACGAAGAGGTGTTCGCGCTGACCACCCGCATTCGGGAACTGTCCTCCGAGCTGATTGCTGAATGCGCGTTTTTGGAAATTACCGAACCGACCGTTCAGCAAAAGATCGATGAGCTGGCCGCAGCGGGCGCAACCGACGTCCAAGTGCTCCCACACTTCCTCGCCGCCGGCATGCATGTCACAGGCGACATCCCGCGCGAACTCGAGACGGCAAAAAAACGGCATCCCAGCATTACCTTTACTCTACTACCACACCTCGGCGCCCTGCCCGAACTCTCCTCGCTGATTCTGAAAATGCTACCATAAAAGTGCAACCGATCGGTCCGCCGCCGAGGTTCTCAAACGAAGAACCGGATCAGGATTAAAACAGTGCCCATTTGAAGAACACTCAGCAGAGTAACCATCACCAGCGCCTTCGGCCCCTGCGAAATGAGCGAACGGATATGAATACGGCAGCCGACGGCTGCCATGGCGACAACCATCAAAAGTTTAGCCAACGTTTTGACGTGCGGCAGAATCAACGTGTCCTCATCAAAGACCATGGCGGCAACGGCGCAAAACATGAACCCGATAATATAACCGGGAATATATTTCTTCTTCGCCCCGGGCGCTGCGCCCTTCGAGTGAAAAACCATATGCAAAATCATGACGACCGGACCGATCATCAAAACCCGCAGCATCTTGATAACCAGCGCGTCATTGCCAACAGAATCCGAAACGGAGAAACCGGCGGCGACAACCTGCCCGACTGCTTGCAAACTCCCGCCGATCAGATAGGACGTTTTCACAGACGAAAGAGTCAGTAGCGCCGCCAACGCCGGGAGCAGAAACATGCTGACCGTTCCCACAAGATTAACGGAAGCAACTGCAACGGCCACATCGTGCTTTTCCGCTTTCAGCGCAGGCGCGGCCGCAAGAATGGCCGACGAACCGCACACTGAATTGCCGACCCCCAATAGCAGTGCGGCGCGCATCGGCAGCTTCAGCCAGCGCCCCAGCAATAGAGAAGTAGCGATAGAGATGAACATGGCAGGCAGCACAATTAGCAGCGCTGAAACACCCAGTTTTCCGAGCGCATGCAGTTCAAGCTCCGTACCCATCAGCGCAATGGCGACGGGCAAAATATGTTTTTCGACAAATCCGAGTCCGGACTCAGCCCACTCGGCAGACGGCAGCAGGTTCCCGACTCCGATGCCAATCAGAATAGCCCAACAGAGGCTGCCCGGGCCAGGAACCCATCTCGCGGTAAAATTGGCCAAAATCGCAATACTGATCGCAAGTAGAAATCCCGGAAGCAGCTTTTTCATATCAGAATCCTTTCTCCGCAAAAATAGGGAGGTTCATTTCCATGAAATCTACCCGCATTCTGTTAAATTAGTCCAATTCATATAATTTATTGATATTATCAATTTTACTGATATAAAAACGGGCATGAACATCACCCTTCGGCAACTCGAAGTCTTCTGCGCAATTGCCCGCCGGAACAATGTCAGCCGGGCGGCGGAAAAGACTTCCATTTCACAATCGGCTGCCAGCATGGCGCTAGCAGAACTGGAGCGACAACTCGGCGAAAAACTATTCGACCGCTTCGGAAAAAAGTTAGTGCTCAATACCAACGGCCGGCAGCTCTTTCCGAAAGCAACCGACCTGCTCGCCCGGGCCAATGAAATCGACGGTCTATTTCACCCTGACCAATGTGGGGACGGCGGCGATCTGAAAGCCGGGGCCAGCTCCACCATCGGAAACTATCTGATGCCCGGTCTCCTCGGCGACTTCTCGCAAACCTGCCCAAAGGTTCAGGTTTCACTGCACGTGGGGAACACAGAACAGATCATCCAATCGCTACTCGACTACAAAATCGACCTCGGCCTCATCGAGGGGATCTGCCGCGATCCGAATATTGAAACGCGCACATGGCGCAAAGACGAGCTGATCCTCATTGCCGGCCCTCAGCACCCGCTGGCCGGAAAAAAGAAACTGTCCCGCCGCGATCTCGCCGATGCACAATGGATTTTGAGAGAGCGAGGCTCCGGAACACGGGAGATTTTTGAACGGGCACTGTCCGGAAAAGTCCAAAACCTGAACATCCGCTATGAACTCGGCCACACCGAGGCCGTTAAACAGGCCGTTAAAAATCATCTTGGAATCAGCTGTCTCTCCCGCCTGACCCTCGAAGAAGAGTTGAAGCACAAAACGCTCGTCGAACTGCCGGCACCATTCCTGTCTTTAAAGCGCGACCTCAGCCTACTCCTCCACAAAGGAAAATATCTAACCGGCAGACTAGAGCAGTTCATCCAATTCTTACAGCAGAACTCAGTCTGACGTTGATGGCCTAGACTTTTGACCTTGGGCTTACGGCGGTCTATGCTCCACCCATGAATGTTGCCATTGTCCATTATCACGCCCGCCCCGGCGGCGTCACCCGGGTCGTCGAACGCGCGGTTGAATCGCTTGGCGCAAACGCGCACTGCCTATTTTTCACTGGCGAGGCCGCGCGTGGCGAAACGCCGTTGCAGAAAAAAATCCGCGAAGTTCCAAACCTTGGATATTCCACCACAAAAACGTCTCGCTCCACCAAAGCTCCAGGGGGGCAGTCCTTGGAACTTTTGAAACGCGCGCGTGGCGCGTTCGGCGGCGAACCGGATGTCTGGCATATTCACAACCATTGCCTCGGTAAAAACCCGGCGCTGACGCAGGAGGTGAGCAACCTCGCCATGGCGGGTCAGAAAATCCTGCTTCAGATTCACGACTTCGCTGAAGACGGCCGGCCCGACAACTACACCAACCTCGGCAAACTTAAAAAACGCCTCTACCCGATGGCCCCGCACATCCACTACGCCGCGCTCAACCAACGTGACTTTACTTTTTTGCGCAATGCAGGAATCCCAGAAGAGAACCTTCATCTTCTCCCCAATGCGGTGTCGCCGCTTCCGACGACGAAACTTGAAACTCGAAACTTGAAACCTGAAACTCCGCTGTTTGTGTATCCTTGTCGGGCGATACGGCGCAAAAATATCGGCGAGCTGCTGCTGTGGAGCGCCGCCATGCCGGAGGCGAAGTTTGCCATCACTCTCGCGCCGAAAAACCCGGAGGTGAAACCAATTTACGACGCGTGGGTCGCCTTTGCCGTAGAGCTCGGCCTCAATGTCGAGTTCGACGCCGGTGCCAAGTGCTCTTTTGAGGAGATGGTTGCCAAAGCGGATGCGCTGATCACCACCAGCATAGCTGAAGGGTTCGGCCTCGCCTTCCTTGAGCCATGGCTTGCTGGCAAGCCGCTGGTCGGGCGCAACCTACCGGAGATCACGGCCGACTTTGAACAGCACGGACTCGACCTGTCGCAACTCTACAACCGCCTCGGCGTTCCGCTGACTTCCAATGATTGGGATATTGGCCTACAATTTTTCCAAACATTGGAAAACAAAATGCGCGCCGCCGCCGAAGCGTACGGAATTGAATGGACGAACGAACGGTTTGAGGCAGCACAGGCCCAGCTGGTACAGAACGGAACAGTCGACTTCGGCATTCTCGACGAGGAGCTGCAGCGCGTCATCATCCACGCGGCCAAAGAAAACCCATCGATGTTCGGCGACGGACTGGGCGATCCCTCCGCGCAAATCGCCCATAACCGCGCGGTCGTTGAAGAAACGTATGGCCCCGAAGCCTACGGCGCGCACCTGCTCTCCATTTATCAAAAACTGCTAAAAGCCAAACCCGGTTCCGTCCGCTATGCGGACGGCAACGCGTTGCTGAATGAGTTTTTAAATCCGGCGCGCTTCAATCTGCTGAGAACATAAGGTGTTCCGGTATTTTTAAGTTACCCCTTCATGTTGGGCTAAAAACTCATAACCACTCCCTCCATATGGTGGTTTTCGTAATAACTAGGTAAAAATCTTCTATACAGCCCGCCAACCCGCTATAAATCAGATGGTTTTTGAAGTAATCCAAAGGATGTTGAATGAGTAGCATGCTGGACAAGGCAAAAGCATCGTGGAAACTTTCTGAAGAATATTGGAGCGAAGTTATTAGTCTTAATTTTGCAGCAAACCGATTCTATTACTCCTTGTATCAAATAGCCGATGAGGTTAATAAATCGCCAGCAGGTGGTAATAGACGAAAATATGAGAATGAGTCATTTCACAGCTTTATGCGAAACGTTGTTCGCGATGTAGTTCCGCCGGGCAAACGGAATCTCTTCCAAGCGTTCCAAGAATTGAGGGAGCTCCGAGACACTGCTGATTATCAATGTGAAAATATTACTTTAGATGATTTAGATAAAGAGCTTATCCATGAAGCCAAAGAACTCTTTACGCTCCTCGAGCAAAAGTTAAGCCAAAGATCATAGTTATGAACAAAAAAAAGATCATAGAGCGCATAAAGCGTGAATTCCCCGGTATCTATTTCGACTTGGTATCCCATGACGCTCACGGACATGAGTTTGAAGTGCGAGGCTTTGGTGCTGAACGCTCAGAATTCAGATTTATTCGTCGCAAGATAATGGATATAAATGATGAGTTGTTTCCTGATTTTGACGTCACGCTCATCACGATTCTTTTTACTAAAGAAACTACCAGCGAAATTTTTCCAGAGATTGCGGTGCTCTTAGAAGAAGGCTCCTGTTGTGACCCAACAGACCCCTTCCGCTTCCTCGAAGGGGTGCTGAAAACTCCTTCCGGTACCGCAGCCAAATTCCTTATGGAAATAGATGAAGACGAACCAATTAACATGTCCCCCGCTGAAGCTAAAAAGAACGCTGGTTGGCTCATTGAAGGGAATGCCATTGAGAGTGCTGACGATGAGTACGCTCTGGCCGCATAAGATTAAATCATGGAACAAAACAAAAAACCGGGGCTTCGGATCGAAGCCGTATACTTGCTGAAAAGTTGCGTTGATTTTCAGAACGACCATAAAGACCTGGAGTTTGGCCTTGCCGTCACAGGTATCACCCGAAAAGAAGTTAGCGATAAAGAACTCCGAGTTGTTGTAAGTTTTGACCTAATGAAAGGGATAGAAAACCCGCCCTTCCACTTCACTGCATCTTATGGAGTTTGCTACAAGCGTGACGACGATTCCCCCATGACATGGGATGATTTAAATAATGGTTTTGTCCTAACACATGTTCTGCCTTATTTCCGTGAATTCGCTAGCTCTGTCACGCTACGCCTTCCTGTCCCGGCCTTGGTTATCCCGCCAACGAACGTAAAACTTCTTCTTCAAGAATACGAAGAAAGCAAAAAGCTAGAAGAGTGAGATCTGTTCACGCTTCGACAGAAGACTCCTTTTTACACCTTCTCCGCCTCGCTCAAATCAACCGTCTAAGTTCATAACGTCTCATAAAATGTACAAACCCCGGTGGTTTTGTCTATTTTATGAGACGTTATGCACGGAGCCACTCTCCCGAATTGCCCTTGTGAAAATTTTAGGGCATTCTCAAAAAATGAAGGAGAGTTGATTTGAGCGGACTGATGACAGCTTTTGCAATTGCGGGCGGACTGGCGCTCTTTATCTTCGGCATGCACACCATGACCGACGGGTTGCGCGGCTTCGCCGGAGCAAACCTGCGGCGCATTCTCTCAAAAGCCACCCGCAACCGGCTGAATGGAACCGGCCTCGGCACACTGCTCGGGTTCCTCGTCCAGAGTAGCGCGTCGACCGTGATGCTAGTCGGCTTTATCAACGCCGGGCTGATGACACTGGGCCAATCAGTGCCAGTTATGCTCGGCGCGAACATTGGCACCTCACTCTCGATGCAGCTCATTTCATTTAAGCTCGCCGACTACTGCTTCCTCGCCATTGCACTCGGTTTTCTGCTGCGTACCGTCGGGCCGAAACCGCGACTGAAAGCGGTCGGAACCGCCCTGCTCGGCTTTGGCCTACTGTTCCTCGGCATGTCGACGATGAGCGGCGCGAGCGCGCCGCACCGCGATGCATTTATTCCGCTCTTCGAACAAATCGACGGCTCCACCGCAAGCGGTATGATCCTCGGTATTCTGCTGGCCGCGTTGATTACCGGCGTAATCCAAAGCAGCGGCGCGGTGATCGGAATGACGTTCGCATTGATTGAAGCGGGCGTGATCACCGACCTGCCCGGGGCCTTCCCGATTATTATCGGCGCAAACATCGGCACCTGCGTCACCGCGCTACTCGGTAGCATCGGCACACACATCGACGCGCGGCGCAGCGCCATCTCCCATTTGCTGTTTAACATTTTCAGCACCGCAGTCGCCGCACTGGCCGCCCCTCTATTTTTCCAGTGGGTTCCCACGCTTGGAAGCGATCTGGTGCATCAGGCGGCCAATGCTAACACCATTAAGATGGTCGTCACCGCGCTGTTGGTTTTACCGTTCGCACCGCTGCACGCCGCGCTAGTCCGGCTGATCGTCCCCTCACGCAAAACCCCGCCACAACCAAGTTTTCTGAACGAAGATCTAATCCCGATGCCCGAGCAGGCACTGCATGCGACGATGCGCGAGTTGCGCCGCATGACGGAGCTGTGCCGCGAAAGCCTGGTGCTCGACGAACAGCTGCTCGATGAACGGGACACCCGGGCCATCCGCACGGTCTATCAGAACGAAAAAACAATCGATGCGGTCAAACTGGCGCTCGGCGACTACCTGACCCAGATCACCTCCCGCTTCCTGTCACGACGGCAAGCGGTTCTGGCACAACACCTCGACCGCTGCATGACGGAAATCGAGCGGATCGGTGACCACCTGAAAGTGCTTTGTAAACTGAATGAAAAAATCGCGCCGTATGCGCAGCACGCGTTCTTCGCTCCCTGCCGCCAACAACTCAAGGAACTCTACGTCCGGATCAACCGTCTTCTCGGCCACCTGAGCGATTCGCTCGACCCGGAGCATGAAAACTTTGAAGAAACCGCCACGGCGATTCTGGCCAACCGCAAAGAGTTCATTGAGAAAAAAGAGTCGGCGAAAAAACTGATCACCGAACATGTCGGGCGCAACGAAATGCCGCCAATGCTCGGGATTTATCTGAACGAATATCAGATGACCTTCAGCAAGATTGCCCGACACTGCAAAACGATTGCCGGCGCGCAGAAAAGCCCCTTCTTCTGGCTCAAACAACACAAACTGGATCGTCCCGCAGACCCCTATACCGAAAAAGACATTCTCGATGAACTGGACGAATCCGATCTGTTCGATACCCTATAGGCTATGAATACGCTAATCGACTCCATCAAAAATCTGTCAACCCCGCTCAAGCCCGTTCCGACCGGTGCGACGCTCAAGCTCAACCCGCTCGACGGAATCGAAACGGTTCTGTTCGACATCTACGGCACGCTGCTCATCTCCGGCTCTGGCGATATCGGCACCGCCGCTACGGTCGATAGCGCCGAAGCACTGACCCAGTCGCTGATCGTCTCCGGCTACGAAGGCGACCCCGAACGCGCCGGCGAGCTCAGTTCGGAACTGCTCCACACCGAAATTGAGCACTGGCATGAAACCGCCCGCGAGAGTGGAACGGAGTTCCCCGAAGTGGAAGTTTCCAGGGTTTGGAAAAAAGTGATCGAACGTTTCCAAGCATTGGAAATCCTCAAGCCCGACGACGACCCGCAGCGCATTGAACGGCTTGCGGTGGAATACGAATGCCGGGTCAATCCGGTCTGGCCGATGCCCGACGCTCGGCGGACCCTCGACAACCTGCGGGCACGCGGCTTCCGGCTCGGAATTGTCTCCAACGCACAATTCTACACCCCGCTCACCATCGAAGCACTCTTCGGCACGCCGCTCGAAGCGCTGGGGTTCGAAAAAGACCTCTGCGTTTTCTCTTATAAACAGCTGAAGGCGAAACCATCGGTTGAACTTTTCCAAACATTGGAAACCCAGATTGATCTAAGCAAAACACTCTATGTCGGAAACGACATGCTCAACGATATCTGGACCGCCTCGCAGGTTGGGTGCAAAACCGCGCTATTCGTTGGCGACTGGCGTTCGCTGAGGGAAAGAAAAGAAGACAAACGTTGCAAAAAACTTGCCCCCGACGCCATCGTTGATCATCTTCATCAGATTACAGAAATAATCTGACTCTTAGGACGAATCCAATGCGCGTTTTTTTGAAACCATTACGCTCCTCCATGGGGCGTGCTTTTTTTATGCTTTTCGTAGCGGCTCTCATCAGCGGCTGTGCATCACCAAGACACATGACCACCCCCGAGGCGGTGCCGGCCGCAACGCCCGAACAAATCCGAGAGGATGTCTCCGCATACCCGTGTACGCCGGGGGCTCACCGCGGCGACTCCGTCTTATACATGGAAAACACCCTCGCCGCCATTCGCTCGGCCCGGCAGAATCCGAAGTATAAGTTCATTGAGTTCGATGTGCAGTATTCCGCAGACAAGCAGGCGGTTGTTTTTCATGATGCCAGCCTTCAACGGCTCTTCGGACAGCGGGTCAAAGTGAAAGAAACCCCCTACGACGAGCTCTACCGTCTGAGCAATCATGAAATTCCTACCTATCAGGAGACCATGGCGCTAGCGGCTGGCAAACCGCTCAACATCGAAATTAAATCGCAGGGGAATCAAGCGGACGATGAACAACTGATCGATTACATCATGACAGACCTCAAAAAACGGGAGATTGAAGATAAGATTCTGATCAGTTCGATCTCTGCCGAGGCAATCAAATATGTCAAGGTCCACTACCCCGAGATGCCCACGGGCCAGATTTTCTGGCGAAAGGCCTCCACTTACCTGCCGTTCGATTTTCTGACCGAAGGACTCTATGAAGAAATCGATGAATCGAAGGCGGACTACCTCATGCTCCACGTCTCCAACCGACGAAACATCAAGGATCTGCTCCGGCTGAAGCCCGAAGGAAAAACCCTCGTATTCTGGGACTTCGATAACACGATGTATCTCGTGCAAAAAGATCCAACCGACCGGCTGTGGAGCGACGCCTCACCTCAACCGCTTGCGGACCCGGTCAAGCAGTATGCTTCGCACCCGTTCGCATCGATCAAGTAGCTTGATAAATCCCTACCGAGTGGCATACATTCCCCGTCATGATTTCAGCAATACTATTTGATTTTGATGGGGTGATTGTCGATTCGGAGCGACTGCACTGGGCGGCGTTCAATAAGGTGCTTGAGCCTCTCGGCAAAACGATTTCGTGGGCGGACTACATCGAAACCTACATCGGCTTTGACGACCGCGATGCATTCAAGACGGTTTTTCCGAACCTTGGAAAAGACGAAATGGACGGATTGATCGTGAAAAAAGCGGCGGCGTTTCAAGAGCTGCTGATCGATGGCGGCGCGGCGGCTCTACCCGGCGCGGTGGAACTGATCAAACATCTTTCCGGAAACATCCCGATCGCGATCTGCTCGGGTGCCCTCAAAGAGGACATTCTTCCAATCATTGGAAAACTGGGCGTGGCCGAGGCATTCGACACAATCGTCACGGCCGAAGATACCCCGAGAAGCAAACCGGACCCCGCTCCCTACCGGCTGACCGCCGAGCGGCTCGGCATCTCCGCCGGACTGGTGATCGAAGATACACCGGCGGGAATTGCTTCGGCGAAAGGTGCGGGCCTGAAGGTGCTGGCCGTGACCAACAGCTACGACCGATCCTATCTGAGGCAAGCGGATGCGATCGTTGATTCACTCGAAGGGCTGACGCTCGGGAAGCTGAATGACTTGATCTAAACAATTAGATTAAGATTACGAGTAAGATTAGGATTAAGAAATAATCACGCAAAGCGTTACTCTGCCTCCGAATCCCACATCTTAACCTCTCTGATCAGAAGCGCCGTTTCTTGAGATGCTCGTCCATCTGCTCGCGAGCCCGCTTGAGGCTGTCGGTAAACTCCTGAAAATAAAGCCCTCGCCGCTTGCCGGATGAAATCGGAATGATGACAGGAGCCGGTTCGCGACTGAGCGCCTGTGGGGTGGCATAGCATTCATTTCCAGTGACCATCAACCCGATGAATTCTCCGCGGTCAGTTAAAAGATAGTCACCAACTTTCGGTTTTTTGCCGCTGGTGCGCCGAACCGACAGATAGTCGCTGCCGATCACCGGACTGATTTCAACTCGGCCATTATCATTCATTTTCCCCGGACTGAACAGGAGCGCGGTTTTCAGACGCTGCTCTTTAAGCGCCTCCATGGAAATCGAGCGCAACGCGCCTTCGGATGAACCGGTGAACCGGACAAAACAGACCTGCGGCTCCGGACCGGGAACCACAATGGACTCGAGCGGAAGCGGCGCGGCCTCTGCGGTTACTGACGTAACCGTTCCCTCCACGTGCGTCACGCTATCGGACAGCCCGCCAAAGAATGAACGGCCAAGACCCAGCTTGCGGAAGTCGGCCGGCACCAGTATCGCACGGCCTACCTGAACGAGCGGCATCACCAGCTCGCGACTTGTCACAAAACTGCGGTCGTCACGCGAGTTATATTCCGTATAGCTGATGTTCAGACTCCGCAGCGATTCTTCACGGCGCACCCAGACCGATTTCTTCAGTTCTTCTGCCGCCAGCTTCTGTTCTTCTTCCAGCTGGGCAACGTTTTCTTCTGCCGTCTCTTTACGGACTTCGAGCTCAGCCACCTGCCCGGAAAGTTCAGCCACCTTTTCGGTCGCCTGCTCGCCTTGCGCAACCAGCCGTTCGCGTTCCTGCGTAATAGCCGTGGCCCGTGAGCGGGCGGCGGCTTCCGCAACCTGCAACTCGGTCATTTTTTCTTCGCGCTGCGCCAGCTGTGTTTTCAACTGCTGAATTTGCACATCGGCGGTGGTCGCCTCCTGCAAGGCCTGCTCCTTGGCCGTTTCAGCTGTCTTTGCGATAATCTGAAGACGCTCGCCCTCGCTGCGAGCCAGCGCCGCCTCGTTAAGCGCTTTTTCAGCCGCCAGCTTCGCGACTGCCGTCTGCTCCCCGGATTCCAAGGCTTTTTGACGCGCCACTTCGGCATCCTGTTCGGCATCCGACCTGCGGCGCTCGGCTTCCTCTGCCTGACGGCGCGCCTCGGCGGCGGTCTGCTGCGCCAGTTCCGCCTCGCGCTTCGCCAGCATGGCTGCGGCGCGAGCTTTTTCGGCTGCCAGCTCCATGGCATGCACACGAGTCTGCATTTCCTTGCTGCCCTCGCGTTCACGACCGGCGGTATCGCGAGCTTTATCAGCCTGCTCCATAGCGCGTTTCGCGAGTTCAGCGGCATTGGCCAGCTGTTCTTCGAGCCGCTTAACTTCGTCGCGGAAGGCTACCTCCTTACGGAGCCCTTCTTCAATCATCGCCGACCATCGGTAAAGCGGAATGGGAATGTTGCTCTCTCCCCCAACGCGATTCCCTGCGGTAAGCGCCAACACGGAAAGCACCATTACATCGATCATTACGATTAATATTGAACGTCGCATGAAAGTCTCCTCAATCGACAGACAGCAGAAGTTCCTGCTTGAATGGGGTGTGATAACCCAGCCGCAAAATGACCGACACAATGATTCCCATGGCGGTGGAGGCATAGGCAAACATCAGTCCGGCATCGGGAAAAAAGGTAACCATAATAAAGCTGCCAACCGAGCCGAGCAGACCAAAGTAAAGCGGGAGGTCAAAATAGACATCGATCGCTTCGAGCAACTCCAACTTTTTCGCCGGCCCGTTGTCGGCATCACGCACCGCGCGCAGTTTGAGCGTCGCCGCAATCCAAGCTCCGATCTGCAGAACGACCGAAACCAGCACCATCACCCATGCCATGCGCCGGCCGATCCGTGCCGCCATTTTCTGGGCCTGCGCAACCATCTCCGAACTGAGCGCACCGCTATCGGCACCGCCGCCGGGCGCGCCCGATGGCGAAAGAAGCAGTGAAATCCCAAAAACCAGAATGGCGGCCAGCGACAGCACGCCGAGGGATATAAAAAAGCCGCGTAAAAATCTCATAAGTCGATCCTCCGAATAGTTGAAGTGGAATCATACCTGACTTTCCCCTACCGATTCAAAGAAGAAGTGATTCCGTCTTCTCACTTCCGGTATCAATATCGGCTCACCCGATGGTTCGCCCCACCTATTGATATAGATAAAAATGGCAAAATATGATCGCCGAGCACGCTCTGAACGCGCCCGGAGGTCGCATTCCACCTCATATTCTCCACTATTCGGAAAACGTTGGCAGCTCGTTGCAAAATGGCTCGGCATTGCAGAAGCAGGCAGACAGGATGCCTGTCCCTGGAGTTTGGTTCGCTATGGATCATGCCGTACTTGCCAGTATTGCGCTGCACATGGAATAATTCGTCTGTTTCCATGCCGTTCGTGATATACGAAAAGTCGATGATGAGGATTATGAGGGATGAAAGATCCAGCGGGTCGGCCAGGAGACGTCCGTGTTTGCATTGTGGATGAAAAGCTTCGGAGTCTATGGTGAAACGGATACGGATCCTTACGGCGACGTGGATGGAGATACCTTCGCTAGCCTCTACGAATATGGCGTGGGAGGAAATCCAGCAGATCCGGAAAACTCCGGAGTTGCCCCGAAAATGACCCGAATCGTGCAGGACGGCGAAACGAACTATATCGAGTATGTTCATGTTAGGCGCTACAGCCCAGCCAACAGCGTATCCGTCCACCCGGAAACCACCTCAAACCTGATTACGGCAGACTGGACCAACGCTCATTATGAGGTCGTTTCCTCGGCTCCGATCGATAACGAATTTGAAATCGTTACTAACCGCATCGATACCATTGACCCCGTGAGGATGATTCGACTCAAGGTTGAGTAATGCCAAACCTGAATACCCAGCCGATTTCAACTATGTGAATTTAATCGAACAGCACCGCATGTACAAAAAAAGACCTTGATTCGGCCACCCCCTATTTCAGGGTGGCCGAGCGACTGGATTCTGGACTCCGCACCCTGCGAAATATGCCCCGTTCTTCTCAATCGTTCATATTTACCAACACATTGGCTCCGAGCAGATATTTCTTCACCGAATTAATTCAACTTCACTCAATGTTCAGGTCATTTTCGCCGTGTATTAGTTTTAAACGCCACTAACGGGCGTTAAACTCAACGGGCAGTTGATCTCAAGTAGATTCTGTACGGCCGGCGTAGATGGCGGAGGCGGATTAAAAAACGTCCTCGAGCTACTTAAAAATATGACGCGAATGCACGAGCTCACCCGCGCCCCAACTGCACAGCAGCTTCTCTACGGCTCATAACACGCCGCCCAGACTACGGGGGAAACTACGGGTTTTAACCATCAAAAAGCACCCTTTTTTAGATGGTCACACTTTTCTTGATCCGCACAGGATTTTACGTATCATTCTCATTGCTAGACAGATAAATGAATACGCCTGCAACGTGGATGTCGGGAGTTCGATCCTCCTCAGCACCCTGATACAATGGGATGGGGTGGCACCCATCTTGACCGTGCGAATCTCCGCAACGGAGAGTTAATACGTTCGGGGGAAAGTTCGGGTTTTGTCCTCGAAAAAGCACATCGTCTCATCTTTTTTCAACACACGTTGACTACCCTAAATATTTGTGTATCATACCGACTCAGAGGCTGATAAAGAAACGACCTGCAACACCAAGTTGTTGATTATAAAGGCTATAAGTGGATGGAAATACGAACCGATTCTACGCTTCAGCATCCCCGCAGGTGTCCGATGAGGATACCAATGCCTTATCACCTCAATCGCCACCAGTTAGCGAGGTGTCGATTCGGAGGACGATTCAACGCATCCTCAACTCACCTGCTTCTGGCGGTAGGATTCCACTTCCCAGTTTTCGATGAATTCGCGGGCGGCATCAGTCATATAGTTGATGCCGCCGAAGGCTTCCGCCAACTGAAGTACGAGTGCTCCGTCCTGTGCAAGCTCCAGTGCGAGATCGGCATTCTTCTGCGACGTACCGATGCCGCAAACGCGGTCGCCAGCCACAACAACTTTCGGTGCATATCCTCGATCGGATTGGTACTGCATTGCGACTTCCGCCGTCAGGACATCAACAAAAGGAAATGCTTTTGAATAAACAAGGTGATCGGGTGTGATGGGACCGGGTGCAACACCAAATAACCCAGATGAAGCAACGAAGGCCGCATCGTCACCGAACAGCTGTTTGATTTTCACTTCTGTTTCAGGACCCTCGAACGGTTCAGAGATTTCCAACGTTTGGAAAACCCCAGCCTTTAAATACTCCTCCGTAATCGCATCCATCACACGGGCGTAGAGCGCGCGGATTTCATCGGCCGTGTCCGCAGAAATGAAGATGCCGTGGTTTTGAAGCACCAGCAGAGCTGGCTCTTTTCCATTTGCCTCTTTATAGGCCTCAATGCGCTTGCGGACTTCCATACAGAGGGTGTAGCCGGGATCGATATATTCCACCCACAGCGCGTCGGGGAACATTTCTTTGCAGGCGGCTTCGCCGCCTTTGGCACAGGTGAGCCCGTTGACAGCGCACGGATGCGTATGCACCACAAACTTTGCGTCAAACACATTGTGAAGCGGTGCTTCAACCGAAGGGCGACCCGCATCGTTCTCTACCGAGGCGGCCATCATGTTTTTGACCAATTCCTCGCGAGCGGCGGATTCGGACGGCGTTTCGACTTCGTACAACTCGTTGATTTTCGCGCGGTTCATCTGCACAAAGGTTTCTTCCTTCAGTCCGCCCAGCGTGGTGCCGGACGGCTTTACCCACAGCGTCGTATCATTTTTCACGGAGGTGTTGCCACCCCCACCCCGAACATATTCCACGGCCCCGAACTCGTGCGACAACTCAACAATCGTTTTCAAATCATTCATTGCAATTCCTCTTTATCATTTTCATGCATAATCCATCACGCCCTTTTGAATAGTCCTATGAAATGCCTGTGCCTTTTTTTGATCAGGTAACTTTGTATGTTTTGTTCATAGAATTTCGGTTCCGTATTCAACGTCTTAACCGAGCGCAGTGTTTTAACTTGTCGACGCTATCGCTTCGACAACACATCGGCCTCGTAGGCTTCCATCTCGGCGATCCATCCGGCGCCGACTGGCACACCCGCCTGTTCGCAGAGTTTGTCCCAAACGGCCGCAAACGGCATGGTCTTGAATTCTTCCATCAGCGCCAGACGCTGGGCGTTCTTGCCTTCGGATTCATAGGATTGCAGCTGTTCGGTCGGATCGAGCAACGCATAGAGGATTCCTTTACGGGCAGCGCGGGTGCCGGTCACATAGGCACCGATGCGGTTGATCGAGGCATCGAAGAAGTCGAGCGCGATGACCACGCGATCCCAGACATTGCCGCGTTGGATTTCAAGAAAAACGTTTTTCAGGTCATCGTTAAACAGCGTGACGTGGTCGGAGTCCCAGCGGATCGGGCGGCTAACGTGCAACAGGATTTTTTCTATGAACTGGAGGTGGCTGGAAATCTTACCATGGATGGTTTCGGTCGGGTGGAAATGACCCATATCCATGCACAGCCCCATCTTGCGGCTGAGTGCATAATCCGAGCAAAATTCGGCGGAGCTCACCACGTATTCTTCGGAACCGATCCCGAAGAGCTTGCTTTCGATAAAGTCTACGCACTTGGTTTTATCAATCGAGTCGTCGGACATGATTTCATCGTAGGATTTGACCATGCGGGCGCGGGGGCCAAACCGGTCGGCCGGAATATCTTTGGACCCGTCGGGCGTCCACCAGTTGACGTAGCAGGGCGAGCCCTGCGCTTCGGCCATCGTTTCGGCGATCTTGCGGGCGGCTTTCCCGTGTTTGACCCAGAAAGCGCGAATGGCGTCGTCACGACTGGAAAGCGTAAACCCGTCTTCGGCCTTCGGGTGAGAAAAGAACGTCGGGTTGAAATCGAGCTTAATGCCCTTCTCTTTCGCCCAGTCCATCCATTTCTGGAAACAAGCCGGATCCATCTCGTCACGATCCACATAGTGATCGGTTTCGGAGTAGCAGGCATGCACATTGCAACGTTGCGTTCCGGGAATTAACGACATCGCCTTAGAAATATCAGCGCGGGCTTCATCGCCGGTACTTGCGCGTCCGGGATAGTTACCGGTCGCCATGATGCCGCCGCCATCCAGACATTCCGGGTTGGTTTCAAAACCCACCACATCATCGCTCTGCCAGCAGTGCAGCGAAATCGGCAACTCCAATGCCCGGTCAATCATCTTGTCCGTGTCAATTCCGAAGGCCGCATAACGCGCCTTCGCCAGTTCATATGCTTTTTCTACACTCACGAGGTTCTCCTTATTAAATTCTCCACTATTCGGAAAGATTACAGCAAAACGGCTGACCATTCCTTGACGATCCCGACAACTTACAGCACGATCTAGCCATGACTAATTATCCACTGGGTCTGGGAAGTCGACTGAAGAAAATGGACTTCTTTGAGGACCCGACCCTGCCGCTACAGGTCTATATCCGCGATCCACAACCGGAGTTTCCAACGCACAGCCACGGGTTCGACGAGCTGGTCATCATTCTCAAGGGCACGGCGATACATGTGATTGACGAGCAGAAATTTCCGGTGAAAGCGGGCGATGTTTTTGTGATTTCCCAGAATCATAAACATCAATATCAGGAAATGCACGGACTGGCGTTAGCCAACATTCTCTTTGATCCCAAAACGCTAGAAATCGCCCAATGGGACATCCGCACCCTGCCCGGCTTCCACGCCCTGTTCTCACTGGAGCCCGCTTTCCGAAACCAGCACAATTTCCGCAGCCGCCTCCAGCTCTCGGCGAGCCAACTGAGCCGGGCGAACGAATTAGTCCATGACCTCACACGCGAAACCGAAATACGCAATCCGGGCTACCGCGTCATGGCCAAGGGATTATTCATGCAGCTAGCGGTTCAACTTTCCCGTGCCTACTCCGCCAAACCCACCGAAGAGTCTATTGACCTGCTACGCATCGGCGATGCCATCGCCCATATTGAAACGCACTACATAGAGAAAATGACGATCGCCAATCTGGCCGGAAAGTCACATCTGTCGCAACGCCATTTCACACGTGTTTTTCAAGAGTGCATAGGCCGCTCGCCGATCGAGCACCTGATGCATGTACGCTGCCAAAAAGCGGCGGAGCTCCTGAAAGGCACCGACCGTACCATCACCGACATCGCCTACGACTGCGGCTTTTCCGACAGCAACTATTTTGCCCGCCAGTTCCGCAAAGCGACCGAGCATGCTCCGTCGGAATACCGAAAAAAATTAACCAGCTGAAAAATCCAAGCGGATTCTGAGAATCCGTGGCCGGCAATACAAAAGGAAGCCGTAACGGTGATCGGCCCGGTTGGATGGAAACCCCACCATCGCCAACATCATTAAAACACCCTTCTTCGCTCACATTGAACGGAGGATCGACCGCACCGTGACGACATAAACTCGTCGGGTTTCCCTTGGTTCATCGTTCGTTTTGACCCACTCGCCAGCTCCGAACGGATATCTTCTCGACAGACCTGAGGTATTTCGAAAGTGCTTTTGGTATCCCCAAAAGAAGCTCAGCGGCAATCCTTCAGTTTCGACCCATATTTTCAGTCATTTCCCCCGTGGATTAGTTTTCGTATAGGCCAACTAAATCACTCAGATTTTTTTGAGTCTCCTAATTCTTCGCTGATTTTTTTGAGCCTGTCTTCCAACTGTTCGATGGCCAGTGGTTTGGCTAGGAAGTCGTTCATTCCAGAGTCGTCGATCTTCTTTCGCTCATCCTGCATAACACCGGCGGTCAGCGCGATAATCCATGGTTTGGTCTTACTTCCGCTGTTCTTGCGGATGGCTATCGTGGCATCCAGACCATTCATGTTGGGCATTTGAACATCCATCAGGATGACATCGTATTCGGTATCCAGCATGGCCTCGACCGCCAGTTTCCCGTCGTCCACAAATACGGTGTTTTCAGTATAACCCAATCGATGAAGCATCATCTGTACAACTCGCCTGTTAATCGGGTTGTCTTCCGCCACGAGCAGTTTCAAATTATGAGTACGCTTAGGTGATCTGTCTTTTTTAAGCTTTTTCCTTCTTAGCTTAATATTGGATTTCTCCTCAAGAAACTGCAGCATCTGCTGATGAAGTTTCTCGACCTTGACCGGTTTGGCCATGCGGGCGCTGATAGACGGATGTGCAGCGATATTTTCATAGGAACTGCTGAGGATGAATATCGGCACCTGCGGGTGATCCGGCAGTTTGTAAATAGCCTTGGCCAGTGTCGCACCGTCCATGACCGGCATCTGGTAATCCAGCAGCATGATATCGTACGGCGTGGCTTTGCGGAGATGGGGCAAAACCTCTTCAGGATGAGCAAAGGCCTGCGGGATGGCACCCCACTGTCCCATTTGAGCGCAAAGGATGTCGCGATTGGTTTCATTGTCATCCACGATGAGAACCCGTTTCCCATTCAGTTTTTCTTTGTCCAACTCCCATGTCTTCGGCTGCTCAAATGATTCAGCAACCTGCACGTCTACCGTAAAATGGAAGGTGCTACCTTTGCCCTCTTCGCTTTCAATCCATATTTTTCCGCCCATTAGCTCGGTAAGTTTGCGGCTGATCGCCAGACCAAGTCCTGTTCCGCCGTATTTGCGGGTGCTGGATGTGTCGGCCTGAGTAAACGACTGGAAGAGTTTCTTCTGAGCCTCTTCGGAGATTCCGATTCCTGTGTCGTGCACGGAGAACTGAACTTTGCAGTTTAAGCTTTTTTCGTCAAACGACAGCAGGCTTACACGCAGGTTTACCTCTCCCTCTTCAGTAAATTTGACCGCATTGCCCAGCAAGTTGACAACGATCTGCCTGATTCGTGTCGGGTCGCCCACCAGCCCAGCCGGCACATCCGGTTCGACATAATAGAGCAATTCGATGTTTTTCTTGGCGGCAGCCTGAACAAACAGGTCAAACGCGTTTTCGATGCATTCGCGCGGGGAGAACGGAACGGCTTCGAGCTCGATCTTTTCAGCTTCAATTTTCGAGTAGTCGAGAATGTCGTTGATGATGGTCATCAGGTTTTCGCCGCTGACCTGAATGGTTTGGACAAACTCTTCCTGCTCTTCATTGAGGTCGGTTCCCATCAGCAGGCTGGAAGCCCCGATCACCCCGTTCATCGGGGTGCGGATTTCATGACTCATCATGGCAAGGAATGAGCTTTTCGCTTTGTTGGCGTCCTCAGCATCTTGCTGGGCCTGCATCAATCTCTTTTCGTTTTCCACCTGAGAGGTGACATCTCGTGAAATGCCGGCCAGTCCGATAATTCGTCCCGACTCACTGCACAACGGGGTTTTAACTGATTCGAGATAAGTTATGCGACCGTCTTCCTGAACGTGTTTTTCACGTTCACGTAGCGGCTCGCCTTTCGCCATCAGCGCCTGCTCTTCCCTGTGGAGTTTTTGTCCTATCTCGTTGGGATAAAAATCGAGAGTGGTTTTTCCGACCATTTCTTCCGGAGCGCGCCGGTGGTGCGCGCAACAGGCAGGGTTTAATCCAAGCATCCGTGCTTCATGATCCATGTAGTAGATTTGATCCGGCAGGTTTTCAAAGATCACATTGATCAGTGCTGCTTTCTGTTTGGCCGCTTCGTCCGCGTTATGCTTTTCGGTGATGTTTTCCATATGGCCATGCCACAGGATGCTGCCGTTCTTCAGGCGTTCGGGGAGAGCATGAGTTTTAATCCAATGCAGTCGATCCTGCGGGGAGCGGACACAAAATATTGCGTGGAACTTTTCCAACGTTTGCGCAGATTGTGCCAATTTTTCTTTCACTTCTTTGGCCGATTCCCCCGTTAGTCGGTCCCATGCAAGGTTCCCGTCTTTGGATAGCTCCTTTGGCGAGGCAAAGAAAATGTTCTCGATGGCCTGGGTGGAGTAGGGGAACGCGATGCGCCCGTCCGTCCATTCCTGATATTGAAAGAGGGTCCCTGGCAGGTGATCGACGAGTTCCAGAAGCTGTTGTTTGCGCAAAAATTTAGTTTTATTCATAATCGTGTACCTTTAGCACTTAACAAACGGGGCAACTCCAATGCCCGGTCAATCATCTTGTCCGTGTCAATTCCGAAGGCCGCATAACGCGCCTTCGCCAGTTCATATACTTTTTCAACACTCGCGATTTTCTCCTTGTTAAAATTATTGATTGAACAAAGAAGCTACCACCCACAAGAAAAGCCCGCCTTGACGATCCCGACAAGCTTTAGCACGATCTGGACATCATGAATTCGGCTTACGTATTCCACAATTCGCGCAGGTACTCAAATTTGACGACAGTCAGGAAGCGGCCGAAGCCGACCACAGCGAAGTCACTTACGTCAAACCCCGCCTCATCGAGCGCACCTCACTGGGATAAGTTTCCTCAGGTAATAATCGGTTGAATCGGTCATACCAGCTAGGACAAGAAGGTCAGAGCCGGAACGAACGAATTAGTCCATAACCACACACACGAAACCGAAATGCGCAATCCGGGCTATCGCGTTATGGCGAAGGGGTTGTTCATACAGCTGGCGGTTCAGCTTTCCGGTACCTACTCCGCCAAACCCACCGAAGAGTCTATTGACCTGCTACACATCGGCGATGCCCGGAAAAGATCTGCTCAAAATTCTCATCATAATGGGTGCAGAGTGATTGGGTACTGCTATCGATAATATTGCCGCCGCCGATGCCGATGGGGACAACCCCGGCGACCTTACAATGAAATTTCGTCGATGTAGACATCGACCTCTTCAATGGTGGTGATCCGAATGCGGGTGGCTCCCTTTTTAAGCTGTATGCCCGTTTTAAAGATGCGCCACTGAACACCTGCCTCGCCTGTTTTCGGCATCCGCAGTTTTCGTTCCAACGACTCGCCGTTGACATTGAGCAAAATACAGACGCCATTCGCATGTTCCGGATTACAGCTGTATCGGATATAGAGGTCTTTCCGCGCGACGCCCCCATCGTTCTCTCGGTACCATTCAACGTACGAGCCCGTTTCTTTGCCCATGTCGAGAAACCCGGATCCCTTGAAGTTGCCTCCAGCCTTGGAAACGGTTGCGCCTTCGAAAGTCGCATCTTCGGCCTGCTCGCCGCTACCGAAATCGTCGGGGGTCCCTGCATTTTCCCAGACCAGACCGACATCCTCTGCAAACCGCTCCTCCATCATCAATGCCAACTTGCCGTTCTGCATCACCCGCGCTTTGACGGTGGTTCCGAGCTCAATTTTAAACGCGCCGAAATAACGCGTCGACCGTTGCGTCGGAGTCGAGCCATTCGTTGTGTAGAAGATCTTGATGTTTCCAAGGGTTGAACCACCTCGGAGTGCAATCTGCTGCACATCGATATGCACTTTGTTTGAGAGGACGAGTTTTTTCTCGCCGAGGATCGCCCCGGCAAGTAGCACGATGTCGCCCTCTGTTTTGTCGGACTCCACATAGGCGCGAGTAAGCCCGAAAAAGGCGGCGCGATCGGTGACACCAAAGAACGGTTCGACATCGTTCGGACTGCCGTTATCGAGTGCTTTGAAACGGGCCGGACCGTTCAGGTTAAACCACACACGATTTTCACCGTATGGGTAGAACTCGCTTTTCGCATCCTGCATCGCAACCCGCACCTGCACGATGTCGGAACCAGTTGCATTGAGCGGCGGGCCATCGATGGACAGCACAAGCTTTGCCGGTTCATCCGCCGTGCGGATCGTTTCTTCTACAACGGTTTTTCCAGCATTATAGCCAACCGCTTTAATCTCGCCGGGCTCCCAGCCGACCATCCACTGGCACTGCATCTCGTTCCATTTTTCACCGGGCTTAATTATGCCAAGCGAGTTGCCGTTGTGGAACAGTTCAACCTCTTCACAATTGGAATACACCCATACAGGTATCTCGGTTCCCAGCTTCATCACCGGATGCGTCCAGTGGGGCAAAATGTGAACCATTGGTTCCTCTGTCCATTGGCTCTGATAGAGGTAGTACAAATCCTTTTCAAAGTTCGCTAGGTCAATGGCGCCGCCCGTAAAGGATCGAAATGGCCAAGCCCCGCTAGCCAGTCCCGCTTCGCCCAAATAGTCGTGTCCTGTCCAGCGGAACATGCCCGCATTATTCGGGATGTCACGGATCTGCTCGATCATATGCCGGGAGGTGGAACGCACAGTCGCATTGTCATAGCTCGAGTGATAAAATTGCTTTCGAATTTTCCGGTGACTGTTATCCGTCCAATCGTAGGTGAAAATCTCCTTTTCGGTCAGATCCGGAATGTCCTGAACGACCTGGATCTTTCCGTCGCGATACCACGTCTGAGTCCGGTAGTAGCCACGAACCTGCCACGTATGCGTATTTTCGGTTCCGATGAACACACGATCCTGTGGAAGCTTATCAAACCAGTCGACATATTCGCTCATGCCGTTTTCGCCGTACACATCCATATCGGCCTCCGCCGAACTGCCCGAGGTGACCGGGCGGGAGGGATCGAGCTCATGGCAGCGAGCAAGAAGCTCCTTGCCAACTTCTCCATCGGTTTCATTACCAATGCTCCAGATGAAAACACGGGGGTGATTGCGGTCGCGACGGATCCAGTCGGTCAGGTCGCGCTGCCACCACTCGTTGAAAGAATGTCTGCCGTAGTCATGCGTGGCTTTTCCGTGCCAGCCGTCCGTAAACTCGTCCATCACCAGCATGCCGACTTCGTCACAAATTTCATAAAACTCCGGCGTGTGCGGATTATGCGCACAGCGAATCGCATTGCATCCCATCGCCTTGAGTTGCTCGACACGATAGCGGATAATTTTTTTCGGCACCGCCGCGCCGAAAGCCCCGGCGTGCTGGTGATTACAAACGCCATGAAGCTTCACAATTCTCCCGTTCAGCCACATCCCCGAACCGGGCTTCCACTCGATGTCACGGATGCCGAAGGGACGTGTCGCCTCATCGGTTATGTTTCCATTCGTGATGGTTTTAACAACGGCAGTGTAAAGGTGAGGGGTATCGATGTCCCAACGAAGCGGCGACGAAACTTGAACTTTGAAATTTGAAACGTGAAGTGCTCCAGAACCGAGTTCCATTATTTTTGATTCCCGCGCAACCTGTTTTCCGTTTGGATCAACAATTTAAACTTCGACATCTACAGGCTGAATCACATCTAGGGTGTTGCGAACTTCCACATCGAGCTCAACATCATCGCCCTGAGTTCGAACATATATTCCGTCACGTGGCACATGAATCTTATGCTTCACATCAATCCACGTGTGCGCATAAATCCCGCTGCCGGTATACCAGCGCGCTGCGGATTGCTGTTCATTATCAACTTCCACCGCAAAGGTGATGGAGTCCGAAGCGTTCACAATCTCCGAGATATCATACGCAAACGAAATCCATCCGTAGGGGCGAGCTCCCAACTTTTGGCCGTTCGCCCAAACCGTGCTGTTGCGAAACACCCCGTCAAAAACGATTTCGACGTGCTTCCCTTTCCAGTCGTCCGGCACCTCAATCGTTTTACGGTACCACCCAATCCCGGCCGGCAAATAGCCGCAACGAAACGTGGTCGGATTGTGGATGTCAAATTTGCCTTCCACCGACCAGTCGTGCGGCAGATTCAACACACGCCAATCGGAGTCCTTCAACGCCGGGTCCTGACTGTTTTCCGGCGCATTCAACGAAAACATCCAGTTCTCATCAAAATCCATCCGGGCCGCACCGGCATCCAGCGCAAGAAGAGCAACAAGCAATAGATAGATTTTTTTCATTGGATTGATTTATTCCGTGCTTGGGTCTTTCGGATTTAATGCGGGTTAGTCCATGTGAAACACTTCCACCAGCGGCTTAAAGGTCGGCATATGATTGGGGTGTGTTTCCATCAGATCGGCCATGAAGTCCCACCATTTCTGGATAATTTCCAGATCCTTCAATTTGCTGGCAGTATTGTCATCGGTGAGTTTCTGAAAACCAAAAAGCGTATCGGTCTCATCATCAAAATAGATGGAATAGTCCGAGATTCCGGCAGCGGTGTGCGCCTGCGCCAGCTCCGGCCAGATTTCATCGTGCCGTTTTTTATACTCGGCTACACAGCGGGGATGTCTTTTCCATTGTTAAAACAGGAGGTGTAGCCGCCGTTTCATTGGTTAGGGTTTGTACTCGGTTGAGAGGTTTTGGTCAAGGGGCGGAGAGGAAGGCGAAG
>Ga0307990_1000913_pt1 | contig 25455 bp, 25 predicted proteins | sample EllFjometagen129_FD_203168 | JGI IMG/M metagenome (GOLD analysis project Ga0307990, IMG submission 203168) | Marine microbial communities from Ellis Fjord, Antarctic Ocean - #129 | ecosystem: Environmental > Aquatic > Marine > Unclassified | place: Southern Ocean | collected 2014-10-08
GACATCGGCTTGACTCTGCCCTCATTTTAATAATTTTGGCTGCACTCGGCATAGCTCAAGCAAGCTTGGCTCTGCCCTCATTTGCACAAAATTTGCACAAAATTTGCACAAAATTTGCACAAAATTTGAAGCAGTAAATAAGGCTAAACAATCACAACACAAAACGTTCGACCCCAGCGGGGTCGTAAAAAACCCTGTAACAAAATTTCAAAATCTGTATTATTATAATCCACCGAATAATTTTTTATTTTAGCTTTGCACCCAAACTAAACACTAAAAGCGTGACAGCAAAAAAGCAGAATCAAAAACCGGCATTTCATTTCAAACGATGGAGCAGAAAAAGCTATGCTATCTTTCAATCTCTGGGAAAAGTTATACATATCGGAGTGATTTTGATGACTTATAATTTGCTTACCCATCCGGTCATTGCGCAAGAAAAGCAAGCAATAACTGAGCTATCAGATGCAGACACTTTACCGGAGGTTGAAATTATGACATCAGAACCTGGTGTCTTCATGGGGCTTTCAGGCGTTCCTCAACAAAGCATACGTGTAATTGAAAACTCGGTGCAGGACGCCTCAGAGCTGGCTGAAGATTTTCCCGGAACTGATATCAGACAGCGGGGAGTTAACGGAGTACAGGGAGACATCAGCATCCGAGGAGGAAATCCCGAACAAGCCGGAATACTCCTAAACGGCATCCCAATCAATGATGTACAAACCGGACATCATAACCTAAACCTTCCCATTCCAACAATCAGTATCACCCAAATTCAGCGCTTTACACCTGGAACCGCACAACAACCCGGAAGCGGAATTTACAGCGGAGTACTGAATTTTCAAAATCTACATAGTCCTCAACAAAAAATCCGAGTTTGGCTTGCAGGAGGACAACATCAGTATGCCGACCTCAGCACAGCCGTGGATTTTATTACCGGAAAAGCTAAACATCATGCAGCCATCGCATGGAAATCATCGGCAGGGCACGCTGAAAACACGGATTTCAAAATGCTGAAAGCCTATTGGCATACTGCAATCCCGATAAGGAAAAAACTCAAGCTCGCATTGCAAACAGGTCACGTGAACAAACAATTCGGTGCACAATCGTTTTATTCAAATAAATATCCGCATCAATTTGAAGCCGTAAATAGCAGTTTCGGAAGTCTTAAACTTGAAAAAAATGGAAAAATAAAACTGAGTTCGGGAATGTATTTCCGACAACACAATGACCGCTTTGAACTTTTCCGGGAATCTCTGTATCAACAAAACGGCAGCTATTTCACTCACCAAAACGATACAGCAAAGTTTGTCCCCAGAATTTATGCGCCATGGAATTATTACGCAGGGCATAATTATCACAAAACACAAGTACTCGGGTACTTTGCCAACATGAAAACAAGCAATTTTCTCGGCGATTTCCATCTCGGAATCAATCATCGCCACGATAAAATTTTAAGTAATATATTGGGCATAGACCGATTTATTCTATCTGACGAAACTCAAAACACAACACGTTTTACGAAACAAGCGATTCGCGACCAAATCAATCTTTTGGCATCATACCAATCCCATAAAATATCAAAATTCCACTTTGGATTGAGCGGTTTATTGCACTATACCGAAAATTACGGAATAAAATCATATGGCGGAGCACGTGTTCATTACAAGCACAGCGACAATTTCAGTAGCTGGGCGGCAGTAAATCAAAGCATGCGATTGCCAAGTTTCACTGACTTATATTATTCCGGGCCAACAAACCTTGGAAATCCGGAGCTTGTACCCGAAGACGCAATCAATCTTGAAATTGGAAGCTATTTTCGAAAAAAAATAGTTACCGCGCAGGTTCAAGCATTTCATCTGATCGGCAGAAACACTATCGATTGGGTAAAGCATGCCGGCGAAGAAAAATATACGAGCATGAATTACACTCGCCTAAAAACTACCGGTGCAGAAATCAGCATACAAATTAATACGGGTGGCAATCACTTTTTCAAGCCCTGGTTAAACTCAATCAATTTGAATTACACACGTCTCACAAAATCTAAACTGTCCGAAGAACTCATATCAGCCTACGCACTGGATTATTTAAGACATCAGGCACTTTTGCAGATGAATCACAAAATTTCCGACACGGGAATTGGTCTCAACTGGACGATTCGCTATCAGGACAGAGCCGGAACCTATACAGCCAATGAACAGGAAATTGAATATGAAAATTATATCCTGACGGACATTTCCATTAATTACACATGTAAATCTCAAAGTTTCTTTATCGAATGTGCGAATCTTTTTGATATTAAAGTCAATGAAATTGGGAACATCCTCCTACCAGGACGCTGGTTCAAAATCGGCTTACGTCTTGATTATCCATTACAACAAGACAAACAAATTCCAAATCGACAATAAATCCTGACAGGATAAAATCCGCACAACCCTAGTTGTAGGAAATCTGGGGTGCGGTATAAAACGAGCCTCTACAACAGGAATAGACAATGAAAATATAGCGAAGTGAAAGCGCAGATTTGGGAGGAGTAATTAATGCAGTAAACAGTTTTTGGCGGAATCTTTGCAACGCAGTAAAGCAAAGATTGTGTCAAAAAAACTCCTAAACATTGGCTAAAACTCGGGTTAAGTGAATGTTTTAAACGAACATAACAGGATTTTAAAAAATATTTCTTGTAATGCTTTTTTTCTCAAAAACTTTTTATACTTTTGCAATCCAATCTGTTAAAGGACTTTTAAAACGAAAACAATGTACGCAATAGTAGAAATCGCTGGACAACAATTTAAAGTTGAAAATAACTCGAAACTCTTTGTGCATCGCTTAGAGGGAGAAGAAGGAAGCAAGATAGAATTTGGCAAAATTCTACTTCTGGAGAATGATGGAAAATATAAAGTCGGCAAACCTGAAGTAAAAGATGCAAAGGTTACTGCTAAGATTTTATCTCATGTAAAAGGTGATAAAGTTTTGGTATTCAAGAAAAAAAGAAGAAAAGGTTATCAAAAATCAAACGGACATCGTCAGCAATTTACACAATTGCAGATTGAAAGTATTGACGCATAAGAAAATTTTAGCATTATGGCACATAAAAAAGGAGCTGGTAGTTCAAGAAACGGTCGTGAATCAGAAAGCAAACGATTAGGAGTTAAGCTTTTTGGAGGCGAAGCCGCCATATCAGGAAATATTATCGTACGCCAGCGCGGTACAAAACATCATCCTGGTAAAAATGTAAAAATCGGAAAAGACGACACCTTGTACGCTATCGCTGATGGTGTTGTGAAATTTCAAAAGAAAAAAGATAATCGTTCATATGTTTCTATTGAGCCAATCGAAGAAGCTGTAGAAAAATAAACATTTGTCAAGGTATTTTAAAAATCTCTTGTTTTTCTATTTTTGTGGAAAGAACAAGAGATTTTTTTTTAGTGTCTATTCATAATATCCGATTTATCGCTACCGAACTCGAACATTTCAAAAAAGACACTACGGTTAGACAAACATTTTAATCAGATTTAATATGCTGAATATAAATTTCATACGCGAAAATCAGGAATTAATCATTGATCGACTAAAGATTAAAAACTTTAATGCACTGGACATAATCAAAGAATTATTAGAAGTTGATGATGCCAGAAAAGCACTTCAGTTTGAAAATGACAATTTCATTGCAGAACAAAAGCAAATTTCAAAATCCATCGGGCAACTTTTTAAAGAAGGCAAAGCAGATGAAGCGCAAGCTGCAAAAACAAAAACAGGGACTTTGAAAACAAAAATCCAAGAAAACACACAAATCCTGAAATCCCTTGAAGAAAAAAGACAGAAGTTGCTGTTTGAAATTCCAAATATTCCGAATAAAATTGTTCCTCCTGGAAAATCGGAAGAGGCTAATCAAGAAGTTAACAGATATGGCGAAATTGTTGAACCTGAACTTAAAAAACCGCACTGGGAAACCATTGAATCCTATGATATCATAGATTTTGAGCTTGGAACAAAAATTACCGGTGCAGGATTTCCCGTATATAAAGGAAAAGGGGCAAAACTGCAAAGAGCCCTTATCAGCTTTTTCCTCGACGAAGGTGAAAATGCCGGATATCTGGAAGTACTGCCGCCGCTTATGGTCAATGAGGCCAGCGGTTTTGGAACAGGGCAACTCCCTGACAAAGACGGACAAATGTATCAGGTAACTGCCGATGGTTTTTATCTCATCCCAACGGCTGAAGTTCCTGTAACAAATATTTACCGCGATGTTATCATTCCGGAACAAGAACTACCAAAACAAAACATTGCCTACTCAGCTTGTTTCCGTCGTGAAGCCGGCTCATGGGGCTCACACGTGCGTGGGCTCAATCGTTTGCATCAATTTGATAAAGTTGAAATCGTGCGCATTGAACATCCGGATAAATCCTATGAAGCACTGGAGCAAATGAAAGCCCATGTTGGCAAATTGCTCGAAAAACTCAACCTCCCCTACCGCATCTTGCTGCTCTGCGGCGGAGACCTTAGTTTTACATCTGCACTAACCTATGATTTCGAAGTTTATTCTGCCGGACAAGACAGATGGTTAGAAGTCAGCTCTGTTTCAAACTTTGAAGATTATCAGGCAAATCGCCTGAAATTACGTTTTCGTGAAAAAGAAAGCAATAAACTCAGAACTGCACATACACTAAACGGCAGCGCACTTGCACTTCCAAGAATTATGGCAGCTTTAATTGAAAACAATTTAACCGAGGACGGTATCGTTATACCTGAAGTATTACATAAATACACCGGATTTGACATAATTAAAAACCCAAAAATATGAAATTATGAAATTCACTCAAATACTCCTTATCGGAATAGCAATAAGTATCATCGTTTCATCATGTGTCAGCAAAGAAGACAAAGCAGATATGAAACAAATTGAAAGCATGCTAAACGAAAGTAAATCGGCACATGAAACCCTGAATGGTCCTTTACTGGATTCCGTAAAAGCCTATCTTGACTCAGCAAAAATGAGTTTGCAATACTTTAAATCCAATCCAAATGATACACTCCCTATTGAAGCTGAAATGTATTGGGAAGCATATTACCACATGTTATCAGTAGAAAAAATGCTAGAAAATTTCAAGGATAAACATCTTCCGCAAATCAATAAAGACTTGGAGTTATTACAAACTCAACTCACAAATCTAAATCACGACATCAAAAAAGGATTGCTGGAAGATTCACTCAGAGAAGAATACACAACAATGGAAGATTCTGCATATCAGTTTATTATGCATCAGGTTGATGACCGGATAAAGCATTCTCGAGCACATTTTGAAAAATATCGCGAAAACAAAGCAGATGTAAAAACATTGGCGGAAATTATGCAAAACTAAATGTCCCTATCGAGAAAACATATTCTTATTCTTGCAGTGCTCTTATCCGCATTGCTATTTGCCCCAATGGTAACATCGGGTCAAGATAATAATTCGCAACTGGCCTTTGAATATTACCGGAACAACGAATTTGAGAAAGCTGCAGTGATTTTTCTCGAACTCTATGAATTGCGAAACAATAGCTATTTCCGGACATATTACATCCAAAGTCTTGTTAAATCAGACCAACTGGATGAAGCGGAAACGTTTGTCAAAAAAGCTATTCGCAAAAACCGTAACGATGTTGAACTGCAAATAGAAGAAGCTTATATTTATGAATTGCAGGGCAATGAAGATAAAGCAAAAAAGGCTTATCAGGATATTATTGAAACAGAAACTGTCACGCCTAACTCTGTCAAAACACTTGCTAATAATTTTATCCGTAAACGGAAATATGATCTGGCAGAACAAACTTTCATGACCGGACAAAAACAAATAGCTAATCAAAACTTTTATTATGAATTGGCAAACCTATATGCCATGCAGCGCAAGTACGACCAAATGGTTGAGGCGTATCTGGATTTATTAGGAAATAATTCAGCCTATCTGGATAATGTGCAAACCCGCCTTCAATCCCTTGCAATGCATGACATTGACAAAAGCATGAATCCAATCATTGAATCTGCGCTCATAAAACGAATACAAAATAATGCCTCAAATCCCGTTTACACGGAAATGCTGATTTGGCAATATGTTCAAACCGGGAAATATCAGTTAGCGATTCAACATGCCAATGCGCTTGACAAACGATTTAACGAAAAAGGGGGACGGCTTTTTGAACTCGGACAACTGGCAGCAAATAACGAAAAATATGAGATTGCCAAACAATGCTTTGAGTTGGTTTATAAATACGGAAAAGTATCTCCATACTATTTTAATGCAAAACTGATTGAGCTAAACCACCTTTACATTGTAGCAACACAAACCATTAATCCGAATCAGGAAGCACTCATCGAACTAGAAACGCTTGTTTCAAACACAGCTGATGAGGCGCCTAGGAAATTAAAATATCCTCTCTTCAAGCTATTAATCCAAATTCAGTCTTTTTATCTGAATAAACATGAAATTGCCTTGTCCAAAATTGATTCTATCTCTGAAATGCTTCGCCTTCCACAAGAAGAAAGTGCAGAACTCAGCCTGCTAAAAGGAGACATCTATCTTTTAGACGAAAACCCCTGGGATGCAACTCTCGTGTATGCAAAAGTTGAGCAGCAAAACAAAGAAAATCCACTTGGCTCCGAAGCAAAATTTCGAAAAGCCAAACTGGCATATTACACCGGACAATTTGAATGGGCAAAAGCTCAGCTTGATGTGCTAAAAGCAAGTACTAGTAAGCTGATTGCAAATGATGCCATGGAAATGAGTTTGCTAATCAGTGAAAACTTAAGCGAAGACAGTCTGCAATCAGCACTAACAATGTTTGCCAGAGCCGATTTGTATCAATTCAAGCAAAAATATGCAGAATCGTTGGTAATTCTCGATTCTATTTTATCAGATTACCCGACTGATGAGCTGATTGATGATGTCTTATACCGTAAAGGCATAATTAATGAACGATTGGGCAATTATGAAAATGCCATCGACTTTTACAACCAAATTGTCACAAATCACAGCTGGGGAATTCTTGCTGACAACGCACTCATCCGTATCGCCAGATTGTATCATCACAAACTCAATGACAAGGAAGCTGCCATGCAAACCTACACACAATTTTTATTGCAGCACAAAAGCAGTATTTTCATCGCTGAGGCACGAAATTCGCTAAGAACACTGCGTGGCGATTTTGATGATAAAACTCCGATTGATGAAATCACAGACTAAAGCCATTGGTTTTGCACTACTGTCTGTATTATGCTGGTCCACAGTTGCACCGGCATTTAAACTGGCACTCAACGAAATATCTGTAGTTCAGGTTTTGACAATTGCAAGTGGTGTTGCAAGTTTAGTGTTGGGAGTTTTATTAATCATTCAAAGAAAACTTTCGTTATTAAAACAAGTCAGCAAACGTGATTTCTTGTGGTCAGTTTTATTTGCAGCTATCAATCCTGTCATTTATTATCTCGTGCTATTTTCTGCCTACGACAGACTTCCGGCACAAATAGCACAACCCTTAAACTATACCTGGCCGGTGATGTTAAGCTTGCTGGCGATACCATTTTTAAAACAAAAGCTCAGCTTAAAAGCCTTTCTTGCCCTGTTTATTAGTTTCGGCGGTGTCTTGGTAATTTCCCTGCAAAACCTTGACGGGACAGGGCTAGAAAGTGATACCACAGGCATTATTCTGGCAATTCTAAGTTCAGTTGCATGGGCTGTTTACTGGCTGCTTCAGATAAAAAGCAAACTGGATAAAACCATTCAACTTTTTCTCAACTTCATAATTTCATTTGTCATATTAATCGGTATTTTCTCCCTTTCGGGACAACCCATTCCTACAGGATTAGAAGCTTGGATTCCAAGCATATGGATTGGTATTTTTGAAATGGGAATTACCTTTTTCTTCTGGATGTCTGCCTTACAATTTGCCTATCGAACCGATCTTGTCAGTAATTTGGCATTCCTTTCTCCATTTATATCCTTATTTTTCATTAACTTAGTGCTGCATGAACCGATTTCAGAAGCAACGATAATCGGTTTAGCATTAATTGTCGGCGGGATTCTGCTTCAGCGGCGCATTTCAAAACAATTGGCATGATTAATACAAATAAAGAATATATCATCTTGGGGATGGATCCCGGAACAAATATCATGGGCTATTCTGTGATTATCTGTAAAGGGAAACAGGTGAAATTAATTTCGTTAGGAATTATTGACCTCACCGGATACAAAGACCATTTTATTAAAATCAAACATATTTTTGACCGCACACAAAGCCTGATTGATCAATATCACCCAGACGAACTGGCAATTGAAGCTCCGTTTTACGGAAAAAACGTACAATCTATGTTAAAACTCGGACGTGCTCAGGGAGCTGCAATCTCAGCAGCACTTTCCCGCTCCATGCCAATTCATGAATACGCACCGAAAAAAATAAAAATGGCAATCACCGGAAACGGAAACGCAGAAAAAGAACAAGTAGCCGCCATGTTGAAACGCCTCTTAAAATATGAAGAACAACCAAAATATTTAGATGCGACCGATGCATTGGGTGCAGCGATGTGCCATTTCTATCAAAAACAAAACCCGCTGACTTCCTCCAAATCAAAATCCTGGAAAGATTACATTAAGAAAAATCCCGGAAAAATCAGAGAGTAATTTGAGAAAATCCAATCGGTAAATTAATTAAAGGATAGCCCGCCAAACTCCAAGTAGATGTCCCGAAAAGACAAGAATTACGACAATAAGTAATCCACGTACAAACTTACTTCCTTTTTTTATTGCAAGCTGTGAGCCAACCCAACCGCCGGCGAAATTACCGATAGCAGCAACTAAGCCTAAAACCCACTCGACTTGTCCGTCGAGGATATAAATTCCGAGTGCAAACGGTGAATACAATAAAACAAGAAATACCTTCAATGCATTTGCTTTTACCAAATCATAACCGGCATGTAATACCAGTGCTGAAAGCAGAAAAATACCTACTCCTATATGCACAAACCCGCCGTACATACCAACAAACAGGAAAATAAAAAATTGCAAAACACTGACTTTCTTTTTTGTTTTTTCCTGTTGCTCCTGAATCCAGCGTTTAGGATCAAAAATGATAACAAACAAAAGAACCAACAACACGCCTCCAATAATTTTTTCAAATAAATCATGTGGCATATTAACTGCAATCAAAGCTCCACCAATTGAACCAATTATTATTGGAATCCCGAGTATCAATCCCTTTTTTAAATCAAGTTTGTTGTTTTTGAAGAAACGAAATGAAGCGGTTGCAGTTTGCATGACAACACCAATTCGGAGTGTCCCATTGGCCATTGGAGCAGGAATTCCCAAAGCCATCAAAATCGAAAAAATAATCACAGACCCTGATCCGGCAAGTGTATTAATTATTCCGACAGAAAATCCAGCAAGAATTAATATTCCAAAAATTTGCCATGAATATAAATCAAATGATGTGAGCCAATCCGATAACATGTATCAAAAGTAATGATTTTATTACAGATTATCTTTTTCAATAGATGTTTTCAGTGATTTAAAGCCTTCGCCAAGAATTTCACGCGCATCGTTTACTGTGATAAATGCATATGGATCAATTTGATGTACATAATCTTTAAGTATGGTGAGCTCACGACGGTTTACTACAGTAAAAATCACTTTCTTTTTCTTTCCATTGTACATGCCTTCTGCATCCAGAAAAGTTCCTCCACGCTTCAAGTCATTAATAAGTTTATCGCGAATTTCATCGTGCTTTTCAGAAACAATAAGCAAGCTCTTATCATAGGATACTCCATCCACAACTAAATCAATGACTTTTCCAGTGATAAAGATGACAATCCATGAATAAAGCGGAATTTCCCAAGCATTAAATGCAGCCAAACCAACCAATACGATGACAGAATCAATATATATCAGCAATTGCCCCATTGGCAGACGTGTATATTTAGAAAGAATCATTGCAATAATATCTGAGCCTCCCGTGGTTGCTTTCGCACGTAAGACGAGGCCTAAACCTACTCCCAAAATAACACCACCAAAAATTGAAGAAAGCAACGCATCATCGGGAACTAAGGCAACATCCCCCTGTATCCACATTAACAAGTTGACAAATTGAGACAAAGCAATTACTCCGACAACCGTTTTCCAACCGAAGCGTGGGCCAAGCACTTTCAATCCAATCAATAAAAGCGGAATATCAATTGCTAAAGCGACAAAACCTGTGGGCCAGTGAAGTAAATGGTGAAGCACAATTGCAATACCATAGGTTCCACCCGGCGCTAATTTATAGGGAGAAATAAAATACACAAAAGCAATCGCCATTATGAAAGTTCCCGACAAAATCAGGAAAAGTGCCTTAAACCACTGCCAGCTAAACAGTTTCTCGTTCGATGTAAAACCCATAACTCAATACAATTTCAGGTATTAAAAATGGCTGCAAATATACACCTTCTAATTATCCTGCCAAATATTTTATTATTAATAAAAACATAACAAAACAAGTTTAATGAATCGTTGATATTGTTTCGGTTACAAGGAAAAAGTCTGTGGAATATGACAAAACACATTCCTCCCGAGCGAAACTGACCAAAAGCTATTTGAGCCTCCCAGAACGACTAAACCAATACGAAGAATCGCATTCCAAAATAAAATAAGGAATATTATAATTTTTTTAAAAAATAGGCTGAGATAAGTGTGAGTAAAAGGGGAATGCCTAAAAACGTATATTCTTTTTTAATTTTTTTAATGATTTTTTGCTCCTCGAGATATTCCGTCAGGCTTTGAATAATTAAAGAATGTATTTGTTTCTTGTAATTTTCATTTTTCTTGCCATTATAAATTCCGCTTAAATCCAAAAAATAGGCAATCTTTTCATGTCGTCGCACATAATTATATTCAGTTTCATGCAACCTGTTTTGAAGCTCTTTTTTCACCTCTAATAACTCGTTGTAATTATCAATCATTGCCGGAATCTCTTTTTACTTATTTAACTACCTGAATAAGGTGCGTACAACTTCGTCTTTAATACGTTTTCCAAGTAATTGCTTTTTGAAAACAATAAAAACAATAAAAACTAAAAGATAAATACCGCCTGTCACAAGAAAACCCGTGATATTAGAATCACAAATTTCTCCAATCCATAATGCCAATGCTATTGAAACAAAAAACAAGAAAGAAAAGAAGATAAGAACCAAGACCGTCTTCTTGAATAATACCGAAAAGACTTCACTTATTCTTTCAGTCCCTTCGATTTTTAATAATAGAACCCGTGCACTTAGGTAATCTTTAAGTTTTTCCAGCATAACAACTTTACTATTTACTGTGACAAATGAATAAAATCAAAAAAATAACTGACATGCAACACCTGCTAGCTTTCTGGATATTCCATAAAAATTAAGGATATCGCGCAAAACTTCGGTGCAACATTGCCAGCTTAGTATTTATCAGGACGAATTAGATTGTGCTTTTCTTGCTTTCACCTTTGCCTTTACCAACTTCTTCTTTTTCTGTTTTGCTCAAAAGATCTTTTATTTGAGACAACAAATCATCAGTTTTAGCTGAGATGTTTTCACGAGTTTCTTTACCACTTGTAGGGGCAACAAGAATTCCTGTGATTACTCCTGCTGCAGCTCCAGCTAAAACTCCTAATAATACTTTTCCACTGTTTGACATAATTTCTTTTTTTTAGTTAAACATTAATTTATTTACACTATTTACAAATATAATAAAAAATTATTGACATACCAAATATTCTTTCATATAAACAGCTATATTTTCTTTTTTTAGTATAATATTGTTAATTTCGAGTTTGGGCTATTCACAGCAGTAACAGGCTATTAATTTAACATGGCAGACAGACATACTTGAATTTTTATTACCAATATATTTACTCATTGAAGCTGAAAAATCGGAACCCAGCAAGCACATTGCTTGATATATCCCTATAAACACACAAGTATATTGGAAAGATTAGCCCATGCTAAATTGTAACTCCAAGCTCAATTATGTGCATCAATTTGACAAAACAGACAAAACTGCAGCAGAATCTTTGAATGAAAGAAGTGCGATTTTCACTAATAACAATTTCTATATATTCACTTTCGCTGTTTTTAACCGAAATAGAAGAGTAAGCAATCTCACATTTAATTAAGGGGACTTCTAATAATTCTTTCGCATCAAGATTTTCAGCGTTTTTCATAGACAATGAAATTTTTTGAAGCACTATCGGGATAATGCAATAAAATTTGTTTCTTGAAAGAAAAGAATTAATAGAAGGCCCCTTAAGAAGCGACTAATTAAGTTACGTGTTTCGGAAATGTCAAGCAAATAAATGACAGATTAATCCCGATCAAAAACGACAAACCCAATTATCATAAAAATCAAACAAAACATTAATAAGAATTTCGGCTTTAATTATCGTCAAAAAAAATATTAAAAATCACAAAAAACCAATTCATTTAGGCTGCCATTCTGAAGAATAGAGGATTGTACTAAAATGTTAAAATTAAAATTTATGCTTTAAAACAAATTAATTTGAAATATCTCAGAACTCTGCTATTTTTACACTTGAATAAAATTGGAAACAACTAAAATAAATTCATATTATGGCAAAACGTACAATTGTTAGTTTACCCGGTGACGGCATCGGTCGCGATGTCTTAGATGCAGCAATTCGTGTATTGGATGCTGCTGGTTTCGAAGCAGATTATGTTGAAGGCGATATTGGATGGGAATTCTGGAGAACAGAAGGAAATCCTTTACCTCAACGCACACTTGATTTGCTTGAGAAACATAAAATCGGTTTGTTTGGTGCGATTACGTCAAAACCAAAAGATGAAGCTGCTGAAGAGCTTGCCCCTGAATTACAAAACAAGGATTTGGTTTACTCCTCTCCAATTGTTGGCTTGCGTCAGCATTTTGGTTTGGATATCTGTCTTCGTCCTTGTAGAACCTACAAAGGCAATCCATTGAACTTCATCCGTCGTGGTGCAAATGGTGATATTGAAGAGCCAATGGTAAATGCTGCTATTTTCCGTCAGAATACTGAAGGATTATATGGTGGCGTTGAATGGGCTAGTCCTAAGGGAATAGTTTATGATGCATTGATGACACATCCAAAATTCAAGAAGAACTTTGGTAAGGTTCCACAGGAAGAAATTTCAGTTTCAACTCGTATCTTCACCAAAAAAGCAACAGAAAGAATTCTTCGCGCAGCATTCGATCATGCGAAAGAATTTGGCTTTAACAACATCACTTTATGCGAAAAACCAAATGTTATTCGTGAAACTTCAGGTATGATGTACAAAATGGCGCTTGAGCTTCATAAAACTGATTATCCTGACATTTGGGTACGCAATACAAATATTGATGCTCAAATGATGTGGCTAACTAAAAATCCGGAAGATTACGGAGTACTTGTAGCCGGCAACATGTTTGGTGATATTGTTTCTGATGGTTTTGCAGGACTGATTGGTGGTTTAGGATTTGCGTGCTCTGCACAGTATAATCCGGAAACCGGTATTGGTGTATTTGAACCAACTCACGGTTCTGCTCCAAAATATGCAGATTATGATGTTTCAATTGTTAACCCGATTGCAATGATTGAGTCAGCATGTATGATGCTCGATTACATCAAAGAATATAACATCGCAAAGAAAATCCGCGCTGCTGTTGCGGAAATTATCGAAGAAGGCAAAGTTCGCACTTACGATATGATGAAAATGCGTGGCAAAACTGATGTTGTTGAAAACGGAGCTGCCAGCACAGACGAAATGGCTGATGCTGTCATCGCAAAATTGAAATAATTAATTAAAGGGGCCTTCGAGACATCTGTCAGTGGGCGGACGTATCGAAGGCACCAGGTTCTTACCGCACCACCGTAAAACCTTTATTTACACCATCAATTTTCAGGATGTAGCTGCCGGGTTGTAAGTTGTTGATATCTATGATGGTGTTTTTTGCATGAATAGCTTGGGTGAAAACAAAAAGCGAGCAGAGAATCCTCTGCTCGCTTTTTAAATTATTTTATATTTCAATTCTATTCAAAGAAACTCATTTTCCGGATAAACGGTTGATAACCCATATCGCGCAGATTCTGCATTGATGCTTCAGCAGCGGCACGAGTGTTAAATTCGCCGACAGAATAGCGGTAGAAGCCATCATCACCAACATGTTCTCTCACACCAATTAAGTCATCAAAATAGTCAATACTTCGACGTTGTTTTAGTGCAAATATCTGAATGGTAAATTGTTCTCCATCAGCATCTACTTGTTGTGCAACAATATCTTCGCTACTAATTCTGTCTCCCTCCACTTCAATCGGATCAACAACAAGCGTTCCGCGTTCACCTTGTTTCAATGGATTAAACTCCACACGACGATTTAATCGTCGTCCTTCCGGATAATCCTGACCATTAATCATGTTACTGGCAATCGGATCTGTTTTTCCGTATTTCTTGGTAATTAAGCTACTCGGTGAAACGCCTTTTTCAACAAGATAATCCTTAACTGCCTTAGCGCGTCGATATGATAAGAGATAATTGTATTCATTGCTCCCGATTGCGTCCGTATGTCCCGCAATTTCAATAACAGCATCCGTATTATCTGACATATATTTCGCCAACAGATCTAAATTCTCATAATATTCAGACAAAACATCATAACGGTCAAATTCAAAGAAAATATTTTGAATGTGAGTTACGATAATATCAATATCTGCTTCTGCTGCAAGATCAATGTCAAGGAATAAGCCATCTCCTTCTGAAATATCCAATCCATAAATAATTTCAGCATAACCCGGAATCTTTCCTTGAGCTACAATATTATCCACCGGCACGCCACGCTGAACCAGTTCATTTTTTACGGTTTCAAAACGCTGCGGGCTAAGTGGATGACTTGGAGGATAATTAATTGTTACAACCATAGCAGCTTCGGTAGTATCAACAATTTCTACCATTTTATCGACAATCCGGTTTCCACTAGGTGTCATGTCAGTTTCCCCGTTTTCAAACAACACAACATCATGATATGCATAAAGCTGAACAATAACCGGAGTAATGTCCACCGGTTTGTAATCGTCAATAAACTGATCTGCATCTTTTTGTGTCGGTTCAATATCCCTCACAACCAATTGGCGTCCATTCACATGATATATCAAATCATAAGAACTTCCGGGGCGTAAGGTCAGGATATATTCGCCAGTATATTTGTTTGGACGAAAAATTCCTGCGACAGTATTGGTTTTTTTATCGCGAGCAATAACAACAACATTTTCAGGAACTCTGTCTTCAGTATCAGTAACGATTCCTTCATAAATGGCAAGCCCAGTAATAAAAACATCTTTATGATTAATCATATATAAATCGAGATCACCATATCCATCCTCACGGTAGGTACTCAAGTATCCTCTTCGTCCGTCCATACTCATCACATATGAAACATTATCTCCTGTAGTATTAATAGGAAATCCAAGATTTACAGGCTCAGAGAACTCGTAATTTTCATCCATTTTGGAGTAAAAAATATCAAATCCACCCATGCTCTGATGTCCTTGCGAGCTAAAGAATAATGTTTGACCATCAGGATGGATAAACGGCGTTTCTTCATCAAATTCTGTATTAATGTTTGGACCTAATAAGCGAGGCTCGCCAAACTCACCATTGGGCAGTCGGCGAATCACATAGATGTCCAAGCTTCCATATCCACCCGGGCGATCACTAGTAAAATAGACCGATTGATTGTCCGGAGAAATACAGGCATGTGTTTCCCTGTTTTTCGTATTAATTTCGGCTGTCATCAAGGATGGTTTTGACCAAGCCGTATCATTTTTATTCTTTGATGAAAAAATATTTCCTGCATTATATTCTGAACGGAAGAAAAGCAATAAATCACCATCGGTTGACAAACCAATAGAAGCCTCATTTTCTTCAGTATTAATTTTCTCACCCATGCGTTCAGGACTATCCCACTCATCGCTGTTTTTATAAGTCACAAACAAATCCTCATCTTGGTTATAAAATGGTTCATCAGCTTTAGGGCGTTTTGAGGTATATATCATCAGAGACTCATGCACATCAATAATTGGAGAGTGGTCGCTATACTTTGAATTAACTACAGGGCCCATATTAACCATATCAACATTCACAGGATGTTTGACCATTACCTCAGCACGACGTGTCATTGCCATTTGGTGATTAGTCATCGCACGGTAATATAAATCGTACTCATCCTTTTCATTTAAAAAGCTTAAAAAAGTCTCGAACGCATCTAAAGACCGCTCAAACTCCATGTTAATCCGATACGCCTGACCTAAAAAATACCACGCAATAGGTGGTGCATTTCGCTCACGATGATTATCATCCTGAAAATTTTGGCTGACAAATTCGGAAGCAAACTCCAATTTTTCTTCCGCCATTTTTTGCATTGTACGACTTTTCAGATAACACAAGCCCAGTTTAAACTGCACATTCGCATTATCCGGATCTATGGTATGCAACTCCTCAAGAAGCGGAATGGCCTCACCATAATTTTCTTCGTAAATAAATGCTGATGCATCATAGAATTTGTTCACAAATCGTCTGTCAGGGTTACGCTGACTAAAGACTGCAAAAACAAGGCTAAAAAGGATAATCGTTGCTATGCACTTTTTCATAGTCACAATAGTTTATAAATTGGATGCAGGTAAATGTTAAGTTTCACAAGGTTGTTCCTTTTTTCCTTGTTTGTATTTAAGTTTCAAATGTAAGATTTTATTTTTAAATTCCAAAGGATTTTCATTAAATATTTTTTCATCCAGTTCAAACCATTTTTCTACTGCATTAAAAGGGGTTTTAACTTTGAGTTCTCGTCTAAGACTACCATGTCTTCTGTAGAGGTTGTAATGGACTAAAAAGTTCATTAAATCCACCTTCATTTCTTGTAAAGAGTCATATTTTGTTTTCTTGATGGTTCCCTTTTTTATAATGTCATTGGCTTTTTCTACCATACCATTTGTTTTTGGTGTAAAGGGTTTGGTACATCTGTGATCTATGCTGTTTTCTTGGCAAAGAACATCTAATTTACTAGGCTTGGCACAGTATTCTCCTTTTTTATTTTTAAGCAAACGATTGGTAAATTCTAGACCATTGTCGGTTAAAACGTGGGTTATTCCAAAAGGGAAAAACGCGATACATTCGATCATGAATTCTTCTGCGTTAACACTAGTTTTAGCGTCATACACTTTAAAGTATAATGTTCTTGTAGCTCTATCAATAGCCACAAAAAGGTAATATTTTACGCCATTTATTTTTGGTAAATAAGTAACGTCAATGTGAAGAAACCCTGGGTTCACCCCGTTGGATAATTCTATTGGATAACAATGTTAACGAAGAAATAAATATCCCACGGGGTAAATATTCTTTAAATTTCTTGGCTTTTTCTTTCTCTTTTTCGGGTACTTGATTAACTCCTTCACGCACAAAACTTCTATAAACAGCACTTCTTATCTTTTCAGGTTCTACAGAATTTACCGCTTCTGTAATTTCATCTAAAGACCACCAAGTAATATTGCGGAGTTCTACTGCTATAAGCATTTCCAATTCACTAAGGGCATAATGAATGGTAGTAGGTCTGGAGCTTTTATCTTTGAAATGCTTCCTGTTTTTCCATTTATAGATCGTTTTTTCAGACACACCATACTTAGAACTGAGCTCTGTATAGGATAAATCACTCTTGTTAATTTCAGAACGCAAGCGTATATTTGTCGTTGCGTTAGAGTGGTACATTTGTTTCATCTTTGCTTATTTTAAGGTTTTATTCAAAAACAAACAAGGTATCACTTTTTCCTTTTTATTACTTCATTTCGCTACGCTTCATTACGTAATAAAAAGGAAAAACAGGGAACAACGTAGTGAAACTAATTAGGTAAAGATACAAAATTAATGATAGTTTGCAAGCCTTGGAAGGTTTTCCCAACAATTTTCTGTCACAGAATTAAATAAAGAGTGATTAAAACGCAGCAGAGATGATTTTTACATGAACCCAAACTTCGCTGTTATGTGCACACTGTCGATTATTTAAGCATCTCACGCATGGTGCTTTCAATAGATTTAATATCATAGCCACAAATTTCTTGCAATTCGTTTTGCTCTCCATGATGAATCAGTTCATCCGGAGCACCTAAACGTTTTAAATTACCATGCCATCCCATATCAGAAACGCTTTCCAAAACAGCAGAACCAAAACCTCCGGTTATCGCCCCATCTTCAATGGTAATAATTTTAGAATGCTTCTTGGCAACTTCCTGTAAAGCTTCCATATCAAGCGGCTTGGCAAAACGCATATCATAATGATCAATAAAAACCCCGTCTTTTCTTAAATGCTTCGCAGCATAACGCACAGAATTTCCAACGACTCCGTATGAAAGCACTGCAATTTTTGCATTTTCATGAGATTCTAACAAACGGGATTTGCCGATTGTAATTTCCTCAAATTCAGCTTTCCAATCAACGTGCATCCCGTATCCTCTCGGATATCGAATCACAAAAGGTCCAACATCTCTTAATTGTGCTGTGTACATCAAATGTCGCATTTGAATTTCATCCATTGGAGCAGAAAGTGTCATGTTCGGAATTGCACGTAACGCCGGAATATCATACAATCCATGATGTGTTACTCCATCCTGTCCTACCAGCCCTGCACGGTCAATGCAAAATACAACATGCAGGTTTTGTATGGCAACATCATGTATTATCTGATCATAAGCGCGTTGCGCAAAAGTTGAATAAATAGCACAAAACGGTATCATCCCCTGAGTCGCCATTCCTGCTGAAAATGTGACTGCATGTTGCTCTGCGATACCAACATCAAAAATGCGTTTTGGGTATTTTTTCATCATAATATCCAATGATGATCCAGCAGACATTGCAGGTGTAATTCCAACAATTTTATCGTTCATTTCGGCTAGCTCAAGCAATGTCTCGCCAAAAACCTTCTGATATTTTGGTGGCGTTGGTTCCACATTTTTCGGTTTAATAAATTCACCGGTGTTTTTATTAAACTTTGCGGGGGCATGCCAAAGTGTCTGATCTTTTTCTGCGGCTGCAAAACCTTTTCCCTTTTGTGTTTGAACATGTAATAATTTAGGGCCTTCAATCTTTGACAAATCTTCAAGGATTTTTGTCAGATACACCACATCATGCCCGTCAACAGGGCCAAAATATCGAATATTAAGCGATTCAAACAAATTAGATTGCTTCATAACAATGGATTTTAACCCATTATTAATTTTCTGAATCATAGATTGTGCATTTGGTCCCCCGAGACGATTCATCTTCCCGAGAAAACGCCAAACATCATCTTTAACTTTATTATAAGTTCGGGATGTAGCAATATCAATCAGATACTCTTTCATGGCTCCTGAATTATCAGAAATTGCCATCCGGTTATCATTTAAGATAATTGTCATATTTGAATGCAAAGCACCGGCATTATTCAATGCCTCAAATGCCATCCCACCAGTCATTGCGCCATCACCAATCACAGCAATCACCCGTTGATTATTATTTATCACCTGATTTGATACAGACATCCCCAAAGCAGCAGATATACTGGTTGATGAATGCCCAGCACCAAAAGGATCGTATTCTGATTCGGATCGAGTCGGGAAGCCGGATAATCCGTTAATTTTACGATTTGTATGAAATGTCGATTTCCTTCCGGTAAGAATTTTATGAGCATATGCTTGGTGACCAACATCCCATACGATTAAATCTTTCGGTGTATTTAACACATAATGCAATGCAACAGTCAGTTCTACAACCCCTAAACTTGCCCCAAAATGTCCCGGATTACAAGAAACCTCGTCAATAATGAATTGTCTAAGTTCATCACACAAAGGAAGTAACTCCTGTAAATTGAGTTTTTTCAATTCATCAGGTGAATTTATTTTCGATAATAATGGGCCTGCAATTGCCGCCATACGCTTTACTATTTATTACAAAAGTAAGAAAATCCTTTCATCTTTGACTCATTAACATGAGGCTGTAAATAAAAACATGAAAAAAAAGCTGATAGTACAAATTTCTTATGTATTTTTGAATAAACTTAAATCATTAGTATGATGCAAACGAAACGAATCAGAATTATAGTATCTGTAGCTATAATTGGACTTACAGTTTCTTGTGTTCCTGCCAGTAAATTTGAAAAGGTACAAGAAAAAAAAGAACGTTGTGAAACTGAACGCGACGAGCTTAAAGGAGAAAACGAAGAGTTACAAACTGAAAATAAAGAGCTCATTTCTGAAAAAGACCGGTTAGCAGAAACAAATTCCGCTTTAGTTAGGGACACTTCAATTAAAGGAGGTGCATACCGCACATTGACTGTTCAATACGACAAAATCAATGAGTTGTACAATACGTTACTTGAAAACTCAGATCGTTTGCGTCAAGGTGCAGATGCAGAAGCTCAAAAAACGCTGGGGTTATTACAGGAAACCCGTAGTGAACTTCAGCGCAAAGAAGACGAGCTACGTGAACTTGAAGCCAGTCTGAACAAGGAACGTGCAAACCTCGAAGGGCTGAGTACTCAACTTGAAATTAAAGAAGCAGAAATTAATCGCAAAAATGCTCAGGTGCAGGAATTACAGTCGATTTTAAATCGAAAAGATTCTGTTGTCAATGCATTACGACAAAAAGTATCTAATGCGCTCCTCGGATTTGAAGGCGATGGTCTTACTGTCACTAAGAAAAATGGGAAAGTCTATGTTTCACTTGAAGAACAATTATTATTCAAATCCGGACAGTGGTCTGTTGACCCGAAAGGAAAAGACGCACTGAAAAAACTTGCAGCATTATTGGTACAAAACCCGGATATTAATGTGATGATTGAAGGCCATACCGATGATGTACCTTTCAGTGGAAGAAGCAGCATTGAGGACAACTGGGATTTGAGTGTAAAACGAGCAACTTCGATTGTGAAAATTCTGCTTGAAAATAAAGATCTGGCGCCAACCCGATTAATTGCATCAGGACGTGGCGAGTTTCTCCCAATTGATCCGAGGGAAACAACAGAAGCAAGACGTAAAAACCGTCGTACAGAAATTATTTTAACTCCAAAACTCGACGAATTATTCGAACTCTTGGAAGCCAATTAGAATGTGGTTCACTTTTACATCAAAGCGAATTATAAATTATTTTACAATCAATATAAGCTACCTGTTAAGCCGATTAACAGGTAGCCTTGTTTTATGGGGAAAACCATACAGCTTAAGCATTGAAAGTGCCGGAACCTGCCAACTATCATGTCCCGAATGCCCCCTGGGAAATAAAACAAATCACGGTAGAGAAATGATGCCACAATCTTTGTACAATAAAATTATTGAGGAGTGCAAAGCCCATGTGATGGTTTTATCGCTTTACTTTCAGGGAGAAGCATTCTTAAATCCACAGATTTTTGACTTTATAAAAACTGCCAGAAAATCAAAAATTTACACAATCGCCTCAAGCAATGCAAATTTCAATCATGAGAACTGGGCAAAGCAAGTTCTAGATTCAGGCCTGAACGAACTAATCATCTCACTTGACGGTGCGAACCAAACGAGTTACGAAACTTATCGGCAAGGTGGTAATTTTGAGCTTGTAATGAAAAATCTAAACGCATTATCGGAGCTCAAGCAAACGAAACCCTATCGAACAAAAATAAAAATTCAATTTCTTGTGATGCAACACAATACACATGAGATTTTTAAAATGAAAGCGCTTGCAAAATCGCTCAGATTTCCATTAATTCTCAAAAGCATTCAGATCCAAAACCCAAATCAGGATACACATTTACTTCCCCATAACGATACTTACCGCCGATACAAAAAAACAACAAATGGTTTTGTGATAAAAAACAAACTCAAAAATCATTGCAAACGACTCTTTCGAAATCCGGTAGTCACAAGTACGGGAGTAGTACTTCCTTGTTGCTTTGACAAAGCCGGAGACAATGCCATGGGAAACCTGAGCAATGCCAGTTTTGCTACGATTTGGAATTCTGACAAATACATGGCATTCCGAAAGAAAGTTTTCAGTGAAAGAAAAAACATCGATATTTGCACCAATTGTACAGAAGGAACAAAAAAGGTATATGTTTGATGTGTATTTATCCATAGGAGGCAATTTGGGAAACCGCGCAAAAAATCTGGCAGCATGCAGAAGAAGCATTCGCGAGCAGATAGGTGAGATTGTAGAAGCTTCCTCAATTTATGAGAGTGAGTCATGGGGATTTTCGCATCCGCATGATTTTTACAATCAGGTATTGCATGTCAAAACAAATTTGAAACCAGTAGAAATATTAAAGAAAATCCAAAGCATAGAAAGCTCAATGGGACGAATTCGAAGCAAAAATAAACATCAGGCATATGAAGGCCGCTTAATTGATATCGACATACTTTTGTTTGAACAAGTTGTTTTGCAAGAACAAAATCTCAAGATTCCACATCCACATATGCAAAGTCGAAATTTTGTGATGATACCTTTAGTTGAAATTGGAGAAGCCTTAATCCATCCGGTAGTACAAAAATCCATGAAGGAAATCCTATTTGATTGTCCTGACAAAGGAAACATAAAGCGAGTATCACCTAAAAAAAACAAGGCAGATGAATAACGATGAATATTTCATGAAGATTGCCTTACAGGAGGCAGAGTTTGCAGCTGAAAAACACGAAGTTCCCATCGGAGCTGTGATAGTTTGCGGAGACCAAATCATTGCAAAAGCACATAATCAAACCGAAATGCTGAATGACATTACAGCGCATGCAGAAATGCTGGCATTAACATCGGCCATGGAAGCTATGAGCAGCAAATATCTTCCAGACTGCAGCTTGTATGTCACATTGGAACCATGTGTTATGTGCGCCGGAGCAATTGGTTTGAGTCAGATAAAGCGGGTTGTTTTTGCTGCAAAAGATTCAAAACGCGGTTACACGCGTTGTCAAATTCCAGTTTTTCACAAGCAAACAGAAGTGGTGCAGGGTGTTTGTGAAACAAAGGCAGTAGAAATACTGCAAGCTTTTTTTAAAGCTCGGCGATAACACTAAGCCAGAATAATTTTCACTAATTCAATTCGGGTATCCGAGGCTCTGAGTATTTGATAAGAATTGTCATCGTCTTCAATATCGGCAATGATTTCTCCTTGTTTTGGAAAATTTCCGTAATGACTCAGAATATATCCGGCGAGTGTTTCATAAGCATCAGACTCCAATAATTCCAATTCAAATTGCTCATTGATTCGATCAATTTCCATTTTTCCTGAAAACAGATAAGAACCGTCAGATAATCGCTTAGCCACAACATGCTCTACATCATGCTCATCCTCAATTTCCCCAAAAATTTCTTCAAGAATATCCTCGAAAGACACTATCCCGCTAGTTCCACCGAATTCATCAACAACAACCGCAATACTGCGTTTTTCTTGAATAAAAGTTTCTAATAAATTTTGAGCAGCCTTGGTTTCTGGAACAAAAGGGGCCTTTCGCATCATTGGTTTGATAGATTTTGGAGATTTGAATAAGTCCAAAGAACTGACATAGCCAACAATTTGGTCGATGCTGTCCTGATAAATAAAAATTTTGGAGTATCCGGTTTCAACAAATAAATCTGTGAGTTCCTCAATGCTAGTATCTTGTTCCACAGCAACCACATCCGTACGCGGAACCATACATTCCCGAAGTTTGACACTGCTAAAATCCAAGGCATTTTGGAATATTTTCAATTCATTATCTATGTCTTCATCCTGATTAACATGTTCGTAATTTTCGCTAAGGATATCATCCAAGTCCATTTTACTAATCACATTGCGATTTTTTTCCCGCGACAAGTCAACCCCAAGAAATATTTTGGAAAGCCAATGCGCAAGGTGCAATGTGAATATCACGATAGGATAAAAAATGTAATAAAAGAATGCGGTAGGAATAGCAAATATCCGCAAAAGCGAATTACTAACAATTCGGAATAAGGTTTTTGGGATAAACTCGGCTGTAATTAAAATTATTATCGTAGAAATAAAGGTTTGAATTAGCAGAATTAAAAAATCATAATTCCCAACAATATTAATGATAGTAGGCTCGAGAACTTTCGCCATATAAATTCCGTAAATAACAAGCGCAACATTATTCCCTATCAGCATGGTACTGATAAACTGATTCGGATTTTCTGTAAATGTTTTTAAAAGCCTTGATGTCAGGTTCTTTTGTTTTTTTGTTATCTCTAAACGGATTTTATTTGATGAGATAAACGCAATCTCCATTCCGGAGAAAAAAGCGGATAAAATGATTGCCAGCAGTATAAAAGGTACGTCTTCCATTATTCAGATTGATTTCGCCTATTCTTTTTGCGGATATTTCGTCGGAGAAAAAACATTAGGAAACAAAGGATAGCAATAACAAAATACACCCAAGCCATCCAAACATATTCGGGATTAATCTTCAGAACACGAAAGCCAGCAAAGGCGGTAAATGCGCCCATCAGCAGCCACATAATTTCAATAATTAAAAAAACTACTTTACTCGTCTTCCTCTGCATATTCATCATCTTTAATGGTAACCTCTCCTACCGGGTTATGAATTACCCATGAATTAAAATCCTGATCAGATTCAAAGCCTGTTCCGAAAAACACTTCATCCTGCGTGGTAATACGGACAAACTTATCAGAGTAGATTATTTCTTTTTTCATATCCCAGTTAAGAAGTTCAGTATTAAGCTTTTCCTTTTTTACGAGATTTTCTGCGACCACGTTACGTTTGGCTTCCCATAATTCATCCTCAACATAAAAAACAGCATATTCGGATTTTATTCTGGAAACCACCTCTCCATTTTCAATGAATTGCACGAAAATTCCTTCCGGATACTCATCATAAACTTCGTCTTCATTTTCAAATCGCTGCATTATATTGGCATCCATAAGAATACGCACTTTACCCGAATCGGTAATTTCGGTATGCATATCAATCACTTTAAGCGCCGGCAATTCTGAATCGAAAGTAATTTGTTTTACTTCCTGCAAATCGTTTTTACAAGAAAATAAAATCATGCTTCCTGCAAAAATTAGCAGGAAGCATGAAAGAAAATTAAATTTAATATTAAAAGATTTCTTTGTTTTCAAGGCTGCTTATTCAATAAACCTTACTGTCGTTGTTTCACTAATCCAACAATTAATAGTATATGATTGTCCTTCAGTAATTCCATAGAAAAATGCATCATCTTTTTTCAGGAATCGTGATGAATATTTTGCAATCATCGGATTTAATTCTTCTGCAAGTGAAGGATCAGCACTACGTGCTTGCAATAATTTATCAACGATTGCCCAATTCACAGCACGTTTTTCGAAATCATTTTCCCCACAATCCTTAGCAACCTTAGCATAAATCTGAGCAATTAGCTTATATGCTTTCCCATAATTAGCATCTGCATTAATTGCTTTTTGTGCATAAGTTTTTGCAGTT
>Ga0307990_1000915_pt1 | contig 25389 bp, 18 predicted proteins | sample EllFjometagen129_FD_203168 | JGI IMG/M metagenome (GOLD analysis project Ga0307990, IMG submission 203168) | Marine microbial communities from Ellis Fjord, Antarctic Ocean - #129 | ecosystem: Environmental > Aquatic > Marine > Unclassified | place: Southern Ocean | collected 2014-10-08
GGGTATGCACCGGAAATTGGCGACAGGCACACCTGAGGCTTAGGGATACCAGTCGCCATTTCCTATAGCACCCGAATTTTATGGTGCGTTTACGATGCCGACGTAAATTTGCTATCATGGGAAAGATAGTTTCCTGTTTCGCCAATGAACGGGACTATTAAAAAGAAACATGTATCCAATTCGAGGAATTTTTTAACATGAGGAAACTTTTTGCAGGCCTGGCGACGCTATTTTGTTCGATGATGATTCTGACGCCTATGGTCGCCGCGCAGGGATTCGATCCTGAACTCCATCAAAAGGCGCAGGACTACACCGATTATCTGATGGAATGGCATTCCACGGGGTACGGCGGCGTGTCCGACGTGCTGTTTACGGACGATACTCGGCAGGAGCTTGAAAGGATGTGGGGAGCGGGCGACAGCGGGGACTGGACCGGGACCTATCTGGTGAGCCAGGCCATCCGGTACATCGTCACCGGCGAGCAAGAGGCCCGCGACGAAGTCATCCGCATCGGCAATTACATGCATATGCTCAAAGAAGTGACCGGCGATCCGGGCTACCTCGCGCGCTACGCCGCGCCGAATGAACCGCCCTGGAACGTGGAGTATCCTCCAGACACCGAAAATCTCTACCCCTGCGTCGGATACGACAACTGCTTCTGGCTTGGCGATAATGTCCGGGACAAATACATCACCTGGTATTGGGGCCTGGCCTGGGTTTTTGACGCGCTGGAAGGCGACGAGGGCGCTGACGCCATCGAACTTCGCCAGATCATAAAAGAAGACTTTCGGAGTGTCACGCTGACGCTGCAGAGCAACGATTGGACCATCACCGATCCTTGGGGAAATGTCTTCAAGGCCGCGGCGATTCTGGATGACATACGCCTCGCTATCCTCGTGCAGACCGCGCACGTGATAGACGAGCCGGAGTTTTGGGACCTGCTCGACGAGGAGTACGAAAACGCAAAATGGTCGCTTCTCATATCCAGCATCACGATATTCAACCGCTATGAGGATTATTACGCCTTCATCAACAATTACTCCAACGCGCAGCCCCTCTTCAGGCTATGGCCAGACCGCGAGCGCTTCAATCACATCTTCGGAATCTGGCTTTTCAACGTCCGGGCGTGGTCATCGGAAACGCATCAGACTTTTTTTGACGCCGTGTGGTACGGGGCGTGCCTGCGCTATGGCCAATGCGATCCCGACGAGATGGAGTGGTATAAGAATGACATGACCCATGGCCTGCGTGTGATGTGGGAAGCGCCGAATTATCAGAGGCAAGTGACCTGCCGCGATGATTTGCCTCTGGATAACTTTTCTGTCTGGGCGGATCAATTTTTAGCCGACAACCCATGGATTACGACTCTGACCGGCTTCGACATCAACCCGCAAACCGCCGTGGCGCATGAACTGGACGACCGCTGCTGGTCGTCGGTCATGTGGGAGCGAACCCCGTACCACATCGAATGCACACGCCCGGAAAATCAGGCGCACACCGCGCACGGCGCCGATTTCCTCATCGCGTACTGGCTGGGCGTGTGGTATGGAATTTTGCCCGGCGGCGGACAGGGAGATGCAGAGCTGATTGACGATGACGCGGATGACGACGTCGATGACGACCTTAACGATGACGCCGACGATGACCTTGATGATGACGCAGGCGACGATGATGACGATGATCTTAATGACGACACTGGCGACGGTGATCAGCAGATCATCCCCTTGCCGGACGATTCGTCGGGAGATGACGACGATGACGACTGCTGCGGTCTTTGATTGATGACAAATAAGGCACAACTCCTTGGAGGAATGAGCAGAAGAAAATTATTAGAATATGCTGTAAATATTGCCAGCGTGGCAACGGCTACAGGAGTTGGAATTTGGGGATGGAATAGTTCTGCGCGGAAATTTGATAATTGTTATTATCCAGCGAATGATCCGAAAAGAAGGGGGTCAGGTTATTGCAATCCTGTCGCAAAAATTGTTTCCCCTTCAATTGAAGGGTCTCCAGATATCCTGATAATCGTCAATGATGCATGGAGAAAAGACCATTTTAATAAATTATGTTCACCTCGCTTGTGGAAACTATCAAAAGAGGGAATCGTTTACAACAATTTTTTTGTTAACGCAGGATTTACTCGTGCTTCGGTTCCATCATATTTATCAGGAATTATTCCAAAGTTTTTCAAAGGAGATAAGGCTTATGACTCAACGGGTTTTAGGCTCCTTGCAAAAACACCAATTCCAATAAACGGTCTTGGAGGAGAGGCAATTCCAAATGAATTGCTGACTTTCCCGCAGATGTTAAAAAAAGAAGGCTACAGAACAATCCTCGCAACACAAAACCAAATGCTTAGTCATTGGAATAATTTTGGTAATAAACAGTGGGATCATATTATCAATCTTCCGCTTTTTTCCAATGACCTTGGGGGGAAACATCTGGTAAAGAAAGCCTACAAATTTTTGAAGAAAATCAAACGGCGCGATGGAAAACACGTTCCTACTCTCACCTATTTGCATCTCGTTGACTCTCACGAACCATATGCGCAAACCTCAATGAATAAAAAAGAACTTAAAAGGCAACATGAATTTTTCATGACTGTAAAAAGAAAAGATCTCATTACCCGTGAAAAACTAATTCCATGGATGAAGGAAGCATACATAAAAGGAGTCAATTATGCGGATAAATATATTTCTTGGGCAATAGACGCTATTGAAGATATCGACCGAGGAAGGAGAAGTATTTACACTTTCATTTTCTCTGATCACGGCGAGATGTTTAATGAACTTGGGGAAATCTGGAATATTGCTCACACTGGTTATGTTCCTGAAGAAATTGTTAGAGTCCCATTGATTATTAGAGGAACTGGCCTAAAATCAAAAGTTGTTGAATATCCTTTTCAAGCAATAGATATTGCTCCAACAATTTTGAGGTTAGCAGGAGTAGCTCCTTCAAAAAGTATGAACGGAGAATCTCTTTTGTCAGAAAATCCAAATACAAATAGAATGATAATTTCTGCTTCCCCCTACGAAACTGCAATAATATTGTCCAATAAAGAGAAAATTAGTATTTCACGAATCCCTCTTATTTGATTCTTCGATCAGGGAAATTCATAACAGTCGCGAATGGCGTTGTTTGCGTTCTATCCACCCCTCCAACCATGCGTGCCAGTTGCCACCAGATGGCCTGCCCCGTGCGGTAGCACAAGAAGCAGTGGGCATGGCCGCAAAGATCGCAATCCGGGCAATCGTGATCGTCGCACCAGGCGAGACACCACCGGCAATCCTGATGCGCATCGGAATAGAAATTCCCGTCCGGGTCCTAATACTCGATGTCGCCGAAGTCGTAGAGAACCTTGTCATGATCACGGCAGTGGATGCGGATCAGATTGTTGTTGCCCTGTTCTTCTTCCTGCGCCCACATATCGCTGTGGCCGGTCATATAGACGAAGCGCACGTCTGGGTAGTTGCTTTCCAGGTCCATCATGGTGTCCAGATAAACCTGCGTGTCATCGAGGTCGATATGGGTCATTCGGTCGCACCAGGACCAAATGACCACGTTGCAGGCGACGATGATGCAAACGATGATCAGCAGATCATCCCCTTGCCGGACGATTCGTCGGGAGATGACGACGATGAGGACTGCTGTGGCCGCTGATGAAAAACGAGATGGAATTAATGGATAACCAAATTGAACGGAGTGGGTGAGAAATTTACAGCGAAAGGCGAGCTGTCCGCCGCACCCCTGGCAATGGACGAAATTCCGAAAAGGGACGTGAGAATTTGAGTATTTTCTTTGTCTAAAGGGCGATGCCCCAAACCTTAATCTTAGACCTTTTCCGCGATCGTTATTGCTCTACTCCGCGGGATGCCATTCCGTGTTATCGCACTCAAACTTGACGCTTTCGGTGCTGTCTGGCGTCACGTAGCCTTCCAGGTCTTCGCAGGCGCCCATGACGTCGCCGCCCCAGATGTTGTTTAGCTCAAAAGTACGATAAAGACTGTTGTTGGTGCAGTACTCTTCCGTGGATTCAACAATGCTGTCGCCGACATTGTGTTCAATTCGAACGGGACTGTGGTTTTCGCCCGGTTCCGCCTCATAAAAACACGTGACCTTGCATCCCCAAAAGGAGCAGGTTTCGGGAGGAAATTCATCCTCGTCATCGTCCTCGTCTCCGCCGCATCCAAAAAACGAAAGCGCGGTCATTATGAGAAGTGCGCCGATAACAGGCCAAATAGTCATTTTCATCGTCATTGCTTCCTTGGTCAAAGGTTCGCTTCCAAACCAATTTACACGACTGCGGCTGTTTTGCGAAGGGTTCCTGCAATCGGCTTAAGGTCTTGCGGTCGATTCGGTTTCCATTGCCTCCGCGCAGGGCTACTTTTCAAATAAGGCCCCAACGCTTTCAGTGGTAGGCGGCTTGGCCACGCCTTTTTCCGTAAATAGCGCCGCGATGTATTTCGCCGGCGTTACGTCGAAGGCGGGATTCAGGGCCTTGATTCCCATGGGTGCGATCTGGAGCTTGCCGTGAATATTGGTCACCTCTTCCGGCGAACGCTGTTCGATTTTGATGTGCCCGCCGTCGGGAATGGCGCGGTCGATGGTGGACAGAGGCGCCGCCACGTAAAAGGGAATGTCGTGTTCTTTGGCCAGTACAGCGACCGAATAGGTGCCGATTTTATTGGCCGCGTCGCCGTTTGCGGCCACGCGGTCGGAGCCGGTCACCACGAGATCAATCTCACCCTGCTTCATCAGATGCCCTGCCATGTTGTCGCAGATCAGCACAACGTCAATGCCGTCGGCGGCCAATTCATAGCAAGTCAAGCGCGCTCCCTGCAGCCAGGGTCGCGTTTCGTCGGCCAGCACGCGAATCTTTTTGCCCGCCTCCGCCGCGGCGCGGATGACGCCCAGTGCCGTGCCGTATCCGCCTGTGGCCAGGGCGCCGGCGTTGCAGTGCGTGAGAATGGTTGCTCCATCAGGAACAAATTCAGCGCCGAATTTCCCCATGGCCTTGCAGGACGCCACATCGTCCACGTGAATCTGCACGGCCTTGTCGTAAATGGCTTTGCGAACCGCATCCATGCCTTGAGCCTGATTTTTTTCGAACAAACCCTTCATCGTGTCGATGGCCCAGAAAAGATTGACCGCCGTCGGGCGCGTCGCGGCCATAAAGGCGCAAACCTTTTCAAAGTTTTCCTTCGCCCGGCCCACGTCATCGGGTCCCTGCGCCACAGCCTGTGCCAACCCGTAGGAGGCGGCGATGCCGATGGCGGGCGCGCCGCGAATGACCATGCTTTTTATCGATTCGGCCACTTCCTCCGGAGTTTTACATATGACGTAATCCTCCTCGTGGGGAAGAATGCGCTGATCAATCATGACCACATTGCCGTCCTTGTACTCAATCGTTTCCACTAACATCTCGCCTCCTCGTCTGCGTTATTGTATGCGCTTGCCGTTTTTGTATTCGCCTTCGTCCTTGAGCCTTCCGTCTGCGTACCATGTCTTGAAAGGCCCGTGCCTGAGACCGTTCTCATAATAGTGCAACGAACGCATCACCTTGTTTTCATACCAGGTGCGGAACATGCCGTGGATCAACCCGTTTTGGCATTGCGCCAGGTACATCTTTTTGCCCCAGGGATACCAGAAGCCCCAGCGATTGCAGAGCCTGCGACCGTCCTGGTACTGATGTTCGATCTGGTATTTGTCATCTTCCAAGTACTCGATCCATATGCCGTTCATATTGTCGTCAGAATAATTTCCCTCAAATCTCTTCTTGCCGGCGGGGTTGTAATTGACCCATTTTCCGTCCTTGTCGCCGCCCTTGAAATGACCTTCCAGGGTTTTCCTTCCCTGCTTATCGAAAAAAGTCCATTTCCCGTCTTTTTGACCGTTTTTATAATGTCCTTCAACCATGAGAGTCTGATTAAGATACCATTTCCGGAATCGTCCATGCTTTTTCCCATCTAAAAATTCCACGGCGATTTTCTTATTTCCATCGCCCTGGAATTCTTCCGGCAAAAAAGGATCCGGCTCTTTTGCGCTTTCTTTTGTTGTTTCCGGCTTGGCTTCCTTTAAGGATTTATCCTGGCCTTCGGCGCTTTCGGCATCGCTTTCCTCCCCGGAGATGGCAATGTCCATTAATTCGTCGCCGCTTTCCAAATTCTCTATATCCGTTATGAGCGCATCTTCCGCGGAACCTATCGGAACGCTTTCAATGATTTCGATGGTGGAATCCACTTCTCCGTCATCCTCCACTGCCGATTCATCGGCGCTTTCCTCATCTCCCGCTGTCTCTATTATTAGGGGCGTTGCGGCGGCATCCTCTATTTCTTCATCCGTCTTGTCCGCATCTTCCTCCGCCTGCGTTGCTTCTGTTTCCAAATCGACCTCAGAGCCAGGCGCATCCGTTTCCGGGCTTGGTGATTCGGTTTCGCCCTCGGGTGTGCCTATGACAACAGTCGGGGGAAGATGGATGTCTTCCGCTGGTTCGCCGGCGTCCTCCGGCGTGGGTTCCGGCGTCGGCTCGGGCGTGGGTTCCGGCGTTGGCTCGGGCGTTGGTTCGGGCGTTGGCTCGGGCGTTGGCTCGGGCGTTGGCTCGGGCGTTGGCTCGGGAGTCAGTTCCGGCGTCGGCTCGGGCGTTGGCTCGGGAGTCAGTTCCGGCGTCGGCTCGGGCGTTGGCTCGGACGTTGGCTCGGGAGTCGGTTCCGGCGTCGGCTCGGGAGTCGGCTCGGGCGTTGGCTCGGGCGTCGGCTCAGGCGTCGGCTCGGGCGTCGGCTCAGGCGTTGGCTCGGGCGTCGGCTCGGGCGTTGGCTCGGGCGTGGGTTCCGGCTCGTCCTGCTCTTCCGAGGGCTGCTGCGTCTTGATCGTCTTTTCCGCGAAGAAAACTGCCGGTGAAAAATATTCATACGGATCATCATCGTCGCCATCGTCCCACATTTCATCATCAGCGGGGGCGTCGTCATCCGAGTATTCCATTTCATCTTCAAGGGCAGGCTCATCGACGTTCTCATCCGCCGTCGGCGACGCAGCCGATTCTTCTCCAGAGTCGGTTTCCACGGGTATCACTGCGGGCGCTTCTTCGCCCGGCGAGGTTTCTGCTTCTTTTTCCGGTTCCTTTTCACCTTCAGGGGCAGGCTCATCGACGTTCTCATCCGCCGTCGGCGACGCAGCCGATTCTTCTTCAGAGTCGGTTTCCACGGGTATCACTGCGGGCGTTTCTTCGCCCGGCGTGGTTTCTGCTTCTTTTTCCGGTTCCTTTTCCGTTGTATCGGGCTGGCTTGCGTCGGCAGGAGGAATCGGCGGCTCTTCATCAGCGACATCCAGGATCGTCTCTGGCGGAGTGGTCGGTTCCTCCGGCGCACTTTCCACGGGCGCCTGAGTCTCGGCCGGGGTCTCTTCCGATGGCGCTTCGGCGGATGTTTCCACGGGCGTTTCATCGGCTTTGGCGGGCTGCGCTGCTTCGCCACCGGCGTCAGGCGGTGCGGCTTGCTCGTCTTCAGCCGTCACGGGCGGCGCGGCTTGCTCGTCTTCAGCCGTCATGGGCGACGCGGCTTGCTCGTCTTCAGCCGTCACGGGCGGCGCGACCATCTCCTCCATGAGTTCATTCATATCCTTTGCGGCATCTTGCTGAAGTCGCTCCTCCTCGGCCACTGCTCCGCTGGTTTCCGCTTCGGGAATATCCGCGGGCTTTTCCAGGGGCACGGGATCATTTTCCAGATCTTCCTGCCATTTCTTCACCGCCTCAAGATACTCCATTGCCTCCGGCGTAATCCGATACCACGCAATCCAAATGCCATTTCGTTTGCCGTTGAGATATTCCCGGCGATTGAGCTTGATGCCGTCTTCGCTCCATCGCGTCATGACGTAGCTGTCGTTGTCCGTGCCGAGGTACTCGATCCTGGTTTCCATGGCCCCGTTTTCGTACCAGGTCGTCCACGTCCCGACTCGAATGGCATTTTCGTACAGCCCTTCCTCTTCCTTCTGTCCGTTTTCGTACCAGATGGTCCACATTCCCACCTGCATATCATCAAGATACTCTCCCTTTTCCTTCTCAGCGCCATTTTTGTGGTAGCGGGCATAAGGGCCGGTTTGCTTACCCCGGTCGTAGGATTCCTCGACGCGTTTGTGACCGTTTTCATGCCAATGGACTTTCGGACCGTCCTGGAGGCCATCGCGGCATCGACCTTCAACTTGTTTTTGCCCGTCCGCGAAAAAGCCGTTGTGCTCGCATAGCACATGGCCGTGATCATAGCTGATGTCGGAGTCGATCAGGCCGCTGGAATGCCACGACTGCGTGCGTCCGTGAGGCTCCTCGTTGATGAACTCCGAAATCGATTGCCTGGAGCCGTTTTCATACCAGGTCTGTATGCGTACGTGATTCGATCCATCGAGATAATTGATTTCCTGGCTCTTTCGTCCAGTTTCGGACCAGAATGTCCAGATGCCGATTTTCTCGCCGTGATCGTATTCGCCGCTTTCCTTGATCTTTCCGTTGCGGTACCAGCTTTCATAGACGCCATGTTTGACCGTTTCGCCGCTTTCGTTCTTGATCTCGCACCACAACTCCGGCTGCTGCAACATCGCGGCCTTTTCCACAATATACGCGCCCGGCGGGCACTCGGTCTTCACCGCGCACCCGCACACAAATATTGCGCCCAGGGAAAGGAGCAAGACCGGAATCAGGATTTTAAGTTTTCGCATATATGGCCTTCCTTTTTGGCAAAGCCTTGAAAGCAGCGGAAAATGTAGGGGAAAGCCGCTTTGATTTCAAGCACGGGGAAGCGATGTGGAAAATGGCGACTGGCATGAATGGCGCAAAGATAAGACTTTGTCGTTATAGTCCGGTATGCAGCGCAGCAATTATCCACGCACCAATACTCCTCGCCCACCCGCTCACTCATCGCCTGGCGGCGATTTTGTCGTTCGCGGCTCTGTTTTGTTGCCGCACAGTGGGTCGACGGCTTCCGAGCCGCGAATGTCCAGTCGCATCTGATGCTTTAGCAAAGATGCGACAATGAGCGGGTATGCAGCGAAAATAGCGACAGCAACGAATGGCGCTAAGTTAGGCCATTTTGCGCCTTCACTTTTCATACTTCATATTGCGATTTCCTCAATCTTTGGGGTTGAAAATTGGGGACGCCCATCAGGATGATTTTTTGCAAGTCGAAAAATATTGGTTTTTCGAAGTAACTTTTCTGCGCGAATGGCTTTACGGATTGGGTGTTCCAAAATTTGCCAATGGTGATTTTTTCGCGGACTTTAAATTATCAGTGAAAAAGGTTGCCTTTGCCACGTGCGGAAATTGCTTGCAAATCAAAAATGGCCAGAATAATATTGAAACGGCAAAGCGCCAATTGTTAGGAAAAAAGAATGCCTGAAAAAATCTATTCTTATACGGTTGTTTTTGAACCTGCGGAGGAAGGCGGATATGTTGTTCGTGTTCCTGCCCTTCCTGGTTGCGTAACGCAGGCAGAGACCCTGGAAGAAGCTCGCGAAATGGCTGCTGACGCCATAAAGCTGTTTTTGGAGGATTTGAGGGCGGAAGGCGAGCCTGTTCCTGTTGAAACGAGTGATGTTAAGGTTACGAAAACGGAAGTCCTTTTTTTCCCAGTCCAAACAGCTTAACTCGTGACTCAACTCCCTGTTGTCACGCCCAAACGCGTAATCAAGGCCTTGGGAAAATGTGGCTTTGTCGTTCGTCGGCAATCCGGCAGCCATGCGCTGCTTTATCATCCGGAAAAACCTGGACGTGTCATAGTGGCTATTCATGCTGCGGACATAAAGCGCGGGACATTAAAAAGTATTTTGAAGCAAGCCGATCTTAATGTGGATGAATTCATAGCGCTTTTGAAAAAATAGCCTCAAACCCAAAAGATTCTACTCCCAATCGTTTTCGCTATTGCCCCAAAATCACCGATATTATTCAACAGCCGCAGCAACCGTCGTCGTCATCATCGTCATCGGATTCATCATCATCGACATCATCATCGTCTTCAGGCCCTGAGCCGGGTTTAACCGGTCGGCTGATCATCGACAGATTTCCGACATCGTCTTTCGACTGGATGGCGAAATATAAACCGGATTCCTCCAAATCAATATTAATGGAAATTTCCGTTCCGCCGTAACCGGGATGAATGGAGCCGGAATCGGACGCGCGCTGCGCCGACGTGAATTTCTCCGGGTCACGCAGATCGTCAGCCGATTCAGCGTAGCGTATGTCATAGCTTTTCGGCGTGCCGCATCCCCAGTCGTCGCCCGGCGCGGTAAAGGTCAGTGTGTATTGACCGTCTTCCTCAACAACTTCCAGGTTCGTTACGACATTTGGCGGTTGCGTGTCCTCGCCAAATAATCCCGTGTGGCGTTCATCGTGATGGAATGTCCACCAGTCCGGCGCGGCGCCGTCATTCCGGCATGCACCGCCGAGCGTGTTCCAGCCATAGAGATTTCCCTCGCGCGTGTGCACGAAAACTTCGAGCATGCCGTCAGCGTCGACGTCGCCGATGGTGGGCGCGCTCACGGTCCAGTTATTAGTGAATTTTGGCCAGCTCTCAGTTTCCTGTCCAAAGATATCCGGGGCATGGACCATGAAACCGCCGGTCCCGGTCACCATTTCGGCGTAGCCATCGCCGGAGATGTCGGCCACGGCAGCGTTGCAGTACCAGTTGCTGTCTTCCAGGTCCATGGAAAACGCAGGTTTGGAAAGATCATCCAAATCCCAAGCCACGAGGATCGGTCGGATAAGCGAAATCCATTGGTCGATGATATCCACGGCGCTGGTTGTGGGAAGTATGTAATACAGCCGGTCGTCATTCATCAGGCGACCGAAGGAGCCGTGGCCCATGAGGTTGACCGACAGACTGCCTGGAAGAGTGATGGTTCGGGTTTCGTCCCCATCGATTTCCAGGATCGTGGGCAGCCAGGCCACGGGGCTGATTCCGATATAGGTTTTTCCGTTGTGCCTGGCCATAGCGGGCGTGGAAGTGATGCCTATGGTCACCGGGGGAATCGGCAGGGCGTCGCCCAGGGGGGCGAAGATGGATTTCGGCCAGCCCGGTAGAAATGGCGAGCCGGAGGCGTTTTGCGTGCCGTCGTGAAAGATGCCGTAAAAGCGCGCGGTTTTTAACAGACCCTCGCCGCAGACTTCCGATGTGCCGATGAAAAGCGAAGGATAGTTTGCAATGTCGGGATTGTCGGAATCCGGATCAAGAATGCCGACCGCCGGTGTTCCCAGAATCTGCGGCGGATAGTCTTCCAGTTCATGTCGGCAGACTTTATTTGGTGGAACCATGCCAGGATCGGATTTCGCCAGAACCGGGAATCCGGGTGCCGGATCGGCCAGGCCGTCGCCATCGCCATCAATTGGTTTGAAGGCGTAAATTTTTCCATCAAAACAGCTGAGGATAATTTCGAGCAGGCCGTCTTTGTCCAGATCGCTGAGCACCGGCGAGCCGCCGAAGCTGCGACCGTGGGCGAAGCTTTCTGTGCTGGTGTTGTCCAATTCGTCGGACCAGACCGGGAAGCCTTCCAGGATCGGCGCCGGATCGCCGTTGTCATCCAGATGCAGATTTCCGTTGCGGTGTACAGGCAGGACCGCTCCGCCGTTCGTGGCAGCTACGATGTAGGGCGTGCCGTCGCCAAACAAATCGCCAACGGCGGGAGAGCTGGTGCTGGAATCCACCGGATTATCCAGGCCGTTATATTCCTTCAAGTTGATGGGGAAACCGTCCATCATTTCGTGTTTACCTGTATCGGCATTGTATTTGTATACAAGAATTTGGGCCTTGCTGGTGGCGGTGATGATTTCCAGGTGCCCGTCGGGAGCGCCGTCCAGGTCATAGAGCGTCGGGGACGACTCACCGGAAGCGCCCAGTTCAATCGGAAATCCCGGCATCAATCCTTGAGAATCGTCGGCGTCGCGATGAATGGCGATGGTTCGCCGATCTTCGCCCAAAACACCCTGCTCACTGGTCGCCTGAAGTCGTAGCGTGATCGTGAAATCGAAAGAATCCGTTGGTGGATTTTCGTAAACTTCCTCGGCAAGAAGGGCCGTGACATCAACGGAAGCTATCTGCTCATCAATTTCTGCCGATCCGCTGCCCGAAGCGACCGTTTCAAATTCTTCTGCCAAAGGCTCCTTGCCCGCTGCAATCTGAAGCACCCAATCAAAGTTATTTCCCCGAGCATGCATATTTGCACTGACGTCAACGCTCGGCGTGACTTGCGGATCAACGATGGTGAACCAGTCCGGGGATTTGAAGCGGACCTCCGGCGGAATACGTGAGGGAACGCCGTTTGCCGGATCACCGAGCATCTCGAAGGCCGACACGAGGTTGGGTCGCCCGTAGCCGAAGTGCGCGTCCCAGCCGGGTTGGCATCCGCCGCCGGTCAGCGTCACGCAGTAGCGATAAATATCATCGGCGCTCATGATCATGATCTGTTTGATCTCGTTGGCCGACAGCTCGATTTCCAGATCCCAGGCGCGGGAGACTAGCAGTCCCGCGAAGCCGGCGGTGTTGCCTGCCGCCTCGGAAGAGCAAGCACCGGAAGAACCGGAGAGAAGGACGGTTTCGCCCCACATGGTGCAATAAGTTTCCACGAAACCGAAGACGTGCAAGGGAAAGAAACCCAGAAAATCAATCGGGGGAATGGGGAAGATGGATTTGACGCTGATGACATCGTCGCACGACCCTGAGTAGGCGTGATGGTAACTCAGCTCGTCGCTGGCTACGCCGATCAGCACGGTCCCCGCATCCGAGATTTCCGTGAGCAGCTCATTGACATCGCCGTTATAGTTGAGCGAACCGGATGCGAAAACCGCGACGGAAGCGCCCATGTCGTGACCGTATTTTACGCCTGCGCCCAGCGTATTGTGTTCGCCCATTACAGAATCGGATACGCGAACCGGCAAAATAGTGCAGCGTGGGCAAAAGCCGGGCTTGTCGCCGCTATTGTTTTCCGCTATCGCTGCGGCGTCCTTGGCCCGATCCTCGCCGTGTCCGCCTTCAGGAAATTCGGCGACTCCCAGAGCTTCGTTGGTATTGCGAAAAAAATCCCAGCCGCAAATATCGTCGGGCAGGCCGTTGCCGTCGTCGTCGTTATCGTCGGAGAAAGTGTCGATCAGATCTTTGATGCTCACGGGCCGGCCCAGGTCGATAAAACGCGAATCCAGGTCATAATCGCGGATATTGAAGCGACCGTCTCCGTTGCAGTCCCAGGGATCGGGAGCGCATGGCTCCTGACCATCGGTGGGTTTATAAAGTTCGAGTTCGCCTTTGTTGATAAAATAGTTTTCGGCCAGTTCTGGAATGTCGTAACTTTCGATGCCGTCGTCCACCACGGCGATGATCACGTCAGGACGTCCGGCGGTGTATTTCCAGGCCTCCGTAGCGCCCATGCCGGGAATTGTTTCCGGGCGGTTCACATCGGTGTTTTCCGGATCAACCGGATTATAGCCAAGAAGCACGTTGGCGTTGGCAAAGGCGTCCACGAAATCCATCGGATCGCCAGGGTCCCAATTCTGCAGGATATCCATGTCCGTTGGGATGTTGGCCACGAAGACTTGCCCGAAAGTGTACTGGCCGTCGAAGGCCGCGTCGCCGCTGCTGCGAAGCTCAGCGGTGATATTGATGGTTAAACGCCGCGCAAAGGGCCACCGGTTTTCGTTTTGCGTGGGGCTTAAAATGAGAGTGTCATTACTCAGAGTCGTCGTGCGAATTTCATATTCGAGGTCGACATGAGTGTTCGCATCCGATTCCCAGGCCACGAAAACGGAATCCGCGTTAACGCTGGCCGGATTCAGTGAATCGTTGAAAATCAAGGTCATCGGATCGGAAGTGAGATTCTGGAACATTCCAATGTGCGGGTCTTGACCGGTAAGCGACAAGGCGAATGCGCTGTGCATTGGGAAAATTACAAAAACAAAAACAGCCATTAATAAAGTGCGGTTTCGCATGGATTCCTCCAAATTCCCTGATACATTTTTCGCGCTGAGTTTAAATGAAAGTGGGCGGCTTTGCCATAGGCAAAGAGTTCCGAACAGACCTTTAGCCCATCACCCGGAAAAGCCCGATAGGCGCGTAAGCGCCGTGAAAATCAATCAACCACCGAGCATTTACCCGCTCACTCATCGCCTAGCGGCGATTTGCCGTTCGCGGCTCGGTTTCATCACCGCACAGTGGGTTGACGGCTTCTGAGCCGCGAATGTCCAGTCGCATCTGATGCTTTAGCTGAAGATGCGACAATGAGCGGGCAATTTTGAGTAAATATAAATCAAATCTTTGGGACATCCTCATAATATGCCATTGCTTTGCCTTGGCCACGTATCACGTAATCTATTGTCGATGCCAAACCTTCATCATCCCAAATATATCGTGTGCTTCCGTGCCTGGACCAACGTTTTCGATTCTTCTCATTGGATTCAAACTGATTGAGCCTACGCGTCGCAAATGCTTTCAATGCATTCATGACATCTTCGGGCTTGTCGGCGGCCTGAACAACCGTGTGGACATGCTCTGGCCTAATATGCGTCGCATAAAGACGCCATTTCCTGCGTTTGCATAAATCAACCATGCTATCAAGAACGATATTCCGTCGATTTTCATTCAAGTGAAAAGGTTGGGTGCGCAAAATTTTTCTCTCGTATTGACCCCATCGGGAGTTTGGCGCAATGGCCGGTTGGCCGAAACTACGATGATGTCGGTCAACTGAATAGGGATCATCGCCATGGAGATGAGTTCCGTAGCACGTGAAGATGATGAAGTATGCACAAGGCGGTGTTTTCAACATTTGATTTTAACATAGCCCAGCAAAACAAAATGAACAACATGCTGTCATTAATCGATGCGCACCCGCTCACTCATCGCCTGGCGGCGATTTGCCATTCGCGGCTCGGTTTCATCGCCTGGCGGCGATTTGCCGTTCGCGGCTCTTGCCTGCTATGCCGCGCTGCGCTTACTATCAGCGCAGCATAAGCAATTCGTTTGGCCTAAATAGATGCATCTTATTTTTGAATCCATCGCCCACATGGGGCCATTGATCGAGCCGATCTCGGCGCCGGGCATTTTTGACCTGACGCCTGTCCTGAAAGTTTACTTCGGCATCTTCGCCTCGGCGCCGGTTTTTTTGGTGTCCCTGGCTTTTTATCTTCTCGCACTTTCGCTGGCCGCCGCCTCGGCGCTCATCGGTGTTTATTTCGGCATCGCGGTCACGCGCGCGCTTATCGCCCTTGTGCTGGTGATTGTCATCGGAAGTATCTATGCCTTGTGGAAAACGGCATGGCTTTCCCCAAAGCTTATTGCGCTGAACCGGATTGGCGAAGGCGCGAAATTTACACGGCGTTACGGCGCCAAAGCGGTCAACCTCGGCAGGCTTATCCGTGCGGGTTTCAATGTGCCCGGCGGATATGCGCTGACGAATGCGCGTGCATCGTCAACAAATAAATTGTGTAAAAGGCTTGCGAGGCAGGCCGGGCGGCGTTTTGATCACGGCCTGATTATCATCCGGTCCTCTTTTGCGGGCGAGGATTCGAAACATGCGAGTTATTCCGGTGTGTTTCTTTCCGTCAAATCGACGCCCTCCGGCGACGCCAAAACGCTGGCCGAAGCCATTCGGCGTGTGTCGGCTTCGAAAGCCAAGGCCGGGATCATCGATTTCCCTTTAGCGCCGGGCGACGGATTGTCTGTTGTCGTGCAAAAACAAATCGAGCATCGCCTTGCGGGATTTGCCTTTTCCGTGGATGTGAGCACCGGTCGCCGGGAGTGTTTGCTCATCGAAGCACAAGAGGGTGGAAGCGCGACATATCGCATTGATCGAATAACGGGCGTGCGACACTGCATTGCAGGCAAACCGGAAACATTGGACGAAAGCCTTCTGGATCGGATCATTGATCTAACGGATAAAGCCGCCGATCTCTTTGGCGCTCCCACGCAGATTGAATGGGGCTGGGACGGAAACAAGCTGTGGACATACCAGGCGCGACCAATTCTGAAAATTCCGGTCCTTGATACCTGGGTCGTCGCGCCGGGACTGGAAGCGACCAGGGCGCTCACGCCGATGTCTAATAGCGTGCTTTTAGGCGGCAGCTCGAACGGGAATCCCGATGGGACGCTCGCGAGACTGGGGCTTTGGCGAGGCGTCTGGCGTCGGGATTTCGAAGGTAGGCGCTTTTTCAACTGGACAGCGCTCGAATCCGCAAAGCGAAAACTGCGGAAGGGCGACCTGCCACGCAAAACGCAATTCAAATTACTGCGAATGTTTTTCCGCTCTAAAAAACGCAGTCCGGGACTTAAGGTTTTGACCGGCGCCGACCAGACGCTAAAAAACTTAATTCGCGGACTTCACAAGCAAATCCGCGCTCAGCAAGATGACCGCCTTGTCATCGACGCCCTGTGCGTTGTCGGATCATTTTTATGTGGCGGGCGGATTAGCCCCGATCAAATTCATGACCTATATCCTTTGGGCGAGTTGAATCCTTTTATGGTCTTGAGCCGCGATCTTGCACGCCTGATTCAAAACGAAGGATCAGAGGCCGCGTCGAAAAAATTTCCTTTTCTCACGCTCAATGAAAATGAGCTTGCGGCCACGCGGTCCGTCGATGATCCGAGCATTGTCGATTCTTTCATCATTGCCGACTCGCCGCTGCGTAAATTGGATGAGAAGGGGGGCGGAGCACTTGCGGTCCTGAAGCACGCGCAGCGCGACGCTTTAATTCGCTGGCTACCTTTTGTCGCATCAAGGATCGGCAAGGCCGTGCGCCGGCGACGCATTTCGGCGGAAACCAGTCACCTCAACATTCTCAAAATCAACCAGGCTATCCGGCGATATGCGCTGAAGCTGGGGGCGGAATCGGACATTAGCGCCCAAAACGTTTTCTTCTTTTGCGCCGAAGAATTGACCGGCGGCGCGGGCGATTATCCCGGCGCTGAGACAATCCTAAAACGCCGGCGACGCTACCGCGAATGGATGAACTCGGATTCTCCTGATGTTCTTCATTACAGGGGTGATGAGCAGATCAGTTTCGATTTGGTGGAGGATAAATCGGGTTTATCGCGCGGTATCGGGATAGGGCAGGGTGTCTGTCGCGGAAGGCTTGTTGATCCCAAGGACTCCGGTGATGCCGGGGCAGGCGGGATCGCCTTACTACCCGACACGGGCGTGCATTGGCTTGGCGCTTTACGGGCAGGTTTTCCGGTTCTTTGCGCAAGAGGCGGAATTTGTTCTCACCTGGCCAACGTGGCGCGTGAGATCGATGTTCCGATTTTCGTTTTGACCGAGGCGTCATCTCAAACTTTTGGCGTCGGCGATGAGGTCGAGATTGATTTTGACCGGGGGACGATCAACCGTGTTTAGCATCAGCCCCCTGACCCTTTTTCTATTCATGATTTCATTGGCGATGCTGCGCGTTCTCCACAATCGTTCCGCCAAAGGCCTAGCTTGGGCAAGCGCCGCCTGCGGTTTGGCTTCGATTGCGATGCATGTCGTTTTTGTCTGGCTTTGGGCTTTTCAAAATGCCATTCCCGGCAAGATCATCGGCCTGAGCGCATTGGGATTTTATTTATCCGTTTTTTTGGCTTTTGCCGCTGTCATGCAGTCAAAAAATCTTGGCGAAGGCAGACGCTTTTCCGCCGTGTCTGGAATTTGGCTGCTGACCTTCTTTCTTTTGATGCGAGGATTTCAACAGGATTACCTGGAGAGCATCTGGTTCATGGATGTGATGAACAACCTGCTGCATTCCCTAATCGGCGACCAGCAATCCGGTGAAGTTACGCTGTCTCTCATCAAGGCCTTCGGCAAAACCAACTGGCTTGTCGCGAAGTATTTTCTGGAACTGGCGACAGTGGGCACGCTGATTCTAGCTTACGTCTTTTACATCTTCGTCGGCGCGTATTACGATCACGAAAGTTATCTCGACTGGCGGCACATCCGAGCACCTCGCCTTCTGCCGCCAATCGCCGTCGCCGTCATAATTGCCTACGCTCTTTGGAGCCATTTCGAGCAGGGGCGCATCGAGTCGAATTCCTTCCACGTTGCCGTTCACATCCTTGCGGGTGTTTACTTGTTTGTCGGTCTCCTTGTTTTGTTTCGGGGATTCGTTCATGGGGGCTTTCCCCGGAAAGCCGTGCTTTCGGCGATGTTGCTCGTTTTCCTTTCAAATCGCCCCATCGAGCTTATGGCGTTGATCGGGTTTTTGGACAACCTGCTCGGCGTGCTCCCGGCAGGCCGCAAAACGAAAGTCATCAAAAGCCGGCTCCCACGCCTGTTCATGCGCAAGGCCTCATCGACAAAGGGCCTTATCGCCATGGTTTTTATTTCGTTTATTCTTGTTGTTGTATTCAATGTGAAAAGCAACATGCCATCCAGGATTGGATTTGCTCGGGCAAAATCTCATAAATCCACTCCAAACGAGATGAAGCTTATTGAGACCGATAGCCATCTTTTCACCATGGACATCTATGAGTTTCCAAATAAAGAAGGGGAACTGCCTCGGCGGGGGATTTCTTTTGCCAAGGCGGAGCGAACATGCCTGCGCAACGGCAAACGCCTTTGCACGGCGGATGAATGGGAGGCGGTCTGCCGGGGATCAAAGGCCATGAGATACGAATTTTCCAACGACGGAAACGAATCCCATCACATCCTGAACACGCGCTGCAATACGCTGCCCCTGGGTCTTACGCGAAAGGGGGTAGCGAAAAGCGGTGCGATGGATTGCGTGAACGAACTGGGCATTCGAGATATGACGGGCAACGTCTGGGAATGGGTCGACAATGAAAACGGCGGACCTTTTCGCACGCTCAAAGGCTCCAGTTATCAATATAACGACGACTACACCACGCAGTGCGCGACGAATGTGCTTTTACTGGATGTTCAGATTCAAAAACTCAAGCTGCCGTCGGTGGGATTTCGATGCTGCGCCGATAGGCGTTAAAGCGGCTTACTGCAAACTTTTCAACAGTTTCTTTGCTTCGTTGTTGTAGGGGTAGTTTTCGATGGATTTTTGAAGCAGTTTTTTCGCTTCTTTGCGGCGACCCTCTTTGATATATATCATCGCCAGACCGTTAAATTTTTTGTATTCCATGTTGGGGTTGATCGAAATGGCTTTTTCAAAATTTTTCTTGGCCGAGGCGAGATCGCCCTTTTTTAGATAAACCAGACCTAATCCCTCATAAGGGCAGGTGTAGCGCTCCTGATCCTGATCCAGGGCCAGACGAAAATACTTTTCCGCATCCTGGTCATCGCCCTGGTTGAGTTTGACAATACCAAGTTCGGCCAGAGCGTACTGGTTGTCGGGTTGTATTTTCAGCACTTTGGCGAAAAGCTTTTCCGCCTGATCAAATCTATGCAAAGCGGTGCAGGCCACGCCCTTGCTTTGCAGGGCCAGAAGATGATTCGGCATGTTCTCAAGGATCCTGTCATAATAGATTAAAGCGCGATCATGCCGGCTCTGATTGGCCATGACCCATCCCATTCCCAGGCACGCCATGCCATGAACAAAATCAATATATGAAGCATCAACATCAGCAATAAAGCCGCTTGTCTTTTGGAGATTCCTAATTGCCGATTCGAATAGAATCATGGCGCCAGGATAGTCTCTTTTGACAATGCGCAAATGTCCTTTTCCCACCTGAACGCCCAGATTTTGAGGATCCTTGATCTTGGCTTCGGCAAAATCCGAGTCAGCTTCTGAATACTTCTTGTCGAGGATGCGTATTATGCCTCTCAGAACGGCAACAGTGCTTAGAAAGCGTTTTCGTGCAATTTCGTTGGAGCCAGCAACGTGGGTATTGCCCACGAATGCCACTGCATCGGCATATTCGCCCCGAGTGAAAGCGGCCAGGGATTTTTCAAATTCGCTCTTTTGTGCGGCCATATCGTAATCGCCCGCCTTGACGAAATATTCCCGTGATTTTTTTGGGCGCTTCATACGTTGGTAGAGTTCCCCCAGCGCCGCGTACGGGCACCCCTTGTAGTAAGCCCCAGGATCAATGTCGTTAACTTTAATAAATAATTTGATAGCGTTATTAAGTGTCTTTTCCGCCAACTCGTATTGCCCTTTGCGCGTGTAGAGTTTCCCGAGGTATTCCATAGCTTCCAAATGAAAGCGATTGGTGACGTCGGTAATGGGCTGCTCTAACAGCTTCTGAAAGCTTTGCTCGACCTGATCGTTTTTGTCGCGCAATTGATAACAATGAATTCCCAGGCTCAGTAAAGCCAATTCGTTATTCGGGTCCAGAGCAAGGAACTTTTTGCACAGTTCGATCGACTTCCTGATATGTTCATCGCGCCTGGGCCAATATACGACTTTCGGTCGAGAATCATGAAGGACCAAACCCCAGATCGCATCCCGATTTTCCGGATTAATCCTTAGCGCATTTTCAAAAGCTCCTTTTGCCTTGAGCCATCGATCCTCCTCTGTATCCGAAAGTTGATCGATTATGTGCGGTGCCGACATGGCTATCTTGGAATGCAAAACACCGAGCAGAACATAAGCTTCATCCGAATCGGCTTTGCGCGCGATAATTTGATTTAGCTTGTTTTCAATTTCAATTGGCAATCTTTGAATAAGTTCGTTGGATTTTTCAAGCACAGGGTCCGACAACCACGAATTGTCCATGCCAATCCTGTCACGAAACTCGAAGCCCAGCAGATAACCTTGGGGATTGTTATGACTGCGATCCAGTTTCATCATTTGGCAAACATGATGAAGCTCCTGGTCAAGCTGCTCCGGAGTGACTTTCGCGCCAATTCCATCGCAGGCGCACAGACACAATAATATGTGCAGGATATGAACTGATCGTAATCCCAAAACGGCCTGCCTAATGCTACACTCAATATTATTAAATTTGCATTTTGTTCCCTATTTTTCTCAGGCAGGAAAATAGCACAACCGTCAAGAGAAATACAAATATATACAGAGGTATTTTGCGAAAAATGGATAAGCGATGCAGTTTATCGAGGTGTAGATTCGTTTGATTTAATAATTACAAGAGGTGTCCGGCTAAGGAAATCAGCGTCGCGTTAAATCCTGAACTCCACGAAGTGGCCGCCTTTGTCCTTGCCTTTTCTGATGCGTTTGCGCTCTTTTTTTGTGAGCGGGCTTTTTTCCAGGAGCAACTGGTGAAATTCGACAAACTCCTCATCCGTGAGCGGCCTGACTTGATACTTCGACTTTTTGTTGTTGGAATAAATTGGGTGCAATCGTATGCGTTTTTCCAATTTGTCGCCGTCCTCAATGACGATGAGCTGTGCGGTGTAGCTGAAAGGTTTAGTCTTCAGTTTTGAATACCGCCCTGGCGACAGAAACATGAAATTGCCCAAGCCGTATACGATCCACTTGTCATTATATCGCTCGATCTCCTGCATGGAATGACCGCCGTGCCCGATGATCAAGTCGCCGCCGTCCTGCAACATGCGATGGGCGTATTTGGTCTGGCGCTTCGTTTTCCATTTATAATTTTTCCCCCAATGAGGATAGAGGATCACGAAGGCGTCCGGATCGCTGTTACGGATTTCGGCGATCTGCTCTTTTATAGTATCGACCGATAACTTATAAACTCCCGACGTTTCGCCGTCCGCGTAAAACGAGTACTTTGCGTCATAGCTTCGGCTGTACTCGAAGGCGCCGATAACGGCAATTTTGAAAGAATGCTTGCCCACCGTGAAGGTCTTGATGAAGGGCTTTTTTGCTTCGGCTTCGGTCATCCCGGCGCCGAATATATTCATGCCGCTTTTTTGCGCGACCTCGATAGTCTGCTTCAATCCCGGAACACCGAAATCCAGGCCGTGATTGTTGGCCAGGGAAAATGTCGTCATGCCGTGTTTGAGAAAGGTTTTGGGCGCCTTGTCCACGTGCGTCCAGTGACAATAAGCCTTTTCGTCTTCATAAGGCGATTTTTCAATATCCGTGATGGGGGTTTCCAGGTTGAAGACAACAAAGTCCGCCGTTTTCAATAAAGGGGCGATTTTTTCCAACGGAAAATCGTAACCCTTTTTTTTCAGCAGTTTCGGCGAACCCCGGTAGTTTTCGCCGAATGACGTGTCGCCGGCAAAAAGGATCTTCACGCTTGCTCCCTTGATGGCCGTTGTGCCGGTCAAGGATTCGATTTTATCGCAACCGATGCCGGAAACAAAAAGGATGAGCAGGGCAAGCACACTGAAAAATGCCACGATTCTGTTTTTTATTCGGAAATGAAACATCGGCGTCTATTCCTTTATAAATCCATTCGCGACGAGAATGTCGCTCCTACATTTCCTTCTGCAATCACTTATGGGGACGTTGTAGGAACGACATTCTTGTCGTGACTGCTTAGTCGAGGCAGAAATGTCTCTCCTACACTGACCACTAATCACTATAATTACCATTTCGCGTAATGCTCCTCGCAGAATCCGTAGCAATCCAGAGCCAGCTTGCTCTTGCCCAGTTTTATGCTTCCCTCAAAATGGCCGAAGGGTTGATGCAGGCTGCTTGCGACCAACCCGAAGTTGATCTTCTCGTAGCGCTCATGTTCCGGGTGGAAGGTGATGTCCACCTCCTTGTTGTTGCTCGTTATACGCCACGGGCGGGTCATGACGTCCTTCTGGTCGTAATCGAAATGAACGCCGTCCATCATATATGGCTTGCCGTCAACCCAGATGGTGTTTTCGTTATGCCCTCCGGCAATTAGCCCGGAACTGAAATTGAGACCGACCTTTTTTCCCTGCTTGTCTTGGCCCACGCCGGCGGCCCAGTTCCACACCGTCACCCGAGACGACGTGGCGGCGGACCAGTCCAGCAGCGCCAGAGCGTCAGGCGCCAGCGAAAGCTCCTCGCCATCTATGGTCACCGAGCCCTTCGCCGGCAATGCAGCCGATTTATAAGTATATCCGAAACCGTACATCGCTTGGCGCGTGCAGGTTGAAACGCCCTCGCCAAGTTCGCTGTAAGTGAATTTTGCTCGCAGATCCGGGCCGAAATCCATTTCCACTTCCCGCGCTCCGCTCACGGTCGAGTTGCTCATCCGAATGAAGCTCGTCCCCACGCGAATTTCGCTGACGCCATCCTGTGCTGATGGGGAAAACGAAGTGTTCATGCAAAAAGGCGCTTTGATGTTTTTTTCGACGATGCGCTTGCTTCTTTTGTCATAGCAATACGCGAAGCCGCTTCCCACGTAGTTTAAGTGAACCACGGCGGCGCCGATCACAAAGTTTTCGTCCATGACCCCCACAAATTCCCATCGTTTGAGGAGCTTGGCGGCGAGATTGGCATCGATGGTCCACGGCCAGCGGTGAAGACCCTGAAAATCGAAATCCTCAAAGTTGAGAATCGGAGTCGGCCCGGTGAAATTGCCGAAATTCGGCGACCCGTCCGGCTGAAACAGTTTCTCGGGTGTCTTGCTCAAATTTGATTGCGTCATGATGCAAACCTCGTGTGGAAATTCTCAGAGGATCTCAAGCCAAGCAGGCATTGTATGGAAAGTCGGCTTCGGCGACAAGCGTTGCGCAGTTTCGTATAAACGGACAGCCAATATTTTCCCGGAACAATGCACTTTATGGACAGGTTAGTCTGGTCTTTTATGATATTCGGATAAAAGTCAGCGCCGGTGGGCAAAAATCCGAATGACATTGGCGCTGGCATTGGCAATCAGATCACTGGCGTTCCCCATGGCCTCCCGCAAACTCATTGGGCGGGGGCATATGGAAAAGCAGGCTGTCAACCCTGAAGTCATTAAACGATCAGTTCCATCGCCGATCGCACCGGCCAGCGCAATGACCGGGACACCGGCTTGCTTAGCCCTTTGCGCCACGCCCAGGCAGGTCTTGCCGCAAAGGGTTTGGCCGTCGAGCTTGCCCTCTCCCGTCAGAACCAGATCGGCGTCGCGCACCCGCTTGTCAAAACGCACGGCGTCCAATATCAAATCGACGCCGGGAGTCAGCCGTCCACGCAGATACGCTGTGACGCCCCAGGCCAGTCCGCCCGCTGCGCCATTGCCGGGAAGGGAAATATCCGCATCGGGGGAAAACGATGCGAGATGCTTAAGGCTCGCATCAAGTTTTTGCACTTGGTCGTTGTCCGCGCCTTTTTGCGGGCCGAAAATATAAGCCGCGCCGTTTTGCCCTGTCAGTGGATTATCAACGTCGTAAGCGCCGACAATTTCAACGCCGAATACGCGCCGGTCTAATGTACTCACATCGACTTTTTCAATGTCCGAAAGCATCCCTCCGCACATTGGCTCCTCGATAAGCCCTGCGGAACCGTGGAAACGAGCGCCAAGGGCCTGCGCCATTCCCGCGCCCCCGTCCGTGGTCGCACTGCCGCCCAGACCGAAAATGATCTTTCGCGGACTTGCGTCCAATGCGGCCAGAATCAGTTCTCCGACGCCGAAGGTGGTTGTCTTCGTCGGATCCTTTAGATCATCGGGCACAAGCTCCAGGCCCGCCGCCTGCGCCATTTCAATAACCGCCGTTCGCCCATCGTCGATAAGGCCCCATTTCGCTTCAACCGCTTCGCCCAGCGGCCCCGTGACCATCGCCATGCGCACTGCACCGCTTACCGCAGCCATAATTGTCTCAACGGTTCCGTCTCCGCCATCGGCCATAGGGCACAGGTCGACCTTCGCATCGGGCACGGCGCGCAATACTCCGTCAGCCATCGCGCGCGCCACATCCGCAGCGCATAATGATTCTTTGAAATTCTGCGGTGCAATGAGAACTTTCATAGAAGTCTTTTTAGAGCCTTTTTGCAGGAAGTGTCCACCAAAGTGCTAATTCTGAAATTCCTTAAATGACGTCAAAATTGACATTTTGTTGCTTTAAGTGAGCCTCGTCAGAGGCGACAGTTCGTAGACAGTATGGACCGACCGGCTCCGTTTTGCATCTTCGTAGGTTAAGATGTGAAAGGACTCATAACTCAGAGCTACATACGAAAGGAGCCGATTATGTCAAAGAGCAATTCTATTACAAGCGTGGGTATGGATGTCCACAAGAAGAGCATCAACGTCGCCGTTGTTCTCCCCGGTTCGTCGCAGGTCGCCGAGGAGTGGCAACTCGCCAACGAGCCCCGCGCCATCAAGAGGCTCGTGAAAAAGCTCAAACGCCTGTCGCCCGGCGAAGCCGTCGCCTGCTACGAGGCCGGTCCCTGCGGCTACACGAGCGGCGAGAATACGCGCCGGGGTCACACCACCAAGGCGGGCAACTCCCACGTCCGGCGCATTCTGGTGGAAGCGGCCAAACACTATCGCCATAGGCCGACGGTGAGCGTCGTGCTGAGAAAGCCCCGAGCGGGGCAACCCGAAGCGGTGATCGCCATCGCCGACCGTGCGCACAGCCGACTGCATCGCCGTTATTACAAACTCAAGGAGGGATCGCGCAAGCATTCCAACGTGGCGACAACGGCGGTGGCCCGTGAGTTGGCGG
>Ga0307990_1000916_pt1 | contig 25380 bp, 15 predicted proteins | sample EllFjometagen129_FD_203168 | JGI IMG/M metagenome (GOLD analysis project Ga0307990, IMG submission 203168) | Marine microbial communities from Ellis Fjord, Antarctic Ocean - #129 | ecosystem: Environmental > Aquatic > Marine > Unclassified | place: Southern Ocean | collected 2014-10-08
AGGTGAATCTCGTAACGAGAAAAGCCTTCGGTTTTCGGAGCTATGAAGTGCTCAAAATCGCCCTACTTCACACGATGGGAGGGTTGCCTGAGCCTGAATCAACCCACAGATTCTGCTGAAGAGGCTATTTTTAATGGTTGTGAACACCGCCGGGGTCTCTTCCCATCCCATGCATTTGGGTCCGATATTTTGAATCTATAATTACATGTAGGACATTGAGTCCACCCATCTTTAGCGATTATAATGAGTTTTTGTTGAGGTTCCTCGATTACCATTCGAGGGGATACAGGATAATCCTTTTCGCCCAGATTTTATGGGCGATTACATTTTCACCGTGGCCAGTCGCCATTAGCCGCGTAACGTGTTTGTTTTCAAGCTAGTTCATGCTGTTTCACGATTGTTCAGCCAATTTCAAAGCCAACGTGATTCTCCAATTCAGCGTAAGTTCGGCAATGCACCCGCCAAGCTCGAACGAATTTAACCAACGGCCCCTACACGAAGGATGAAATGAGGCTGGCGCTATCGCGACGGCAACGGAACGCAGGGGAGTGGCAACATCGGCTTTTTGGCGGCGTTTAACGTAGACGAGCGCTTCCAGCCTCGTTTGAACATGCAATACGTACTGTTCAACAGAACGAGGCAGGAAGCACTCGTCTACGACGAGTCAACCCATCCAGAATCCTTACAGAAACCGCAGACCTTGCAACATAATGAATCACGCAACATAAGAGTGGTTTGCCGTCCCAATCCATGTTTGAAAAGATCCGCGGGCTGGCTTTACGATCCGTGGGACATCAATGACTTCTCCGGTGTTTAAAAAACGCACATCCAAAAGGAGCCATAAAAACCGGCCGAACCGGTTCCAACCACTGGAAATTATATCCGAATTTTTCCAGACCTTTGAAAAAATCGTTTCAACCATTGGAACATCCGCGCGATCCACGGCTAAAGACTCTCCACTTACTCGTCGAGTTCACCGAAACAGAGGGTGTTCCAGTAGTCGGGGCTTTCAATGCGGAATTTGGTCGAGCACCTGTTTGATGTGTGACATCGGCATTTTTTCACGGTCGTGATAGTGGTGATAGACCAGCTCGTAGAGCGGGCGGTACCTGCCCCGGTATTCAGAAGACGGCTCCGTCGCTGTGTCGTGGGCATTTCCCTCGCCAACCGGTGACGGATAGACCTCGAACGGAACGTCGTCATCGCCCAGATTATAGCGGGCACAATATTCTACGCATTTGCCAAGCGAGACGTCTTCAAAATCGTACAGATCGATGCCCTGATTCCAAGCGATCTCGCAGGCACGGGCAAGGAAGTCGAGCCCCATCTGGGCGTGGTCCTGATCGCGGCCCGTTTCCTGACACTGTCCGCTCGAAAGTAAATAGTTCGTCAGCCGCGCGTTGGTGTCGCCGGTTTTCAGGCGCTCGATATTTTCGTCGAACAGCGCGCGGTCATCGAGAAACACCGCGATCGCTAGGGTACTCCAGGTACAGGCAGCATCCCAGTTGCCGTTAAAGGTGGCGGGCCGCGGGTCCATGGCGGGAAGGATTACCTCGCGAAGCCAGTGTTCGAACTGCTTCTGATCGGCTTCCGGCCACGGCGCGCCGGAACAGCGCAGTAGCTCGCCGGCCTGCGCCCAGTAGCCGCTGTGAACGCCCATGATCAGACGCGTATGCAAATATTCATCATCCGGCTTCGGACGTATGGATTTCATCGTGGAAGACCAGTGATTGAGAATTTCGATGGCTTGTTCCGCATCCTCAGTTTTTCCGTTTACGATCCAGCGTAACGCATAGCTGTTGGCAATGGCCGCCGCAGTCTTAAAATGGAGATTGTCGCGACCCAAAATTTCTGACGGAGCCTCCCACGGATCTCCGTCGATGCGGCCGCGCGGATGAGCCAGCATATCGTCCCAAGCTTTCACCCGCAGCTCATTCCCACGCTCTAGGCTTTCGCACATGGCATCCAGCATCGCCTTCGACTGAAGGATGCCGGGATGACGCAGGCCGGACACGGGCGAAACCGTCTCCTGCACACGACTGGAATCTGCATCGCTACAAGCTATAAATAGACTGACGACCGCCAGTAGAACCACCCTGTGAAACTTCATATCAATTCCTTATTTAGTCCCAGTGCGGTTTTCCCGGCAGAGCCGCATCGAATTCCTCAACCAACATCTTCTGGTATTCGCCGCCAAAGGTGCCTTCGAAGAATTTATTCAGGCCTTCTTCAAGCAAGCGTTTCCAGGACCTTTCCTCTTTACCCGGAATGATCGGATAGAAGAAGGCGTTGTTGTCCATGGCAGCCTTGTAGTCGCCGGGCGCATCGCCGACCTTAAGGATTTTGTCAGAGTCATACCCCTTGCCCTCGGTGGCATAGTGGATGTGTTCGGATTTGGTACCGTGCTCCTGACCGGCGATAATGTTGACATAGGGCGTCATGCCGTTTTCCTCCCACTCGCGCTCAAGTGCTTCAAGCGGGGTCTGGGAAACCACAATCATATCCGCCATTTCATGCCCCCTCTTGAGCACATCCATAACGCACGGGAAGGGAGAGACGCCAGAAACCATGTCGGCAACACGGGCGTTGACCTCCATGCTCCAGTCGAGCATACGCTTAAGTTCTCTATTACCGGTTTTTTCGACTTCGAGTTTCAGCGCCGGATTGCCGAGCGTGGTTTCGCGCTTGATCCATGCATCGAGTTCCTTCAGCTCCGGAACCTGGAAATTTCGCGACTGAACATCTTTACGCGCACGCAACAGATCGCGGAAATGCTGGATGGCGAGGAACCGGTTGCAACCACGAGTCTTGCTGTAGAGATTGACGAAATCCCACACCTCGCGAGCGGCTTTACTCACGGGCTGACATCCTATGTGTTTGATCACTGCCGGGCAGAAGCACTCCTTGTGTTTCAGCTCCATGGTGTCGAACACGCAACCGTCACTGTCGAATCCGATAAAAAAATCATGCTGCTTGGGGATATCCTTTAACTGAGCTACATAGTCCATCTAATACTTCCTTTTGTTAAACTGTCATCAAGAGCGATGTCCGGGCCGATCGTTTTCCAAACAGTGGAAACTCCTTGTTTTAGTAAGACACATTGCCTTCGATGTGGCCGTAATCGACAGTAAACGTACGGCCATCGGCCAGCTCGATCTCCGCACCCATGGGTTGTCCGCCCTTGAGCCATGAAATCGGCTTGAGGGTTTTTACTACGGAGAGCTCCTCATTGGTCCACGGAGTGTCGTCAGTTTTCTGCAACATCAGGGTCACCAGCAACGGCATGCCCTGATAGTGCTGTTCACGACGGCGCTTTGCAAAGATCACAGTGCTCTCGTCGGCTTCGGCATTCTTGCCGGAGTGAACCAGACTACCGAGCTCGTCCCAGCCATTGAGTGCAACCAAAGCAACCTGTCGGCCAGGGATGGATGCGGTCAAACAGTCGTTTCCATTGACCTCGCGCTTTTCGACGGTCGCGGCCATGCCGTCGATATGCGGCAGACCGTAATGGCCCAACGACACTTCATGACGCGTGGAGAGACGTTGTCGATCCACACGAAGCAGTCCGCCCGGCACAACGATATCGGCCAAATCAAACCGACCCGGTACATCGTGATGCGCTTTCACTTCAACGTGGCGATAAACCACGCCGTCGCGCTTGCCAGCGGAACCGACGCTGTACGGCAGCAAGTGATCTTCCGGATAGTCGAGCTCAACTGCACAATACTGCATCGGCACGGCACCATCGGTGTTGTCGTCTTCCCACGGGAAGTCGGAGTTGAAAGCCAGACGGCTGTAGTATGGCGGCAGGTTGTTATAGCCTTCAGACGACTTGATCTTGCCCATCTGAACCGTGCTGGTTCCGGTTTTCCCGTCAGCGGTAATGGTTAGGCCCGGCCCCAGAAGGGTCACCGTTTTGAAGCCGTCCCCAATGGCATCCCACTCGCCGCGATTTTCGGTCGCGGTCCAGAACGGGCTGTCTTCCGGCAGCATCAAGCAGACAAACGCCTTGGCCATCCAGAACGGGCTGGCGGCGCAGCTGTAGAACTGCACCATCGGATCCCACGGGCCGTAGTAGCCGAGGCAGGGAACGCCTTCGTCGGTGTAAAAATCATCGCGGCCGACAAACTGCATCAAGTTGCCGGAAGCAATGCGACGCATCCAGCCCATATCGGCCGGAGAGTCTTTCACCATGGCGGACGTCGCCAGCGCGGCGCTGGCCGCAAAGCGGTAGATGATAGAGCGGCCGTACATGATCTGATGACCTTCGCGGCTGAACATCAGCGGATAGGTCTGCATGAATTCGACGTGACGCTGATCAATGATCTTCGCCAATTCCGGCTCGTGCTCATTACCGTACCATTTGCACCAGATCGGCGCGTAAAAATGGAAGCCCCACGGGGTGTAGTAGTCGAAGCCAAGATCGCGGTACCAGCCGTCGCCGGTATAGAGCGCCATAATATGCTGCATGTGGTCCTGCAACAGGCCGTCATCGACCTCGTAGCCATTAACGCGCAGGAAGGTCAGCAACATAACGTTGAAGAAACGCCAGTTGTGCGAAAGGGTTTTGCTGTGCGCATAGTCGCTAAGGAAAGCCGCGACCTGATCCTTTTGTTCCTGGGTATATTTATCCCATATTTGCTCGCGGGAGTTCATCAGACTGATAGCGAGCGCGGCACCCTCGCAGGTGTGTTGATACCAGCCGGGGCCATACTCTTCCAGCAGCTCACTGATGGTGCCGAGGTAGCGCTCGGACGATTTGTCGGTGGCCAGCAGAATCTGGTTGGCATAGTAGTCGGCCACTTTGTAGCCGCCACACTCCAAGTCCGGAACCGCATTGATCAATGGAGCCGCCAGCAGGAAGGTGCGTGACAGGCCTTCGTATTCCTCAGCCTTGAAACGCCATGCCGGATCATCCGCCTTCGGGTAGATCACATCACTCTGTTTTGGCAGAACAATCGGATCGTCCAGGGTCGGGATATGCTTGAAGATGCCCTCCAGCAAAAATGCACCTGCATCAATCCAATGCTGGCGGGTCATGCCGGTTTCGGGACTCAATGTGTAGTCGGGATTCTGAATTTGAAAAGCCATCGTTAACCTTCCTTATTATATATAATCACAAGGGAACCCGGGTCGGATTCCTTTGCGCAGTTGCCAATCTGTTTTATGCGGAAACCAACTCTTCCGATTCGGCAACCTCTCCGACGAATTCCTGAAAATTATTCACCGGCAATGTTCCTGTTGCAGCCTTTTTGCCGTAAAGGGCGGCGGCGGCTTCTGCCACAGACTCGCCCATCAGGCTGAAGGTGCAGAGCACGGTGGCGGCCTTGGCCGGGGCACCTTCGGTATACGGATCGTTGGTCACGACCACCACCTTGTTGCCTTCGTCGATCAGACGCTGGACGAACTGGGTATTGGCTCCTCCGGCATGGCGCCAGAAAAAGTTGGTGACCACGACCACGTCGGCCTCGTTCTTAGCAACAGCGCACAGGAAGTCTGCCTCGTCGTCGGTCGCAACAAACGAGCAGTCGGCGTTGATAATGTTGTCGGAATACTTGAGCATCTCGGCATTCAAACGCCAGTGGCCCTGATACACATCGTTCGACGTGAACTCAGCCATCTTGAGCTGCTCGATGATCAGAACCTTCTTATCCTGACTCAGCGGCAGCAGGCCTTCTTCATCCCGCATCAGCGTCAGTGATTTTTCAGCGGACTGCTGAGCCACGTTGAGTATTTCGTCGTTGCGAACAAAGGCGGTCGCGGCCGGCGCATCAACCTGGGCACTGTCGAAGAGTCCCTGGTCATATTTGGCTTCAAGAACCTTACGAATTGAGCCTTCGAGCAACTCCATGGAAACTTCGCCGGAGCGGGCGGCATCGAGCATACGGAAATAAACTTGCTCGCGGGAATCGTCGTCGGACTTGACCAACATCAGGTTAACACCGGCTTTCAATGCCATAACGCAAGCGTTCGGCAGACCATACCGATTAACAATGGCACCCATGCCCATGGCATCGGAGGTGATGACACCATCGAAGCCGAGCTCGTTACGAAGGATATCGGTCACGAGCACCTTGGAGAGCGTGGCCGGCAAATCTTCGCCAACCACCAGTGGATAGGCGCTGTGGCAGGTCATAACCCCCTTGAGGCAGCCCTTCTCGATCATGCGCTTGTACGGACGAAGTTCGACGTCGAGCAGGCGATCCTTGTCGACGCGGATTTGCTCGAGTTCATAATGGGCATCGGTCGAGGAATCGCCACGGCCCGGATAGTGCTTGGCCATCGGAATAATGCCGCCATCGATCAACCCCTTGGAGAACGCGGCAACAAACTCCGCAACCTTTTCCGGATCATCGGAAAAGCCGCGGAAGCGAATTTCCGGGTTGGCCGCATTCACGTTGATGTCGCAGACCGGCGAGTGCAACATAGTGACACCTACTGCACGCAACTGCTTTGCAATGGCTTTACCGACATCTTCGGTGAGCTTGAGGTCACCGCTGGCCGCCAGCCCCATAAGCGCCGGATAGCCGGGCATGCCGCCGAACTGGTAGTCGTTAGTGCAGGCCCCTTCGTTATCGATGCAGATATTCAGCGGAATGCCGGACGGACGGCTGACAGCAATCTGCTGCAACTTGTTGATACGCTCCGCATACTCGGACGGCTGAATATAGTTGGCCGGTGTTTTCGACGTGAAATAGGTCTTCGGCGTGTCGAAGTATCCTTCAGGCTTTTCATAGTCGGAGTCCGCTAGGCTCTTGCCGTAGTAGGTGGAACGAGCGGACTCGGCGGTATAGGGCTCAATGCGCAGGCCGCCGACATGCAGCTTTTCAATCAGCGCCTTAACGGACGGAGTGATAACGGATCCGCGCCAGGAAAAGGTGAAGCACTGTCCCACTTTCTCTTCCACTGTCATCTTTTCTAAAAGATCATCGATGTATTGTTTACGTTTATCCAGCTCGCTCATCATTAGTCCTTTGTATCTGATACTATATTGTTGATAAAATTTTCCCCAACACGGGTCCCGTTATTCCCATTCCGCGTAAAATTCCTGAAGAATTTTAAACGCCAGTTTCTTGTGTGTTTTTTCCGGATTCAGCAACCCCTTGCGGTTATAGAACGATTGCTGGTAGCGATTGGTTCTGCGCGGACAGCGAAAGTCGCAGAGAACCCAGGGGCTGAACCCTGCCATGTAATCGATCTTGCGTATGGTTGCCACCTGCTGAACATACACATTCTCCTGATACTCCTCAGTCCACATCTTATTTTTGGACCCATGCTCACCGGACAGAGCGTCGGCACCGCATTCCGTAATCACCACAGGTTTGTCTGACCTGGAGTTTTCAAACAGTTTCACAAGTTTTTCAAAATGCGGATCGTACCATCCGAAATATTCATTGATTCCCAGCACATCAAGGCTGTCCGCCAAGCGATCTTCGATTTTCAGCTCGGCCTTATTCCACAGACAGGCTGCGGAAATCAGGCGGCTCGCATCCATTTCCTTGGCCTTATTCGCCAGCTTGCGCATAAACGCAAGGCGCTCATCGGAATCAGCATTTTCATTTCCGACAGACCACAGGATGACCGACGCACGGTTCTTGTCGCGCTTGATCATTTCGCACAGCTGGTTTTCGGCGTCGACATAAGTCTCCGGGTTGGTGAAAGCGATTGACCAGTAAACTGGAATCTCCTCCCACAGGAGCATGCCCATTTCGTCCGCGATGCGGGCCGCTTTTTCAGTGTGCGGGTAGTGAGCCAGACGCATGTAGTTCGCATTCAATTCTTTCGCCAATGCAAAGTTTTCGCGGATTTCCGCTTCGGTCATGGTCTTCCCACCCACCGCGCTTTCCTCGTGGCTTGAAATCCCCTTGAGCTTGATGGATTTTCCGTTCAGTAGAATATCGGTGCCGCGTGTGGCGATTTCACGGAAGCCAACCATTTCGGTTAGCGTATCGGTCGCGTAGCGGATGGCCACATCGTAGAGTTTCGGATGGTCGGTGTCCCACAGCTCCGGCTCAGCGTCGAGAACGATACCGCCCTTGCCATCCTTGATTTCGATCTCTTTCGAGATCGAAAGTTCAGGAATCTCAACAGTAGCCATTCCGTTCTGTTCGGGACCGTCAACAGACACCCGCACGTCGATCTTCTTGAACCCGGAACCCTTCTGCAAACTAATGAATGTGTCGTCGATAAAAGTTTTCGGCAAACGGATCAGGCCAATATCGCGATAGAGTCCGCCATAGTTGAACCAATCCGTGTTCTGCATTGGAACCTGGGTCGGCTTTCGATCATTGTTGGTGACAATCAGAATACGGTTGGTTTCGTTGCCGACCTCCTTATTGAGGTAATCGGTCACATCAACGAACATCGGGGTAGATCCGCCTAGGTGACGACCAACAAACTGACGATTGATAAAAATGAAGGCTTCGTAGTTTACGGCCCCGACCTTCAGATAAACACGTTCCTTGCCAACCTCTTCGGAATAGATGAATTCACGAGTGTAGACCGCAGGGCCCTCATACCAAAAATATTCTGGCTTCTGGAGATTAATGCAGGATGGAACCGGGGTCAGCTCCCAATCATTGAAATCATAATCGACCGGAACAAAAGCACCCTGCCTATCGCGGTCTTCTTCCTTCCACCACTTTCCGCGCAGACAAGTGTCGTAGGGATCGATCGTAAAACTCCAACGACCATTCAACAGTTCAATCTTGCGTCCGAAATCATTAATCAACGATTCACTGGTAATGAGGTTTTTTTGAAACGGCTCCAGATAGGCCTCATTGTGGATCATATCTACAAAATTCTTTGGTTTAGTCATCATATACCTAAAATATTTATATTTTCAGTTGATTGAATCAACGAGCGGTCAATAAACCGATTTATTGTTTTATATTGGATTGTGTAAAAAATGACAAGCGAAACTTTACCAAAACAGCGTCTGGGTAAATATATACGGTATATTAATCAGGAATAATTCAGAATATTGATTGCATAAAATATCCTCCATTCCGGTCAATGCTCCAAGTAATATTCCGCTATTATTTCTTTACACGAGATCCCAATAATACTATCCATAATAAACTGTTTTATGCTAGTGCCTGTCTAATAGGGTCTCGCGGGAAAATTTATAAGTGAACGGAAAGGTATATCATGTCTAAAAATATGAACACAGAAGGCCTGAGCGACGCAGAAATCGTTACCGCACGCGACATGGAACGCGCCGCAAGCATGCAGCCAAAAAACTCCCCGCTCGTCACGCACATGTACACAGCGGACCCGTCCGCGCATATATTCAACGACAAAATATATATCTACCCGTCTCACGACATCGTAACCGACATGCCGATGAACGACGACGGCGATCACTTCGCCATGCGCGACTACCACGTCTTGTCACTGGATCGTCCGTTCGGCAAAGTCAACGACCACGGCTGCGCGCTCGACATCAACAATGTCAAATGGGCAGGCAAACAGATGTGGGCTCCCGATGTCGCTGAAAAAGATGGCAAATACTACCTCTACTTCCCCGCCCGCAAGCATAACGGCATTTTCGCCATAGGCGTCGCAATCGGTGACAGCCCCGAAGGCCCCTTCGTCGCAGAGGAAACCGAAATCAAAGGCTCCTACTCCATCGACCCAGCCGTTTTGCAGGACGACCGCGAATACTACATCTACTTTGGCGGTCTCTGGGGCGGACAACTTCAGCAGTGGGACAGCAACAACCGGCACACCGGTGATCTCTACCCGACCGATGACGCCCCGGCAATTCCCTCGCGTGTGGCCAAACTGAAAGACAACCTGGTCGGGCTGGCGGAAGACGTCCGCGAAATCGAAATCCTCGACAAAGACAGCACCCCGATCCTCGCAGGCGACCTCGACCGCCGCTACTTCGAAGGTCCGTGGATGCACAAATACAAAGGCAAATACTACTTCTCTTATTCCACTGGAGAAACCCACAACATTTGCTATGCGACCGGCGACTCGCCGTACGGCCCCTTCACTTATCAGGGGAAAATCCTCACCCCGGTCCTCGGCTGGACCACCCACCACTCCATCGCCGAATACAAAGACAAGTGGTATTTGTTCTACCACGACTGCCAGCTCTCCGGCGGCGAGACCCACCTACGCAACGTCAAAATGGCAGAGCTCAAATACAACGACGACGGCACCATCCAGACCCTCGACCCGTACTTCAACTAACTTCCAATCATTGGAAACCGGAACCGGTCTATTTACTATTCACTTTGCAGGCGGCAATTTCGGCAATCTTTTGCTGCATTGCATTTTCATAGGCCGCGATACGCTTGGCTAATTCTGGATTACCAACGATATTTCGGGTCTCTAGCGGATCGGTTTTGTAGTCGTAGAGCTCGGTAAACTCCGGGGTGGATTCCATGCCAAAGTCGCGCTTGTTTTTCTTGTACGCTTCTTCATCTTCAACCTTATACCAAGCAATATAGCGGTAGCGCTCGTCGCGCAGTGCGTAGCCCATGTAAACGTTGCCGCCGGGGGTACGAGGATACTGACTAAACGCGAAGTCCTTCACCTTGTCGGCTTCGCCGGCCATCAGCGGAACAAGACTCTTTCCAGGAAGATAGGAAGGAATGTCCAGACCGGCCAGATCGCAAAGCGATGGGAAAATATCGACAAATTCCGTTGGGGTTGTGGTCTTTTCCCCTTTGGTCTTTGTCCACGGCGCGGTGATAATCAACGGCGCATGGGCACCCTGTTCAAAATTCGTGTGCTTGCACCAAATGTTGTGATCGCCCAAGTGCCACCCGTGGTCCCCCCACAGGCAAACGATGGTGTTGTCCGCAAGGCCCAGTTCATCCAGCTTATCGAGCAGAATACCCACCTGAGCATCCGTGTACGAAACGCAGGCGTGGTAGCCGTGGATGAGCGTCCGTTGCAAATCTTCCGGCAGCACCTCGTCATCGGGAATATCCGAATACATGCCGTGCAATTCCCAACCCGGCTGGTAGCCGATTGCCGGGGCGCCCTCGGGCATCTTCTGGTATTCAGCCAACTCAATCTCATCGGGATCATACATGTCCCAATATTTTTTGGGTGCCACAAAAGGCAAGTGGGGTTTTTGGAACCCGACTGACAAGAAGAAGGGCTTATCGCCCGCCGCCAGTTCTTCCATCATTTTCACTGCCCCGCGGGAAAAAGCACCATCAGAATAGGCATCATCCGGCACATCATAGCACTCATAGGCAGGACGTGATCCGGGTGAACTCTTGATAATTTCCTTTTCGCTACGACCGCCTTTTTTCTTTTTTTCCTGCTGATACAGTGCGCCCGCCGCCTTGTTGAGTCGCCGGGTTTCCGGATTTTGGAACCCGTACTGCGGGGCATCATATCCCTTGGCATACGTTATGTTTTTCCCGCCTTTGGAATAAGGAATCGACCAGGAAGGCTCGTCCAGCATCTTGTCGACACACCGGCTGTCATAGGTTTTGCCAATGCCGGTGGTTTCGTAGCCCATCTGCTTGAAATATTGCGGAAGCGTAAGAATGTCAGGATTCATATCGCGCATTTTGGTAGCGAGATCATACACACGAGTGGTATCCGGATAGAGACCGGTCATCAAGCTGGCGCGAGTCGGCCCACAAACCGCCTGTTGACACTGATTATTCAAAAACACCATGCCACGCTTGGCCAAGCGGTCGATATTAGGGGTTTTGATGGTCTTATCGCCATAGCAACCCAACATCGGCTTCAAATCATCGATTGGAATAAAAAGAACATTGGGTTGCCTTCCAGGGGCTTTGGATGCTGCCAGTCCTTCAGGAGCTGCCAATGCGACCAGAAAGCCGAAAAGCGCGAGAAAACAGAATGTAAATGGATGGAACTTCATAACAAACCTCTTTTTATACCTTGGCGCATAATGACGGCACTATCACGCACTGGTTTTACTTGAACCGAGACTTAATAATATGTTTTATTAGACCGTTATCAATACAAATCCCGTTCGATTTATATTTTTCACATGGAGCCAAAATATGTTTCGAAAAATCATTGCCATCGCGCTGACAATTCTGGCTGGAACGATTCTGATCAGCCCTGCGACCACGCTCGACCTCCAAGCACAGGATGAGAACGTTCAAATTCTCAAAAACCATTCCGCCGTGCCCGATGCGAAGGGCGTAATGAATACCTTTACGCTGACGATTCCGGAATTCAGTCGTGGAGTGTACTACCGTGGGCAGTGGTGGCCCTACGCTGGCAACCGCGTTTCTGGACGCCACATCACCGAACCCAAAGTCGCGGAAGGCGGAATTTTTCTACTGCTGGAACTGAAAGACGGCGGCTATTTCGCCGTACTCCCCCTCTCCAGCGACCACGCCTATTCCTGGCTCGCCCCCGACGGAACCGACTTCATCCTAAAATTCGGCACGCACGGCACAGCCACCATCGAAGGCGACTTCCCGCTGGTGGCGTGGGCACGCGGCACCACCCCGTACGAAGCCTGTTCCAAGGTTTGGAAATCCGCCACCGAGACCGTCCAAATCAAAGGCCACATGAAGCTGCGCGAGGACAAAGAGTATCCTGAAATGTTCCGATACCTCGGCTGGTGCTCGTGGGAAGAGTTCCACAAAAACATCACCATAGATCTGCTGGTCGAACAGCTCAAAGGGCTCGCCGCCTCCCCCGCTCCCATGCGCTATGTCCTCGTCGACGACGGGCACTTCAACAACCAGACGCTGAAACCGAAAAGCGACACCTTCCCGCAGGGCTACAAACCGCTGACCGATCTGCGCTCCGACGACGGCATCCGCTGGGTCGGCATGTGGCACGCCCTCATGGGCGAGTGCAATGCCGTCCGCGCGCCGGGACAGCTCGGCGACATCAGCCAGCACATGATGATCACCCACAACAACAAACGAGTCGCCAAACCCAACCCGCAGGACGCGGAAGCTTTCCTGAACTACCTGTTCAGTTTTTCCAAGCGCGACCACATCGACTTCGTGAAGGTCGACTTCTACGGCGGACTACTCCCCTATTACGCTGGCGCAGACAAGGGCTCCATCACCGCGAATTTCCCGGAGGACAACACCCACGCCATCGATAACCCCGTCGAGGCGACCGTCAACTATGCTCGCGTCTACCAGCGTGTGGTCGAGGAGACGTTCGGCGGTCTCATCAACTGCAACTGGCACCAGCCGCAATTCATCTTCAACTCCGCCAACTCCTCGGTCGGCCGCTGCTCGGCCGACTACAGCAAGGGAAACCTCAAAAAGGCCAAAGCCCACCTCTACGATTCCTACGCCGCCACACCGTGGCTCGGCCAGATCGCATGGGGCGACCACGACATGTTCCACTCGAACGACCCATTTGCCGGCCGCATGATGGCCGTCTCCAAAGCGCTCTCCGGCGCACCGGTCTATATCTCCGACTCCTATGACCACCTCAACCTCAACAACATCAACCCGCTCTGCTACGAGGACGGACTGTTGCTGCGCCCGCTCGCACCGGCCGCGCCGCTTCCCAAAGATATCTTCCAACCTATGGAAGCCAAACGCCTGCACCGCGTGATGGCTCCGCTGGCCAACCAATCGATGGCCCTCGCCATCTACAACTTCCACGGCGACGCGAAAGAGGACAACCCCGAATATTCCACCACCATTACGCCGACGGACTATGCCGCCGCGGGCGGCATGATGCAGCCGTTTTCCAAGGCTTGGAAACTTCCAAAAGAAGGTCTAGTGGTCTTCGATTTCCACAACGAAACCGCGCGCAAAATGGAAACTGGATACGATGTTTCCATCAAAGGATTCGGCGACCGCTTGCTGCAGATCAGCCCGATCCGCAACGGATGGTCCGTCATCGGCCGAACCGATAAATACCTCTCGGCCGCCGCAGTCGAAACCAGCGAGTACTCAGCAGACGTTCTGAAAATCACACTGCACGAAACCGGACCGTTCGGTCTCTGGCTGGCCACCGGAAAACCGGTCGCCGAGGGCATCGAGTTTACCGATAGAGGCAATGGATTGTTTGTCGCTGACCTGCCCATCCAGGCCGAGCCGATGAAGCTGACGATCCGAAAGAAGTAGTCCTATGAAACACAATAGATTGATTCAGATACTTGCCATTATAGCCGCGACCACGGGCATCATATTCGCGGCACCACAAAAGCCCAACGTGGTCTTTTTCCTGATCGACGACATGGGATGGAAAGACCTCGGCTGCTTCGGCGCCAAGCTCTATGAAACACCGAACATCGATAAGCTTTGTGCAGAAGGCATCCGCTTCACGCAGGCCTACACATCGACGGCCATCTGCTCCCCGGCCCGCGCCACCGCGCTGACCGGACGCCATCCGATGAAAATGCAGATGTGGAACCACATGCACTACATCCCGAAGGGCCAGAAAATCCTACCGCAATACCTCAAAGAAGCGGGCTACCAAAACTGGCATGTCGGCAAATGGCACATGGGCAATGAAAAGGACAAAACATATCCCGAAGACCTCGGCTTTGATGCCAACATCGGCGGTTGGACAGCATGGGGCCCCGGCTCCTACTTCTGGCCCTACCTCTGGAACGGAAAAGCACATAACCGCAACAGCGTGCCGATGCTTCAGGAAGGCGGACAGGAAGGCGAACAACTCACCGACCGCCTCACCAAAGAAGCGCTCAAGCTGATTGATGCCCGAAAGACCGGCCAGCCCTTCTATCTCAACTTCTGGTATTACTCTGTCCACAACAAAGAAGAGGCCAAGCCGGAGCTGGTCAAAAAATACGAAGAGAAGATCAAGGAGATGGGATTGAAAAAAACCGTCCGCCACGACGAAAAAACCGGCAAATATCTCATCACCAGCGAGACCAACCCCGTCTATGCCGGCATGATTGAAACCGTCGACGACTCCGTCGGGCGGGTGATTGCAAAGCTCAAAGAAATCGGCGAATACGACAACACGCTGTTTGTCTTCTTTTCTGACAACGGCTCCACCACCGACTCGGTGCCCTGCGCCCCGCTCAACGGCGGCAAAAACTCCACCTACGAAGCGGGCGTACGCGTTCCGGCCTTCATGGTCTGGAACGGGGAAACTCAGCCCGGCAGCGAATACAACCACGCCATCTATATCGGCGATGTCTTCAACACCGTCATGGCAGCCACCGGACAACCCGTCCCCGCCAGCCACGAAACCGACAGCCTTTCCTTGCTACCGGTGTTTGCCGGCGAACAGCTGCCGCCGCGCGAGTTTATTTGGTATTTCCCCGACACCCGCGAAAAGTGGGCACAGCGTGCCAACGCCGCCATCTTTGATGAAAAAACCGGCATGAAATATTTCATGTTCTTCAATGGCGACGAGGATGAGCTCTACAATCTCAATGAAGACATCGGCGAAACCACCAACCTCATCGCACAGCAGCCCGAAACTGCACAGGCATTGCAGAAAAAGCTGACCCAATTCCTCAAAGACAACCTAGAAGGCATGCCGCCAACCAAACCCAAATTCCAGGCCAGCGTCGAACAGCGACTCGGCCTTCCAACCTCAGGAAACACACCATGAAAAAACGATGGATCGCATCTATTTTATCCGCAGTGGCCGTCAGCTGTTTTGCCGAAACACCCGACCAGAAACTGCTCTATAAACAAACCCCGCAGGGCGAACTGAAACTTCATATTTTCAACCCCGACGGCCATTCCGCCACCGATCAGGCTCCAGCCATCGTCTTCTTTTTCGGCGGCGGATGGAACGGCGGCAGCCCGGGGCAGTTTTATGGTCAGTCCGAATATCTGGCCTCGCGCGGCATGGTGGCCATCTGCCCCGAATACCGCGTTAAGGGAACGCATGGAACCGATCCGCGTTGCTGCGTCATGGATGCCAAGAGCGCCATGCGCTGAGTGCGCACCCATGCCGCCGAGCTCGGCATTGACCCCGAGCGCATCATCGCGAGCGGCGGCTCGGCGGGCGGACACCTAGCCGCAACCACCGCCACCGCGACTCAGTTTAACGAACCCGGCGAGGACACCTCTGTGGACTGCCGCCCGAAAGCGCTGGTGCTGTTCAATCCGGTTTTCGACAACGGACCGGAGGGCTACGGACACGACCGCGTAAAGGATTACTGGCAGGATATTTCCCCTATGCACAACCTGAAAAAAGGCACGCCGCCCACCCTCGTTTTCCTCGGAACGAAGGATAAACATATCCCCGTCGCCACAGCCGAAAAATACAAAGCACTGATGGAGGCCAATGGCGACCGCTGCGACAACCATCTTTATCCCGATCGTCCCCACGGCTTCTTCAATCGCCGTGGCAAACAAAACACCGACTTCGACGACACCCTCAAAAAAATGGATGCCTTTCTAGTTTTGCTCGGGTTTCTAACGCCCCCCGAACACCCGTAATCCATTCAGCCCAGTCTTCAAATATAAGGACTCCCATATGAAACCAACACCAATGAAAAAAACGATCGCCCTCCTTGGACTGATTCTTCTATCAGGACATCGCGCGCAAGCCGAAGACCCTCGCCCCAACGTCGTACTGATTCTTGCCGACGATCTTGGCTGGAACTCCCTGGGGTGCTTTGGCAGCGACTACTACGAAACTCCGAACCTCGATAAACTGGCCTCGCAGGGCATGCGCTTCGACAACGGCTACGCCGCCGACCCCATCTGCGCGCCGAGCCGCGCCAGCCTGATGTCCGGCTGGGACGTGCCGCGCCACAAGGTCCTTCGGGTGAGTGATAGTCAGAGAAAAAATATTAAAAAAGGAACCCCGCCGAAGACCCGCCTGCTTCAGCCGCTGCATCAAGATTACCTCGATGATGACGTGGTCACGCTGGCGGAAGTATTCCAGTCACAAGGCTACCGCACGGGGATGTTCGGAAAATGGCATCTCGGCTGGTGGAAGAGAGCAGAACATCTTCCCCCGGCTCTTGGATTCGATGAATTCAAGATGAAATACGAATACAAACACTTCGACACAAAAATGGTCCCCGGCGGCGTCAACTCCGACGAACAAATCCCCAAAGGCGTCTATCTGACCGACTACATGTGTGATCTAGCGGTCGAATTCATACAACGCAGCGCGGGAGACGAGCAGCCATTCTTCCTCTATCTGGCCGATCTGCTGGTCCATTCCCCGTTCGAAACTATCAAAAAAGATATCGCCCATTTCGAAGCCAAACCCAAAGGCGAAATGCATCATGACCCCGCACTCGGCACAATGCTCAAAAGCCTCGACCGCACCGTCGGCCGCGTGATGGATCAACTTGAAGAACTCGGCATTGCCGACAACACGCTGTTGATCTTCACCTCTGACAACGGCGGTGTTCCACTGAAAGCGGACGGAGAGTGGTGGCACAAGATGCAACCCAACACCAGCAATGGCATCCTCAAGGGCGGCAAGGGCGCCGTCGACGAAGGCGGCATCCGCGTGCCCTACATCTTTCGCTTCCCCGGCCGCATTCCCGCCGGAACGCTCAGTCATGAAGCCATCATCACCCAAGACCTCTACCCCACTCTACTCCAGCAGGCCGGACTAGATCTCCCGGAAAACCACATCCTCGACGGCATCGATCTCTCCGCCGCGCTGGCCGACCCAAAACAGGCGTTACCCGAGCGCACGCTCTACTGGTTCCACTCCAACTATTCCTTTGCCGGCCGCGCCGGCATGGCCATGCGCGAGGGCGACTGGAAATTCTACTATTACTTCGAGAACGAAGAGCAAGAGATGTATAACCTCGCCGACGACCTCGCCGAGGAACACAACCTCGTCGCAACCTATCCGGAGCGCGCCCAAAAGATGCGCACCAAACTCGACGCCTGGGCCGAATCGCGCAACGCCCCACCGCACCTCCCCAACCCTAACTACCAACCGAAAAAATAGCGGAACGCTCTGGAACCATTTTTAGCCGAAAAAATGCGCAAAAATCGCAAAAATTTGTAGGGCGGGAATGGTTGAGGAACGAGACCTTCCCGCCGCTGAGCTGGGCGCGTTTCCCCACACCGTCCCCATCCGATTATTCGTAATCAAAGGGTTTGCCCATGTAGGGATACGCATCGAACCGGTCGCCCTGCCCCAGCATGCGTGGATCCTGTTGATGGGTCAGCTCGGCTTCCATTTGTTCGCGAAGCCGCTTCATGAGTTCGGCCACTTCGGGGTTACCCGCCAGATTGTGCATACACGCCGGATCTTTATCAATGGCGTAGAGCATGTCCTCCGGCCGTTTGCCGAAGTTGAGTTCGTAAAAACGGTAATCGTCTGTGCCGGGCGCAAGTTGGTTGAGCAAGCTTTTCACCGGTCCGCCGTCGCAGTTGCGCAGGCCGTATTCCGGGTTTCCGGCGGGCCAGCGATCCGGCACAAAATTGTGGACGTAGAAATAATCCTTGGTGCGGATCCCGCGCACGGGATAGCCGAGATCCGTTCCCTCGTCACCGGCGCGACCAGTGTCATGCCGTTCTTTTCCAACGAGCGCATGGGTGCGCGACGGATCGATCTGCCCGGAGGTCGGAGCCCGAAGCACATCCAAAAAGCTTTTCCCAGTCATCTGCGGGTGCGGCGACTCGCCGGCAACGGCCATAAAAGTCGGCGCGACATCCGGAAAGTTGATGAAATCCTCGACTACGCGGCCGGGCTGGATGACGCCCCTCCACCAGGCAATCAGCGGCACATGAATGCCGTCTTCAAAGACCTGACCCTTCACGCGCGGGAACGGCATGCCGTGGTCGCTGGTGAAAACGATGAGCGTGTTGTCCAGCTCCCCGGCTTTTTCCAAGGTTTGGAAAACCCGCCCAACCTGTTGGTCGATCCACTCCACTTCGTTGGCGTAATCGAGCAAGTCGCCGCGAACGGCCGGGGTATCCGGCCAGTACGGCGGCACGACGGCGTCTTCGAGGTTGCGACCGGCCTTTTTCCAGCCCCCCTTTTCGAAACCCCGATGCGCCTCGCGGGTGCCGAGCCAGAAACAAAAGGGTTGCTCCGGGGTTTTCTCTTCCAGAAAACCGCGAAAGTTTCCGGCGTAGTCGGTGTTGCTGATCGCCTTGTAGGGCGGCTTGATGAATTTGCCTTTGTATTCAGGCCCGGCCGGGTTGTCTTCAGTGGCGTAGGTTCCGGGGCTCCAGCCTTTACCGGTGAAGCCGACGTGATACCCAGCCTCGCGCAGCAGGTGGGGGTAGAATTTGAACTTTTCTGGAAAGTGCGGCCAGTGGTTGGCGGCCTCTTCGAGCTGCCAGCTATAGCGGCCGGTCACGAGGCTCGCGCGCGCCGGGGCGCATTTGGGATTGCAACAAAACACATTGTTAAACCGCACCCCCTCTGCGGCCATCCGGTCGACATTAGGGGTTTTGATATAACTGCAGCCGGTTACGCCGAGACTGTCGTGCGACACATCGTCGGCGATGACGAATAAAATATTGGGCCTGTCCTGAGCCTGTCGAAGGGGCCGCACTGCCGACACGGCGGCCACTGCCGCCAGCAACACGCCACTCACAACCACTCTCTGCAGAATTTTCCGATTCATCATGTTACACCCTTTAAATTTTATTTCATGGGCACGGTCTTAAAGATCTCAATGTCCGCATCGTTTTTTTGCGGCGCGCCCGGCGTGCTGCGCCCGGCCTGTTTTAATGCGTTCATCCGCTGGATCAGGCGCTCGACCACCTCGGGATACGAGTTGGCCAGATTGACGGCTTCGGCCGGGTCGTCCGCCAGACTGTAAAGTTGCACCCTCGGATCGCCGCGTTGGATCGCATCCGCATCGGAGGGGCCGCCGCCAAAGCCGCCGCCATTCCCCGGCGCAAAGATCAGTTTATAATCGCCCTGACGCAGAGAAAACTGGCCGTAATAGTTGTGAAGCACCAGAGCGTCGCGCGGGGCTACCGCCTCTGGATCTTTGAGCAACGGCAGAAAACTGATGCTATCGACGCCGGCGGTGCCGGGCATTTCGATGCCCAGCACATCGGCCACGGTGGCCATGATGTCGATCTGACAAACGGTGCGGTCGCACCGCGATCCGGCCGGCACAACGCCCGGCCAGCGGACGATGAACGGCACACGCGTTCCGCCTTCAAAACTGGAGCCCTTGTGGCCGCGCAGTTTTGCGCTGGTGTAGTGCCCGTATTCCTTGGCCAGCTTGATTGATTTTGACGGCCCGCTCGAACAGCCGTTGTCGCTCGAAAAGAGAACCAGCGTGTTTTTATCCAGCTCGGTTTCCTTCAGCGCCTGAAGCACCCGGCCGACCGTGTGATCGGTTTCGAGCACAAAATCGCAGTAGGCCCCCATACCACTTTTTCCTGTCCAATCCGTGGACGGCACAATCGGGGTGTGGGGCGAGGTGAGCCCAAAATAGAGAAAGAACGGTTGCTGGTCTTCCGCACGCGCCTTCAGGTAGTCGGTCGCCTTGTCCGCCAAGATCGAGAGCATGTCCTCTGGATCCCAGCTGGGAACCATCGGGCCGCCACGTCCACCGCGCGGGTCGGGTGTGCTGTTGACCGTCGGCAAGGCGGTCAGGCGATCATTTTCAACCCAGGCAAACGGCGGAAAGTCGGGCACATCGGGGCCGAAATAATAGTCGTAGCCGTGGTCCACCGGACCGCCGCGTACCGGCTCATCAAAAACATATTGACCCTCGCGTTTCTGCCAGTCCCAGCCCAAATGCCATTTGCCGATTGCCGCCGTGACATACCCTTTGGTTTTGACCAGCTCCGGCAACGTGATGCGCTCCGGCCGAATCAAATTTTTGCCCCATGGATTCAACACCCCTTTCTGCAGCGTGCTGCGCCAGGCATAGCGGCCGGTCAACAAGCTGTAGCGCGACGGGGTGCACACCGCCGACGCACTGTGCCCGTCGGTAAACACCATGCCCTCGCGTGCCAGCGAATCCATAGCGGGCGTGTCCAGCTTGCACCGATCCGGGTTGAGGGCCTTCACCTCGCCGTAGCCGAGATCATCCGCATAAATCAGGACGATGCTGGTCGGAACATCCGCCGCGTGGCCAACCGCCCCGACGCCCACCAAAAACCACAACGCCAGTTCGCCGCCCCATCTCTTTTTGCTACTCTTCACCGAATTCATTCCATTGCGTCCCGTTAAAAAAACGCATAAATAATACATTTTATCCGCACAGCGAACAGCCTGAATGTTAACTTCCCCCGCATCCCAACCCAAAGGCACGACCATGAAGAACCTGATCGCCCTACTCTCCATCCTGACGATCGGCTCAATGGAAGCGGCTCCGATGATTCGCAACCTGCACATGCAGATCGAATTGAACGGCGAAACCCTGGTGTTCAGCTCGCGCGACATCGCCGACCGAGAACTCACCGCACACCTCGACCTGCCCGGATTCATCCAGAACAGCACGATTTCATCTTGTAACGACACGATCTGGGGGCCCGGCAAACAGATGATCATCCAGCACGATTCCAGCACTACCACCCTCACCCTGTACGACGGCAATCCGTTTGCGCACCTCGAAACCCGAATCGGCCATGACGGGGAAGAAATCCTTGAGCTCCAAAAAATAATTATCGTTAAAATGACGCTCGACCTCGGCATCGATCCCACGAAGCTGAAAACCCTCGGAAGCGGCGGACTGCGGGAATACGACAGCCCCAAAGGAAGCTATGCCTATTCGGTGCTGGCCGAACCGGAATCGCGCAATGGCGTGGTCTGCGGCTGGCTGACCCAGCTTCGCGGCGTTGGCCTGATGCTCCCCTCCTTTGATCACGGGGTCCACCATCTGGAAACCCAACTCGACTTCGGAAACATGCGCATCCAGCCGGGCGTCCCGCGCGAAACCGACATCCTGCTGATCGGCTTTTTCGACGATGCGCGCATCGGGTTGGAACAGTACGCCGACGACATCGCCAAAACCGCAGACAACCTAAAGCATCAAGGCTTCGTGCCTGGCATCTGGTACATGCCGTTTGCCGGCGACCTAAACAATCCCGTGTTCAACCCCGACCTCTTCGCCAAAGATAAAACAACCGGCGGCCCATTCGAGGATAACCGCTGGTCCGGCACCACCATCGATGCCACCCACCCCATGGGCGAGGCCTTTCTCCGCGAACGCTTCCAACGCATTCACAACTGGGGCTACCGCTACATCAAAGTGGATGGCTTACACATTGGCGCACCCTGCCACAACCTCTACGTCAACCGGTCCTACGACGGGAAAACCTTCGGCGATGCCGCAATTCACAACCCCAATATGACATTCATTGAAGGGTACCGCCACGGGCTGAGCATCCTGCGCGAAGAAAATCCGGACACCTTCATTCTCGGCTGCAGCGCTGCGCAAAACATGATCTCGCTCGCGCCGGTATTCGGACTGATCGACGCCATGCGCGTCGGCCCCGACAACGACAAAGCTCTGAAAGGAACCTGGACACACACCACCCGCGGGGCCGACTTCGCCGGCAACCTATGGTTCCTCAACAACCGCGTCTGGTATAACGACCCCGATCCCTTCTACGTCCGCGAAACCAATCCGCTGCACAAAGCGCAATGGATGGCGTCGTGGCTCGCAGTTAGCGGCGCCATGAACACCACCAGTATGCAATATGCCGAGCTCGCCCCAGAGCGGCTCGACATCATCAAACGCACCCTTCCCGCGCACAACTTCAATGCCCGTCCGGTCGACATTCTCGAACACAGCAAGCCACAGATCTGGAAAGTCGAAAATGACCGCGTTGTACTCATAAAGCTCTCGTTCTTCAGGAGTGGTCGCCCAGCTGCGAGCGTCGTTGTCCCATTTTCCAAAATTATATTCTGTCCGACTAGCCAGCAGCCGGTCGACATCTGCCAGCATGTCCAGAAACGCCGCCGAATGGGCCGCAAAGCGTTTTTGATCGCCCATTTTGAAACTAGCAGAAACCGCTTTGTGAATCTCCTGCACTAGATTGGTCAACACCTGTCTGGAAACATCCATCAGGTCGAACAGGTAGGCATCGGAGGTCTTCAATTGTTCGTAATCGACCAACAACAAATCCAGCGCCTTGATCAGGCTCTCCGGCTTGTAGGGAATTTCAAACCCGCTATTGGGCCCTGATTTGATCGGGTCGAGCGCCGGGCGCGCCGCGATGATGGAACTGTTTTCTGTGCCGGTTGTATATCGTTTGTAAGGACCGTCTTCAACCATCAGCTGCCAAGCCTCGGCCGCGCTCTCCGACTTCGCGCCATAGCGCCGCTCGGCATAGTCCGCCAGCCATGTATTCACATCCGAAGGTTCGCTGCGCCAGATCTGGTCAAACAACGAAGCATAAAATCCCGGATTTTGCTCAATGGCCTCCATGAACATTCCCATCCCGTGCGACTTGGTCGTATTTTGGGCCACCTCGGCAAATGGATTGGAGAGCATATATTGAATATCTCCGTGCATATTGATCCGCCGGCATTTCCGCGCAGCACTACATTTTTTCCAATATGCTCGACCTCAAAAACATCGCTACCGTGATCGGCGGGAATCACCTCCAACCGGAAAAAATCTTTTAATGAAGGAGTGGTTCTCGCGATCACTCCCCGGGCCGCATCGATCTGCGTACTTGCCGAAGCCTTGCTCTTCGATGCCTCGACATGAGCGGGCAGCAAAGCCCCCAAAAAGACCGCGACGATAAAAATATGGCGTAACCCTGCCTGAATTCTCATTTCCGTTCCCTCCACGTTAAATAAACGTTATATTATGTCACATAATGACTGCCGAAGAGGTCAGTCCGCCTAATTCGTCATCTAGCTTTGCAACTCCCATGAAACTCCCTAACCTTACCGCTCCATCCCAGACACGGGGTCAGAACGCGTTTCTCATCATCCGCTGGCTCACACCCTAAAAATATGTCGATCCGCTTAACGGATTTCAAAGAGAGGCGGAAGAAGTAATAACAAAAGATTAAGTATGAAACATGAGCGGAAAGTTCATGGCTCGGAGGTTGGAGAGAAATATGACAGATGAACTATGAAAGATGAGATAGCAGTTTGGAGTTCCCAGTTCCGAGTTGAGGTTTGGAATAAAACCTCCCGGCCGGATCACGGTGCTCGGGTGACGGGCAAGATGCCCGTCCTACTTTCAATGCGGATCATTGGCCCTGAGAGCCAACCCTACATTTCAAGGTTTAGAAACATTAGAGCACCACTTGTATGACATCGGCATATTTCGACTGCAGCTCGGGAGCGATCGAAATAGTCAATGTGTCCTCCGCATAGTCAAACGGCAGTGCTTGGCCACTGTGTAACATGCGAACCTGCTTCGGTGGCGCAATTCCCGAAAACTCCACCGTTTCCGGTTGAGGCGCACGATCCTCCCGAATATTGGACGGCATCAAATAGGCGTAGCGAATCCCCTCCTTGATGGAGGCAACCATTGAGCAGGACTCCCCTTCGGGTAGCGGTTTCACACCGAGCACCGATTCGCCGTTGGCCTTCATCCAGTTGCTGAACAGTTCGAACCCTTCGTAGGCACGGTAGTCGAGGTCGCCATCGGCTTTCGGGCCGATGCCCAGCAGATAGTTGATGCCGTGGATGCGGCAGCGGATCAGTTCGTCGAGCACGCGGTTGAAGTGGCGATAGTCTTTGTCGACGTAGGGCCAATTAAAATTCCAGGTGTTGCAAAATTCGGCCCACTCGCCGGGCTTGAGAGCCGGGTCTTCTGGAAGGTGACGTTCGAAGGTGCGGAAGTCGCCGGTGCCGCCCATGCGCGGGTTGATCACCATGCCCGGCTGAAGGCGGCGCATTTCATCCTGCCCGATGAGCGGATGGTCCCCGACCTTGGGATTTCCATCGAACCAGAGGATGTCAATTTTCCCATAGGTCGTCAGCAGCTCGCGAATCTGGCCGCTGACCATTTCGGCATAGACCTTCTGGTGCGCCGCCAGCGCATCACCGCTCATGGACGGACCCTTGGGTTGCAAGTTGTAGTCCAGCTTTGGAAATTCAGGATTAACCTTTTTCATTTTGAAATAGCGGAAATCAATATTCTCCTTATCGAAGTACCAGTCCGGCGGCGAATAGTAGAGCCCGACCTTGATGTCGGCTTCGCGGCATCCGTCCACAAATTCCTTCACCAGATCGCGTCCGCCCATGAAGTTTTTCGTGTTGAAGTCGCCATAGGCACTCGGCCACATGGCAAATCCATCGTGGTGCTTCGTGGTGAGAACCACATATTCAAAGCCGGCTGATTTGGCTTCGGCGAGCCATTTTTCTGGGTGGTAATTCTGCGGATTGAACCGTTCCGCCATCGCCCAGTATTCCAGGGGCGTCATGGCCGGCATTCCCTTCAGTTCCCAGTCCTTTTCGCGGATGATGCGCGCACGCTCGGCGGGATCATCGATGCGCGGCAAAGCGTTGCCCACCATCATGGGCCAGGAAATATTCATGCCCTCCACACTGCAAATGCTCCAGTGCAGAAACAGCCCCAGCCCGGCCTCCGGAAAC
>Ga0307990_1000917_pt1 | contig 25346 bp, 20 predicted proteins | sample EllFjometagen129_FD_203168 | JGI IMG/M metagenome (GOLD analysis project Ga0307990, IMG submission 203168) | Marine microbial communities from Ellis Fjord, Antarctic Ocean - #129 | ecosystem: Environmental > Aquatic > Marine > Unclassified | place: Southern Ocean | collected 2014-10-08
TGTAAGTGCAAACTATCCATACACAATAGATACACTAGGCAATTACGTATTTGATATTGGCAATCTGGCTCAGGGCGATTGTGGCGATATTCATATCATGGACTCTGTTGCATGTATAAACGGAATTACAGGTTTAACCCAATGTACCGAAGCATGGATAACCCCTCCAAACGATTGTGCTAATAGTTTAGATACTGCTGCATATAATGCCTGGGATAAATCTTCGGTAATGGTAGAGGGCGAATGTATTGGCGATACTATTGTGCGTTTTGTTATCACTAATACAGGAGATCTTGGAATGGGAGATATGCAGGTTCCTTCAGAGTATCGCATTTATGAAGATAATGCACTTGTATATACATGCAGTTTTCAATTATTAGGACAAGAAGAACTAATAATTGATATTCCTGCAAACGGTCATACATACAGACTTGAAGCAGACCAGCACCCAATGCATCCCGGTAACAGTCATCCTAACGAAACAATTGAAAATTGTGGTAATCCATATACAGGTTCAGGCTTTGTTAATACAATGCCACAAGATGATGAAGATGCAGAAATTGAAATTGATTGTATGGAAATAATTGACAGTTACGACCCTAACGATAAAAGCGTAAGTCCACAAGGAATAACAGCTAATAATTATGTAATGCCCGGAACAAGTTTAGATTATGTAATACGTTTTCAAAACACTGGTTCCGATACTGCTTTTACTGTAGTTGTTGTAGATACGCTTTCTTCACATCTTGATATTTCTACTTTCCAAACAGGAATTAGTTCACATAATTATACGCTTGATGTATCGGGACATGGAAATCCTGCCTTAATGTTTACATTTAATAATATCAATTTGCCTGACAGTACAACTAACGAAGCAAACAGTCATGGTTTTGTTAAGTTTAAAATTGCACCTTACGATACTCTCGTTAATGGAACAGTAGTTCAAAACACAGCCGATATTTATTTTGATTATAATATACCTGTTATTACAAACACTTCTCAGGTAATAATTTCTGATACGGTAATTCATGGAAATCCTCTGATAATACATGATATTAAGAAGGAAACACAAATAACAGATATTAGAATCTACCCAAATCCTACAACTGGAAAAATAACAGTAATAGCAGAAGGGATTGTAGGAATTGAAGTAATGGATATTACAGGAAAAACCCTAACAGGGTTTCAAACCCTGTCAGGGTTAAATGAAATTGATATAAGTAATCAAGCAAAAGGCATTTACATAATAAAAGTAACTACAGATAAAGGTGTAGGAGTGGGGAAAATAATTAAGAATTGAGAATTACGGATTACGAATGATAAACTAAAAAACATGAAAAAAATTATACCACTTATTGGATTACTACTTTGCTTTTCATTAGTTAATAGCCAGGTTCCTTACGAATATCTTGATATTAATAATATTAAAGCACGTGTTAATGCTCATCCCAGCTTATTTTGGGATTTAGAAGGTAATTCTGATTATTCATTTTATGAGAATTCAATATTAAAATCTACAATTTTTGCGCATGGTCTTTGGATAGGTGGAAAAAACTCGGGAGTTACTTATCTAGCTGCATGCACTTATAGTGATGATGGACAGGATTTTTATCCTGGTCCAATAGCAAATAATTATAATTCAGTTTATGATGCAAAGTATAATCGTCTTTGGAAAATAAATATGGCTGAAATAGAAAATCACATCATCAATTTTGATAATTCATCATATACTATGCCTGAAGTTATTGCCAACTGGCCAGCACATGGTAATACCAATAATGGAGAAGCTAGCACTCTTGCACCTTTTGTTGATGTAAATAACAATTCGTATTACGACCCACAAAATGGAGATTATCCATATTTTAATGGCTATCAGGCTATCTTTCTTATTCTAAATGATGACCGAGGTGCTCATGGTGAAACTAATGGAGAAAAACTTGGTGTTGAATTGCATGTTATGATTTATGGCTATAATTGTGCAAATTATATTATTGATAAAACAGTTTTTATTAGCTATAAAATAATTAACAGGTCAAATAATGATTATAATAATGTTTACCTCGGTGCTTTTACTGATATTGACATAGGCAATGGATGGAACGACTATATTGGATGTGATACTATAAGAAATATGTATTATGTATATAATAATAATGAACTTGATCAAATGCCTGTTCATACATCACAAGGTGTTTATTTTTTGAATTACCCAATGAGCAAATTTATTTATATCAATAATACTACAAATGCTAATGGCACCCCAACTACTTCAACTCATTATTATAATTATTTACTAGCAAAATGGAAAGATGGTACTCCACTTACAATTGGAGGTAATGGCTATGGTGATACTATACCAACCAATTATGCTTTTCCAGGAAATCCAAATGACACAGTAAGTTGGAATGAAGTAGCTGAAGGAAATGCAGGTGGAGATAGACGAGGGTTTGGAATATCTGGCCCTTTAGATTTTTATAAGGGAGATGAACTGTGTCTTGTTTTAGCATTTGTTCACGCAACTAATACTTCTAGTTATTATGAAAGCATAAATGATCTTAAATTTTATGAATCTCATCTTTCAAGTGTTTTTGATGATTTAAATTTGGACTGTAATTACTGGACAGGTATTAATATTAATAGTAAAGATGATATTCATATTTCAATTTTCCCTAATCCCACAACAGGAAAAATAAGAGTAAGAGCAGAAGGGATTGAGAGAATTGAGGTGATGAATATGCAAGGAAAAATAATGCACACTATCATTACGAGCAAAGCGAAGCAATCTGTCAATAATAATGGGATTGCTTCACTCTCTACGGTCGTTCGCAATGACGAAATAGATCTAAGAACACAGCCAAAAGGAATTTATATAATTAAAGTAACAACAAAACATGGAGTTGGAATTAAGAAGATTGTGAAGCAGTAAGATTTATTCAGTGAAACTCAAATTTCAAAAAACGAAGTGCATTAAAATTTGTTAGTTGAACTAATCCCGATAGTGCAGCATATCGGTATTATGTGGTTAAATACACCGATGCTCTGCCTCGGAAATTTGGGTTCATGCTTATACCCTAAGGTATCACACCATTGATTACTATTAACAAAATTTACTTTTTCAATACATTGTGAAATAAAGTGCTAATTTTGGGCTCTAATTTTAGAGAATGAATCCATTACTGAAAATATTACTTAAGATATGTGGCTTTATTATGGTTGCATTAGGGACATTAGGAATTGTTATACCAGGCTTGCCAACTACGCCATTTATGATTGTTGCAGCTTTTTGTTTTATGAAAAGCTCAGATCGTATGTATAAATGGGTAACAACAAACAAGTTGTTTGGTGGTAAAGTAAAGAAGTTTATTGATAATCGCTCAATCCCTGTAAGAGGAAAAATATATTGTATTTCTGCCATGTGGATTATGATTATAATTTCAATGATATTTGTTATTGATAAAACATGGCTTTATGTATTATTATCTGCTTTAGGAATAGGAGGGACGGTAGTTTTGCTAAGCATAAAAACTTATAAGGAATAAAATTAGTTATAGGATTACTATACTTGACTATTGTATTATTTTTATTATTTTTGTTTATTGTTAAACTTAAAAACCCATTTAAACATGAAAAAATTTACCATTACATTAACAATTTTATTTAGCGCCCTTGTGGGATTCTCACAAATAGGGTCAAGCTGTGCAACACCTTATTTGGTTAGCTCTTTGCCATTTAATTTATCGGCAACTACCGATTCAACAGGAAATAACTATAGTGGGATATGTAGCAGCACCTATTCCGATGAAAACACATTTTTGTTTGAGTTTACTCCGGTTACTGATATTTATATTGATGTGGTATTAACTAATACAACAGTTATCCCTGTTGGTCTTTTTATTACAGAAGACTGTCCCGATGTTGGAATTTGTGTCGATTATAATGAAGCACAATTTGGAAATCCTTTATTAAATAATATTTTTCTGCAAGGCGGTATCACATATTATATTATTATTTCAAATAACGATTTTACAGGCATGGGTTTTTCCATTTCTACAGATTTTACTATTGATATTAATGAAGTTTCTCCTTTTGATGCCTCTGTTACTGAAATTACCGGCATTGAAAGCGGTTGTTCTCTTTCTGCAAATCAAGTAGTAACAGCTACAATTTTAAACAATGGAGCAGATTCGCTTTACAATTTTGATATTGCATACTCATTAGATGGAGCAACAGAAGTTATTGAAAATATTACCGATACTATTCTTCCTGCCGGTATTTTAAGTTATGCCTTTACAAGCACAATTGATATTTCAGCACAAGGTTTTTATGGACTTGATGTTTATACATTTGTAGTTAATGATGCCGATAATCTTAATGATACTGCTCATATTGATATAATGTCAAGTCCTGTTATCAACACATTTCCTCATTTAGACGATTTTGAAACATTGCCATCGTGGTGGTCGGCACAAGGAACAAACCCATCATGGGAAATTGGAACTCCTGCAGCAACAATTATTAATTCTGCTTTTTCGGGAGTAAATTCATGGGTAACCAACCTAACAGGATTTTCAAATGCTTTGGAACAATCGCAGCTAATCAGCCCTTGTTTTGATTTCACATCCTTAACCAAACCTATTATTGAATTTGAGTTACAATATTCTACTACTATAATTGTCAGTACTGTTACTTTTGAGTATACAATAGATAATGGTACAACATGGCAAACTCTTAGTACAGGTTCAGCAGAATCGAACTGGGATAATCCATGGTCGGGCGAATCTACAGGATGGATACATGTTTCTAATACTGTTCCTTATCTTGCAGGCGAAAGTAATGTTAAATTCAGATTTTCTTTTACAAGCTTACAAGCCGATATGGAAGGTGTTGCTATTGATGATTTTGAAATATCAGATTGTGCTTTAGCAGACCCAACGGCAGATTTTTCATACTCAATTAATGGTGCAAGTGTAACATTTACAAACAATTCAACAGGTGCAACTTCTTATTACTGGGATTTTGGTGATTTACAAACCTCAACAGATGAAAATCCTGTACACGACTATTTTGCAATTAGTAATTCATACACTGTTATATTAATTGTGCAAAATGAATGTGGTTCTGATACATTATCTCAAGTTGTTGATATTGTTGTATCATTAGAAGAAATTATTGGCGCAAACTGTAATATATATCCTAATCCTGCAAATGAGGTCTTATACTTAAACTATGAATTACCGGAAGGGCAATCAGGGCAATTAGACATTTACAATATGCAAGGAGAAAAAGTAAATAGTATAATGCTTAAATCCGGAGTTAAGTTTATGGCAATTAAGCATAAGCTTAATAATGGTATGTATATATACAGATTTGTTATTGATAATAATATTACAAGAGATGGAAAATTAATAATTATAAAATAAATTGTAATATTTAGTTTGTTTTCTCATTTAACTTTAAACAGCTTCAACACTCAAATCATTATAAGCTAATTGATTTAAAACTGTTTTTAGCAATTTAGTATTACCGGTAGAATAAAACTTATAGTTTGCAATCTTATTTAGTGAGTTTTGTAAATTATCTTTATTAAGCAAGTTCTCTGCCTGTTTTGCAACTGCATAAGAAGGGTCAATAATTTTGGCTCTACCATCAACAATTTGCGTAATAATATCAATTAAAAAAGGATAATGAGTACAACCCAGTACAATTTGATCTACATTATTATCCAACATTGGTTGTAAATATTTTTGCAATAATTCTCTTGTTTCTTTTGATTTTATTAAACCATTTTCAACTGCATTAACAAGCCCATGCCCAATTTGAATATGCACATCTTTGTCATTAGCGTACTGCTTACTTGTTTCGTTAAATAGTTTTCCTCTGAAAGTTCCTGAAGTTGCCAGTACTCCAATTTTCCCTGTAATTGAATTAAGTGCAGCAGGTTTGACAGCAGGTTCCATACCAACAAATTTAATATTATATTTTGCACGCAAATGTTCTATTGCAGCAGCGGTAGCAGTATTACAGGCAACAATAATTAATTTACAATTTTGAGTAATTAAAAAATCAACTATTTTTTCAGAAATATTAATTATTTCCTGTTGCGACTTTTTACCGTAAGGGCAATTTCCACTATCAGCATAATAAATAATATCCTCATTCGGAAGCAGTTTTACAATTTCTTTCCAAACAGATAAGCCGCCAATCCCCGAATCGAATATACCTACAGGATATTTATTTGCTAATTGCATATAATTTATTGTAAAAAAAAAGACCATTTTTAATGGTCTTTTTTAATATTACTCTATTCCAAGTTTCTTTTTAACTAAAGGCAAAAGGTCATCACTGTCTTTTGGCCAGTAAATTAAAGCTCCAACACCTGTGTCAAACACATAAGTATAACCTTTTTCTTTTGAAACATCTTCAATAGCTTTTCTTGCTTTGTCAATAATTGGCTGCAATAATTCCATTTCTTTGCTTTGAAGATCTTGTTGTGCTGTTGCTTGAAAATCCTGCATTCTTTTTTGCAAATCGGCAAGTTCTTGTTCTTTACTTTTTTTGATCAACTCACTTAATTCTGCTTGTTTTTCAACATAATCAGCATATTTTGTTTCAAGTTCAAGTTGCATTGTCTGCAATTGTTCTTCAAGCTGTTTTGCATGGTCTTCAATTGCTTTTTTTGCAGTTTCTCTTTCGGGCATAAGTGCAAGAAGGCTATTTGAATCAATATGTCCGAATTTAGCTTTTGATTGAGCAAATGAACTTATGCTTCCAAAAATAAAAGCTATTAATAAAACATTAATAAATACTTTTTTCATAATTAATTAGAATTTTTTAAATTAAACGTTTGCAAACCTACATAAATTTTTTCTTAAATATACATAAAATATATGAAAAAATTTAAATGTGGGTTCCCTCTGATAAATTAAATATTTTTTTACAGAGGAAATATATAATATTAATTTTTATATCCCAACTTTTCTAATACTTCATCACTTCTATCATATTTTGGATCGGTATATAGCATTGTGAGTCCACCTGAAGTATCAAAAATTACAGCATAATTGCCTTCTGTTGAAATTTCTCTAACTGCATTAAATATATCATCCTGAATTGGTTTTATTAGCTCTTGTCTTTTTTTGTATAACTCACCTTCTTTACCAAAATATTTTTTCTGTATAGTTTTAGCTTCTTTTTCTTTTGCAATTATTTCATCTTCTCTCTTTGTTTTCATTTCTTCAGTAAGCAAAACTTTTTCTGTTTGATAATTTTTATATAATTTATCAATTTCTGCATATAATGCTTCAATTTCTTTTTGCCATTCAACAGACATTTGGTCTAATTGAGCTTGAGCTGCTTCATAGGCAGGAATATTTTTCAGAATATAATCTGAATCAACATAAGCAAATTTTTGAGAAAATGCTATTAATGTGATTAATACAATGCTTAAGGTTAAAATTATTTTTTTCATGATTTATAAATTTTAAATTATTGACAAATATAATTAATTAAAAGTTTTGACCTATAATAAAATGAAACTGACTTTTGTGTGATGTTGGGCTACCGGGTATTTCATCGAATCCATATCCCCAATCTACACCGAGTTTACCAAACATTGGCAGGAATATCCTTACACCAACTCCTGCTGCTCTGTGTATATTAAAAGGATTAAAATCTTTAAATTCATACCATGCTTTTCCTGCTTCAAAAAATGCCAGACCGTATAAAGTTGCTGAAGGATTTAATGATAAAGGGTATCTTATTTCAACTGTAAATTTATCATAAACATTTCCTCCGCTTGCCGGTGTCAAAGAACCATTTTCATATCCTCGTAATGCTATGGTTTCCATGCCATAGAGATTGTATGTAACAAGTCCATCGCCACCCAGATTAAAGCCTTCAAATGGCGAATAACCATAATCTTTATTAAACATTCCGAGAAAACCAAATTCGGCGCGAGTATTCAATACCAATTTTCCTGCCAAACTTGAAAACCATGATACGTTAAATTTCCATTTGTGATATTCTATGAATTTATATTTATCTTCATCATTCATTATGGTATAATCTTTATTTGACACCAATGAGTATGGTGGAGTAATTTGAAGTGAAACAGAAAATGAAGAACCGCTTCTTGGATAAATTGGTTGAGAAACAGAACTTCGCCCAAAAATTCCTTTAAGGCTTATATTGTTTGAAACCCCTTTAGAAAATGAAAATAAATTACGATATTGATAATTATTTAGATTATAATGCTGATAACTTAATTCTCCGTGCGCTGTAAAAAAATCATCAGGCCATTTTAATCTTGTTCCAAGTCCTAAAGAAATACCGGTTATTTTCATTCCCTGGTAATCAGGATTATCAATTTTAACATCAGAAGTATCTTTTATTCTCCTTGCTTGCCCGTTTGATAGTATTGTATGATATAGAGAAATGTGAAAAGAGTTTGGTTTTTTTCCTCCCAACCATGGTTCAACAAATGACATATTATATGCTTGATACCATCTGCCATTTGATTGGGCTCTTACACTTAATCTTTGTCCGTTGCCGGTAGGAATAGGTCTCCATGATTCTTTTTTGAAAAATTTACTTGCTGCAAAATTATTAAACGAAACACCGAGAGTTCCTACAATCATTTGTGCACCCCAACCTCCTGAAAGTTCAATCTGATCTGAAGGTTTTTCTTCAACAATGTATTCTAAATCAACGGTTCCATCTTCAGGATGTGGCGTTGGATTTAAATTCAGTTTTTCCGGGTCAAAATAACCTAATGTTGCTAATTCCCTAATTGATCTTGTTATATCAGACCTGTTATACAATTGTCCCGGCCTAGATCTTATTTCTCGTCTTATTACATGTTCATTTGTTTTAGTATTTCCAACAATTATAACATTTCTAATTCTGGCGGGTTTACCTTCATAAATTCTTAATTCAATATCAATTGAATCGTTTTCAATATTTATTTCAATAGGTGTAATTGAGGAAAACAAATAACCATTATCCTGATATAATGAGAATACACCATTCTGATTCATAAATAAGCTTTCATCAAGAAGGGTTTGATTATACACATCACCCTTTTTTATTCCAAGTAAATTATTTAAGTAATCTGATTTATATTTTGTATTTCCAACCCAGGTAATATTTCTAAAATAATACTTATTACCTTCATCAATTTTAATATTTATATTCAAAGTTTTATCGTCAAAAATATAAACGGTATCACTAGTTATTACTGCATCGCGAAAACCAAATTCATTGTATTTTGCAATAATTTTTTTCTTGTCATTTTTATATTCTTTTTCTATATATTTTGATGTTTTAAAAACATTGTACCATGTTTTTTGTTTTGTTTCCTTCATTTTACGACGAAGTTTTTGGTCGGTAAAAGGAGATTTTACAATGCGTGTTTTCCAAAAACCAGTTTCATTAGCTTGTAATTTTTCTTTATATTCTTTTGTTGTAAGATTACCTTCAAAACGGATCTCATTTATTTTTATTTTTTCGTTTTTATTAATAATTATTTTTAAAGAAACATTGTTAACCAAAGTAGAATCATCTTCTTTAATTATATTAACTTCAGTATTATAAAACCCTTTTTCAATAAAATAATTTCTTATGATATTTTTTGTATTATTAACGACATTATCTGTTATTTGATTACCTCTAACCAATTTTACCATTTCTCGAATATCCTCTGCCTCACCTTTTTTTATTCCTGTAAAAGAGAATCTTGACAAACGTGGTCTTTCTTGTAAATAAATATTCAGAAATACATTTTCTCCAATAATCTTTTCTACAGATATTTTTATATCAGAAAATAATCCTTGCTTCCATAATTTTCTCACAGCATCAGAAATACCTTCTCCCGGAATAAAAACTTTATCTCCAACACTTAATCCGCTTAGGTTTATTAATACTTCATGGTCTAAATACTTAATTCCGGAAATAGTTATACCTCCAATTTCATATTCTTGTGGGTTTGAATAGTCTATATCAATTGATTCTGAATTAACTGAAATTTGTGAAAAACCAAAAAGGGTTAAGAACATTAATGAGTGTAGTATTAAATATTTTTTAAACATTGTTTTTAATTTTTTTCGATTTGTTCACTTGTTTTTCCAAAACGTCTTTCTCTATTTTGGTAATCAATAATAGCTTCATAGAAATGTTCTTTATCATAATTCGGCCAAAGAACATCTGTAAAATACAATTCAGTATATGCCATTTGCCACAATAAAAAATTACTAATTCTTAATTCGCCACTTGTTCTTATCATAAGTTCAGGATTTGGAATATCCTTTGTTGTTAAATAATTTGAAATTAAATTTTCATCAATATCGTCAATACTAAGTTTTGAATTAACAACATCATTTGCAATTTTTTTAATTCCATCAACAATTTCCCATCTTGAACTATAACTTAATGCCAAAACTAATGATAAACCTGTATTTGTTGATGTTTTTTTAACAGCTTTTAACAATTTATTTTTTGCATTTTGTGGTAGACTATCAAGATTACCAATTGCCAGTAAACGAACATTGTTTTTATTTAGTGTTTTTATTTCTGAATTAATTGTAGCAACTAACAATGTCATTAATGCATCTATCTCAGCTTTTGGTCTTTTCCAGTTTTCTGTTGAAAAAGCGTATATTGTTAAATATTTTATTTGCAATTCTGCAGCTGCCTCTGTAACCATTCTTATTGGTTTTACACCATTTTTGTGCCCAAATATTCTTGGTTTCCCTTTTTTCTCTGCCCACCTGCCATTGCCATCCATTATAATAGCAATATGCTCAGGTAAATTATTTTTATCTATTTTATTTTTTAAGCTCATAAATTAATAATCATATGCCCTACAAACAAAACCATCAATTTTTATATTGTAAGAAATAAAAAATCCAATAAAAGCATACCAGTCATTATCATGAGAATATGCCAATTGCTTAAAATATGATTGATGATTAGTAACACTATTCTCTATGCCTCCTAGATTGTCTATTTGATCGGAAAAAGTTTTTCTAAAAGAATATTCTATTCCAGCGCCAATTTTCTCTGATATGTTAAATTTTAATCCTATACCCATTGGAACAGTAATTTGATATGGATTCCCTGAATTCATTGCAAGAAGAAAAGTAATTCCTGTTGAAACATAGGGGGAAAAATTCTTGGTATCACTTCCAATCACATAAGGCAGGAAATTAAATTCATATTGTCCTGTTAAATCTAAAATTGGAGTTGAAAAACTATAACTGCGTATTTTTTGATACAAATATCTACTTGATTGATCAACTCCACTTAATGTTCCATAAAATAAACTTCCTCTAATAGCAGTTCTTGAATTATAATTATATCGTAAAAACACTCCTCCTGAAAAATGTATTTTCTTAAAATGAGATGATGTATTAATATCACCTAAGTAATAAGAACCACCAGCCCAAAGACCTAAATCATAACTCCTTTGTGCATTAATACTTATTGAACAAACAATGAAAATTAAAATTATTATTTTTTTCATATCAGAACAGCAAAATAAATATTTAAGTTATTTTAAAATTTTGGAAGACCGCTTCTAGCTGTTCTTAATTTATATGCGAAATTGAATATTATAAAAATATATGAATCTTTTCCTTTTGAATGTATATCAGAAAAACCTTCTAAATAATCGGATGTAGTATAACGATGACCTATATCAATTCCAAATGCCAAACGCCTGTTAATTCCATATTTTAAACCAAAACCAAAAGGAAAATTAAAATTATATTTATGAAATGCTTCATTTTTGTTCGATGACCAGTCGCTTCTCAAACTAGGTGCAGCAAAAACTCCTCCAACACCTGCAAAAATATATGTATTTACATTTCTAAAGTTAAAACGTCTTAAATTGGAAAAAGTATATCTTGTTCCAAATCTTTCTTTCTGAATTGAATATTCAACTTGCATTGAATTTTCAAATAAAATAGTATTTGATATGACATTTCTATTTTGTCTAGGATCCCATTGTGTATATGTATCACTGGCTCTCATAAAGCCAAAAATTAAATTTAATTTAACAGCCAGTAATTCTTTAATTTTATATCTTGCTCCAATCATTCCAATTGGTCTTGTACCCTGAATATCAATATCACTTAAAAAATGACCTCCATTTCCATTCCTTCCTCCTAAATCAGTAAAACAATTTATTGTACCTATTCCATAAATTATTTCATATCTGGTTCTTTTCCATCTTTGAGAATGTGATGTTTCAATTATTAAAAAAGTAAAAACACTTATTAATACGAGTAATTTTATATTAATTGTTTTCATTATATTTTTTTTAATTTTAGAATTTTGGCAACCCTTTTCTAGTTGTTCTTAATTTATATGTTAAATTTAAAATTACAAACATGTAAACGTCTTTATCTTTTGCGTCTCCTCTTTGTGTATTCGCACTTGTCCAACCATCTTGATAATTAGTAACACCATCCCATCTGCCAATAGAGGGGTCAGATAAATACGCAGCAATATCACCACCATCTGTTTCTTTTATCGCATCATAATCATAATAAGTTGTGCTAACATCATCCATATAATCAGTAAATGTTTTTCTTATACCAAATTCAAGTCCAATACTCCATTTTCTGTCTAAACCATACTTAAATCCAATACCATAGGGAATTGATAATTGAAATCTTGAATATTTTTTTCTGGTTGGAACCAAACCTTGCCCTTCTGTTCCCAATGGTTGTAATGCATGCCAACTGCCATCAATATATTGTCCTTGAGGGTTATGATAAAAACCTGCTATTCCAATAAAAAAGTAAGTATTTGTTTTAAATCCTCTTACTCCTCTAACTCTTCTCAAGTTATATCTATGTCCTATTTTTTCTTTAATAACAGAATATTCAAGTTGAGAACCAAACTCAATTATCAAAGATCTAAAATTTAAGTTCCTGTTACTTCTATATATTTCTGTTGTTAATTTGTCATCTCCTTTTAGATATCCTCCAGTAAAAGCAATCCTTAACGATAGTTCTTCTCTTAACTTATATCGCATACCAATACTTGCTAATGGTCTAGTTACAACATATTCCAAATCTCTCACAAAATTTGTTCCTACTCGGTTTGCTCCTCCAAGTTCTCCTAAAAAATTTGTAGCTCCAATCCCATAAAACATTTCATATCTCATTCTTCTCCATCTTGCAGAACGTTGCGAAGACACATAATCGATAAACAACAAACTTATTATCAGTAAAATCAAAATTTTTTTCATATAACACCTGATATTAAATATCATTTAAGATAACCTACAAAAGTAATAAAATTATCATAAAAAAATATTTTTTTGAGAAATTTTGATCCCAATTAATATTAATGTTAGTTTCATATATGAACGAAATCTGGTTTAATAACCCGAGTTCGATATAATACTAATTGATTTTGAATAACTTATATTTTTTCTTATTGCATTCTTTGTGATTTAGAGTTTTAGTGGCAAAATTATATAGCCACAAAGCCACTAAGATACACATAAGGGAAAGCACATAAAAGTCAGGTTTTCTGAAATATAAACTAACATCCATTAAATCGAGCTCAGGTTAATATTCAAAATGTCATTTTCATAACACTTGATTGATGGCCTTTTTATAATTAGTTAAATATTATTTTGATGTGCAGAAAAATATTCCTTAAATGAATTATCGGAATAAAAAACAACAATTTTTTCTATTGTTTTTTCTTCTTTTTCAATAAAATTTTCTTTTTTAACAGTATTTATTGCCTCTGTTGTTTCGTGCAAGGGTGGGGTAGGGCTGGCTTCTATAATGATCTGTTCTTGTTTTATTTCTTCTTTAGCATTAGTATTGGTAGTTGTTCCTCCTGATTTATACATATTTCCGATACCCTGCATAAGCCATTCGGCGTTAATATTCCTATAACGATTTAATATATTTTGAAGTATTTCAAACCCAGGATTATTTCTGCCTGAAAGAATATGGGAAATACTTGAACGTTGTGACCCAATTTCATCAGCAAATTTTGAAGAAGTTATACCTTCATCTCGTACTATTTTTTCGATTCTATCTCTAATCATTTTGTGATTTTTCAGTTGTTACAAATGTAAATATAAAAATGATTACAAATGTGTATTTTGATAAAATGTTAATAATTCACAAATGTAACACCAATATTTTATGAATATCTTATAAAGTGCTAAGGTAGTGAATAAATATCGATTTAACAATATTACGAACCAATTGTTTAATTAAAATTATTAAATATTTAATACAGAGTATATAATGAATGAATGAGCGATGTAAAATCATTGTATTTTATAATTATTTGCACATAAGTAATATAGAGATTGAATTAACTGTTCAATTATGTATTATAAAATACTGATTGAATGGAATTAATATTAATAAGAATAATGTTTTTATAATTGTTTACAAATGTGAATTCACATTTGTGTAAAAACAATAAATTTAATAACACAAAAGTTTGTCCCAAATGTGAAATTTAATTATTTGACAATAATAGGAGTTACATTTGTGAAATTGTTTGTGAATTTATTAAAAAATAATTTTTTGTTTTAAGACAAAATTTTAATGTAAATAGAAGATTTACTCTGTTTAAAATTGAGTGCATTAAAAGTCTTTAAAATACTTTTTATAGGGTTGAAAATTCATCAAGTAGTTTTATAGAGGTTTTTAAGATTTATTGATATTTTCAAATAATGTTATAAATTTTTCTTCTAATGTTTTATATGAAAAGTATTTTTTCCCCAATTCAAAATTATATTCTGCTATTTCTTTATTAAGATTTTCATTAAGAAGAATCTCTTTAATATCATTAACTGCTTTATTGTTTAATTCATTATTTTCCAACATTACTGTTTTAAAACCTTTGCTTCCGATATCAGGCATATAAACAGGTTTATAATTGTTTACAAAAATTGGAGTTTTAGATAATATAGATTCTATAAAAGCATTCCCAAAGCCTTCATAAGTGCTAAAATATGTACAGGCAATAGCATTAGCATAAGCATCAGATAATGAGAATGAGTTGCCTGAAACTCCTTGTAAACCCTTATTATGAATTATATGTGAAGCGAAAATAATCTGACCTTGTAGCTTCAATTTATTTATTTGTTCAATAAGTTCGTTATAATACATACTTCCCTCATCATCTGCATGACTCCCTGTAATGATGAGTTTCATTCTTTTATCACTTAATTTATGAATAAGTTCTATTGCAACTTCAATTCCTTTTCTGCGTACTATACGGGTTATTTGAAATAAAAGGATATCTTTGCTGTTTAAACCTAAATGATATTTTACTAGTTTATTGTACTCATTTGTTTCACCAAATTTTATATTAAAATTCATTACATTTGGTATAACAACTGAATTTCTGTTAAATTTTTCTTTTAAAGTTGCTTGAGCATTTGAATTAATAACAGCATGAAACGAATTTGGGAGCATTAAAGGAAAAACATCGGCTACAAATTTATTAATTTGTTTGTGTGATGAAATATAGCGTTCTCCACGTTCCCATGCAAAATCATGATCGTGAGTAATAATTGGAATACTTGTCTTTTCGGCAGCTTTTTTAATTCCAAAACCCATTTCAAGATGTGCAGGTAATGCAGAAGCATTTTCTGAAATAACAATATTAATTTTTCTGTTATTTATCCATTTAATTATTTTATTGCAGATTATATCAGAATAAAAACCAATGTGTTCAATTAATTCATCTGGGTTGGTCTCTGGGAAAAAGAATGCTTTTTTTTGACTCCAATAACTTTCTGGTGAAAAAAAAGACATTTCCGGAACCAGTGTTTCTAATTCTCTATTTATTGTTCGTTCCTGAAATTGTCCTGAAATTATAAAAACCTTATGTCCAAGATATTGCAATACATCTATCCATTTCTCTGTTTCAAGAGCTACACCATCAACACCACCAATTCTTCCTATAATTATTCCAATATTCATATAATTTTTACTATTATGTTTAATAAAGGACTTTACGAATTTTTTAATTTAAAGTTTCAGAATTTGAAGCATAAAAAAACCGATCAAAAAATTGAACGGTTCTATAAAATTGTCGTTAATTAAACTATGTTATTAACGTATAAAGTAAGTTTTGATTTAATATTATCTGCTTTGTTTTTATGAATAATACGCTTTTTTGCTAATTTATCTAACATAGCAGAAACTTTTGGTAAAAGCTCTAATGCTTCTTTTTTATTGGTTGTAGATCTCAATTTTCGAACAACATTACGTGTTGTTTTTGAATAGTATTTATTGTGAACTCTTCTTTTTTCACCTTGTCTGATTCTCTTTAATGCTGAAATGTGATTAGCCATATATTAATATTTTATTTTATAAAAAAAAGTAGCCCGTAGGGGCATCGAACCCCTGTTTCTAGGATGAAAACCTAGCGTCCTAGTCCACTAGACGAACGGGCCAAATTTCCAAGTAAAATTTGGAAGTGCAAATGTACTACATTTTTCTTTTTTACAAATATTTTTTTTGAAAAATCAATATTTTTTTTAATTATTGATTAGATAGTAGATGAAAAACATGCTAAATGACAGATTTTGAATAATTTTAGATTTTTATTCCCATAAAAATAACATCATCAATTTGTTTATATTCACCTTTCCATTCAATAAAAGATTTACTTATAATATCAAATTGTTCTTCTGTATCTTTATTTATAATTGAATTAACTATATCTTTAAATCTTTGTAGTTTCATTTTTTTTCCATTAGGTCCTCCAAATTGATCGGCATAACCATCTGAAAACAAATATAAAATATCATTTTTGTTTAAATCATATTCTTTGTTATCAAAAACTTTTTTAGTTTGTATAGAACCGCCAATTGAATATCTGTTGCCTTTAATATATAATAGTTCATTATTGTGATACAACAATATAGGTCGCATTGCTGATGCTACTTTAAGTTTATTGGTATTTATATCTATTTCACAAACAGTCATATCTAATCCATCGCTTGAGTTAATCCCTATATCGCTTGTCTTTTGTTTAAGTGTGTTAATTATTTCTTTATCCAAAATATTTAAAATTTCGGCAGGAGGCAAGTATTCATTATTTTTTAAAATATCTTTTATTAAAGTAACGCTTATTAGCGACATAAATGCGCCAGGAACACCATGTCCGGTGGCATCTGCACAAATAATTACAAATTTATTTTTTATCTTTTCAAACCAATAAAAATCACCACTAACAATGTCTCTGGGTAGATAATAAATAAATGATTGAGGAAAATGTTGATTTAATATTTGTGTAGATGGTAAAATAGCAGCCTGAATTCTTTGGGCATAATTTATACTGTCAGTAATATCTTTATTTGCTTGTTCAAGTTTATCTTTTTGTTCAACAACCTCTTTAGTTCTTTCGTCAAGTGTTTTTTGCAGGTATTCTTGTAAGCGTTTATGATTTTTTTCACGAATTTTAATTATAAGGTATATACTATACAATATAATAATAACAACAATGCCAATAAACCAAGATCTTTTCCAAATAGGAGGTGCAACGTATATTTCAAGTTTTATTGGGGTTTCATTACATATACCATCGTTATTGCACGATTTAAGTAAGAAATTATATGTGCCATCTTCAATTCTGCTATAAACAATTTGTTTACTGTTTGTTTCATTCCATTCAAGGTCATAACCTTCAAGTTTATATTTATATGTAACACCATCAGGGTCTTTAAAGCTAATGCCAACAAAATCAATATTTAATCTATAAACACCATAAGGCATTTCAATTTTATTAAAATCAGAAATATTTTGGTCGGAAAATTTTATAGAAGTAATATTTATTAATGGAGCAATTGTGTTCTTTTTATCTTTTTTGTAGTTATATCGTACTACACCATTTGTTGTCCCAAACCATATACATCCGTCAAAATCCTGATAAATTGCATTTTTATTACAATCTCCTAATATTCCATCAGGTTTACCATAAGTTTTAATATGTCCTAATGGGTCAATTTTACTTATACCTTGTCTATGACCTACCCAAATATTACGGTTTTCATCAAACATTATACTATAGCAATAATTTGATTTTAAACCATCATTTGTTGAATATCTTGTAAATTTTTTATTGTCATAACTATAAACTCCGTTTCCATAAGTTGCTATCCAAATTTTACTGTCATTACTTCTAATTATTTGATTTATTTTTAATATTTCATTACTATTTGAAATTTTGTGTTTTATAATAGCTCCCTTTGTTATTACATACAAATCATTGCTTTGTGTTGCAACCCATACATTTTCATTAATATCAATAAACAAATGATTTATGTTATTGTGAGGTAATCCATTTTCTGTGTTGTAAACATAGAGTTTACCATTTTCTTTATTAAGGGTAATGAGTCCGTTTTTAGTGGCTATCCATAAGTTTTTTCCAAAGCCGTCTATATAGTTAATAGAATTTGTTAACATGTCTTCAGAGAGCTCTGTTTTAACAAATGTATTAGTTATAGTATTTAAAGAAAATAAACCGTTTTTTTCGGTGCCTATCCATAAAATTCCTGTTACATCTTTGTATATAGCTGTGATGTTATCGTCAGGTAAACCATTTTCGGCTCCTAAATAATTCCATACATCAATAGAATCGACATCTATTTTTATTAAAAAGCCTTCTGCTCCGAGAAAAACTGTTTTATCCTCTGCAAAAACAGATAAAATATTATTTGTTTTATTCTTAATTTTATTTGAATAAAATGCGAAAAAATCATCAACAAGTGTTGCTAATCCTTCTCCATATGTTCCTATCCATATATTACCTTCAAAATCTTCATATATTGTTTTTACATTTTCACTATTCAGCCCATTAGATTGGTTAAATATAGTGTGGTTTTTATATTGCATTTCATTTTCAGTATATAAATATTTGTAAACACCGTTCCCAAAAGTACTTATCCATAAATTATTGTTTTTATCAAGATATATGTTCTGTATCTTATAATAATCAAGCTGATCTTCCGGATTGAATTGTTCAATAATAAAATTATTGTTTTTTAGTATTAATGTATGAACACCTTCATCCTCGGTCCCAATATAATATTTGTTATCATTTACTTTTAATATGGCGAGAATACCAGTCATAGGTATTTCACTAATTTCCTGTAGTTGAGAATTTTTAATATTATATTGAAACAAACCTTCATTTGTTCCAAGCAATAATTTATTGTCGGGTAATAATTCAACGCAATAAACCTGTTTGTCATCAATATTGTTTTTCAACAATGTTGTTTTGTCGTTTTTTGAAATAACAGCCAATCCACTACTTTGAGAAGCAATGATTATATTGCCATTTTTATCTTCTTTAATATCATTAATCACACTTGTGAAATTTTTTGATATTGAGATTGTTGAGAACGATTTCCCATCATAAACAGAAATTTGCCCGTTTTTAAATCCAAACCAAATATTATTGTTTTTATCAATACAGCTTGTGCTGATAAAGTTGTTTGGCAAATAATTGGTTTCATTAAAAATTTCAAATGAATGTCCATCAAACTTAGCTAAACCACTACCTGTTCCAATCCATAAAAATCCGCATGAATCTTGGTTTATTGTATAAATAAATTGTTCGGGTAAATCTTGCTCTAACCCCCAAAAATTAAATTTATAAGTTTGAGAAAACGAATTGAAACTTAATAATAATAATATCAGTAAATATTTATATTTTTCAATTTTCATTAAAGTTAATGTTTTATAACGTTTATATTATATCTGTACTTTGGAATACCGCCAATAGGGCTTGTGTAAAATGGTAAAAACTCATTATATTGATTTGTAATATACAATACACCGTTATTATTTTTTATTGGATTGATACTTGGTTTAATAAATTGAACATCAAATGTAGAATTTTTTTCTTCATCAACAATATTAAATTCATTCACAGTCCAATGTCCTTCTCCTGACAGTTGGCATTTTTCTCCTTTTTTTGAATTGGAAACTACTCTTACATATCCTTCATTGTCCCAATCGAATATATGTATTTTAATTGAAAGGACTTTATCATCAACAAAAGGATAGATATGAGAGATATGTTTTGCTTTATCGGATAATCTAAATGTATATTCATAAGTAAAAGCGTTCCCACCTTCTAATGCAATGTTTTTATTAGATTTAGTGCTGAAAAAATATTGATAAAGGTTGCCATCATTGCCTTCAACGCCTTCAGCTATAATTTTAAACAAATATCCATCGAATTTTTTTACGTACTCACCTTCTGAAGGGTTAAAAGGTCCAAAAGTGTACCATTTTTCGTCATATTTAGAGCTAACTCCAAATGTTTTTGAGAATAATAAATTTCCACTTTTATAGTTCCCAATTGGGTTTGTTTGTCTTGCATCCTTATTTGAAAAACATTCTTTACCACCATAAACAGAAAATTTTACTTTTGTATCAAATATTCCTCTTACCTCATCAATTGCACCACCAACATCAGGATCAAAAATTCTTAAATAGAATGGGATTGTTGTTGATTTGGGAACAACAAAGAAAAATGTTTGACAAAAGTCATCATCGCCCCATGATTGATCTGCGTTTTTTCCAAAAGTTACTAAATATGGAATATTTTCTTCAACTGTAGGAACGGGCTGACTTTTAACAGATGAAAACATTGTTATTAGTAATAATGTGTATATGTATCGGAATATCATTTTATAACTTTTATTTTTCTATATACACAATATTTTTCCAATTCTTTTATTACGCCTTTATCAGAAATTAAACCAAGTTTTACAAAATATTCCCCTTCATGCTTATATTTATAAGAAGCATTATCGCCAACAATTTTTGAGCCATCACCAAAATCCCAGTACAACTTACTATTATCAAATCCATTAATATTAATTGCTATATTTTTACATGTAATAACTTCGTTTACTTTACATTCAGATGGTGTATCAAAAAATACTCCTTCTGAAGTACCAATATGAACAATTGCATCTGCTACATTTTCATTTTTTTTGCCTGTTAACTTATCGTAAACATGTAATTTTACATTATAATTTCCATTTTTTTCATAACAATGGTCAACTTCCTCTCCAAATAGAATATTTCCGTCTCCGAGTTCCCATTCAAAGTCGAATATAGTAGTGTCAAGCCCTGATGTGCGGGTTTCAAACAAAGTAACACAACGGCTTATATTCTCTGTTTCTGTACAATTATTAAATTCAGGAAAATTTGATAGTATACTATAAATATCATTTGAAGCATCTCTGTTGGAACTGAAGAAGCCCCGTTCTGATTTATCGTCTATAAAAAATGCAAAATCATCGGAAGTGGAATTTATTGGTTTCCCAACAGGAGCAGGCTTTGTCCATTTTCCCTTAACCTTTTCACTATAGAAAACATCCAGTCTTCCGACACTGTTATGGGCATCTGATGAAAAATACAATTTCCCGTCTTTATGCATAAAAGGATACATCTCGTTACCTGTTGAATTTATTTCTGCTCCTAAATTTTGATATTCTGACCATATTCCATCTATCAGGTATGAAACGTAAATATCAGTTCCACCATATCCACCATCAAAATTAGCAATATAAAAAAGTTGATCTTCTTCATTATTCAAGCAGGCATGAGCAACACATAAACCTTCTTTATTATGTACAAAACCTGTAGCTGTGTAACTCCATCGTCCATCTTTAAAATTGCGCATATAAATACCGGAACTAATGTCTTTTTCTTGTTGTTTGTTAAAGTATTCTATTTTTACATTTGCACTTGTGATGTATATTTTATCTTTAGCTTTATTTAAAAAGATTGGCGCATTATGTTGGTTAGTTGTTAAATCAAAATCTAATAATTCTGATTCATCCCATGTCATATCATCATTTTGGTTTATTTTAAATAGGTTATATGAATAATTCATTATATTTCCACTACTGCCATTTGTTGAATATATCAATTGATTATCAAAAAAATAACCGCCAATTTCACCAGATTCATCAGTGTTAAAAGGAAGTTTTTTTATTGAATAATTCTCTTGAGAATGAGTATAGATCACAGAAATACAAAGAATAAATATGAGTACATGTAAAAAACGCATATCAATGTTTTAAGTAATTTTAAAATTAATAATTTATTGTTTAATACAAAATTTTAAATGCAATTTGCCGGAATTTCATTATGTTTTAGTTGAAATTAATAAACAATTATATGTTGAAAACTTTATTAAACACCATATAAAGCGTATAGTATATTTTCCGATTTTACAAAGCATATTTTTAAGGAAATGAAAAGAGAACTATTTACTTTGTTTATTTTGTTGTGTTTTTCTCAATTTGTCTATTCAGACAATGATTTAGGCGATACTACTTCTATTGAGAATAATAATATAGCTAATTCTTATATTACAAAAATTGATAGTTTTATTTTAAATCAAATTTACCAAAACGATTTAATACAGGAATTTCCGCAAGATATTATTAATATTAAAAATACAAATAATAATAATTTTGATATTTTTGAACAAAGGTTATCATTGTTAAATGATGAAACACCTATAGAACTTGAATATAACGATGTAGTAGAAAAATACATCAATTTATATTTAAACACTAAAAAAGATCTTATTGCCAAAATGCTTGGTACATCTCAACTATATTTTCCATTATTTGAAGAAACATTAGATAAGTACGACCTGCCCTTAGAACTTAAATATCTTGCAATTGTTGAATCTGCGTTAAATCCTATGGCAAGATCTAAATCGGGTGCTATTGGTTTGTGGCAATTTATGTATAATACAGGCAATATGTTGGGATTAAATGTTACATCATATATTGATGAACGTCGCGATCCGATAAAATCTACAGAAGCTGCATGCAGCTACCTTGCATTTTTATATAATACTTTTAATGATTGGCAATTAGCTCTTGCTGCATATAATGGAGGTCCTTCTACTGTTAGAAATGCTATTATCAGATCTGGAGGAGAAACAGATTATTGGAGTTTAAGACCATATCTGCCTGAAGAAACAAGAGGATATGTTCCTGCATTCATAGCTGTGAGCTATATGATGAATTATGCAGAAGAACATAACATTAAACCGGTTGAACCAAAATTTATTTATTTTCAAATTGATACTGTTGTTATTAATAAACCTATTTTGTTTAGTGAAATTTCAAGTGAATTAAATATACCAATAACTACATTGAGATTTCTGAATCCGACTTTTAAACAGAATTTCATACCACAATCGTCTTTGCCATACACTTTAGTATTGCCTGCAAACAGGATTGCTGACTATATAAAAAATGAAAAAAATATTGCAACATCAAATTCAACTAATTCATTATATGAAAATGAGGATAAAAGTGAAATTTTACATATTGTGAAAAAAGGAGAATATTTAAGTATTGTTGCATTAGAATATAGCTGTAGCATTGAGAACATCAAAAAATGGAACAACTTACAGAGAGATAATCTATTTGCTGGACAGGAATTGATTATTTATGTTCCTAAAAAACATGCATATAGATACCATAACATAGTTGGCAAAAACAAAACAGAGAATCAAAATAATAATTATATATATTATATTTTAAATGAGGGAGATAATTTAAGTGATGCTATTAGCAGGTTATCAACTTTATCGCTTGATGAAGTTTTATTACTAAATAATTATAGCAGTATTGAAAATATAGAATACGGAGCAAAATTAAAGATAGGATACAAAAAGTAATATAAATTTGGTGCAATTTTTGATAATTTCCTTTGAAAAAAATAAATTACAGAAGAAAATCTATGTAATTTATTTATAGATTTGTAAAATTTTCCGTGAAAAATTAAATTGGTTTTAACCAAAATATCTGCAAAATGAAAAATATAATATTAGGTGTATTATTAACAACGGTAATTTCATTTTTTACTTCGTGTGAAAATAATGGTTCAGTTATGCTGCCATCTGCTACAGGTAAAGCAGGAGAGGTGCTTATTGTTATTGATAAACAGGTGTGGGAAAACTCTGTTGGTGAGAAATTTCAAGAAATATTATTAGATGAATATCCTTTACTGCCTATAGCAGAACCTTTATTTGATCCAATAAATATTCCAAATCAGGCATTTGCAAGTATATTTAAAACACACAGAAATATTATAATGGTACACATATCAGATAGTGTTAGAAAAAATAAAATAACAATACAAGAAAATTTATGGGCAGAAACCCAGTTGATTATCACAGTTACAGCAAAAAGTGAAACAGAAATGATAAAACTTTTAGATGAAAACAAGATAAGTTTAATTGAAAATTTAGAGAAAGCCGAAAGAGATAGAATAATTCTTAATTATAAACAATATGAGAAACGTGAAATTGGAGAAAAATTAAGAAAAAATCACAACATATCACTTGTAGTACCTGCAGGTTATATTGTTGATATTGACACAAGTAATTTTATCTGGATATCGCATGAAACCCCAATGATAAGTCAGGGTATTTTAATTTATTATTATGATTATACCGATACAAACACATTTACTGTTGATTATCTTGTAAAACAAAGAAATAAATTTTTAAAACAGAATGTTCCCGGACCAACTGATGGTTCATATATGATAACAGCTACAGAACTACAACCTGAATTGAGAGAATTTATGTTAAATAATAAATATACGGCAGAACTGAGAGGATTATGGGAAGTTGAAAATGATTTTATGGGAGGACCATTTATTAGTTTTTCTACTGTTGATGAAAAACGTAACAGGATAGTAACCGTTGATACTTATGTTTATGCCATGAAATACAACAAAAGAAATTACATAAGACAATTAGAAGCTATTTTATATTCGCTTCAAGTAGTTGATTGATGTCAATACATTTATTATCTGTTTTTACAACGACATCTTTTATTTCGAGATTAAGAATTATTGTAAAAAAATCATAAACATACACTACACCTGCATTGATACAGTAAAATCCGAAAATCTGCTATTAACAATTTATCAACAATTTGGATGTTTTTTTTGCTTTTTTTTTTTAATTAAATAAACTTTTTTAATTTTGGCACATTAATAATTATTAATTTAAAAATTTTTACTATGGAAGAACAAGTACAACAAAAAAAACCTTTAAAAGGTTTTAGTATTGCGGGCATTATTGTGGGTTCATTAGGATTATTATTTTCTTTTGGTTCATTTTTACCATCAATTTTCTCATTTTTTGGTGTGATGGCTTTACCTTTTGCATGGCCAGCATTAATTTTAGGTATTTTAGGTTTAATTTTTGCAAATAAAGCAAAAATTAAAAAAACGGCAGCTATTGTAGCTATTGTTATATCTGTTGTAGCTCTTGGTATTAGTTATTAT
>Ga0307990_1000919_pt1 | contig 25317 bp, 25 predicted proteins | sample EllFjometagen129_FD_203168 | JGI IMG/M metagenome (GOLD analysis project Ga0307990, IMG submission 203168) | Marine microbial communities from Ellis Fjord, Antarctic Ocean - #129 | ecosystem: Environmental > Aquatic > Marine > Unclassified | place: Southern Ocean | collected 2014-10-08
CCGAATCTCATTCTGGAAGCCTTCCGGTTCGAGTGAGTGAAAGTAGTTTTTCCAAGGTCAGGAAAAGGATGGCGGCCAGAAGCCAGCGTCGCGCGGTTTCTTCGTAGCGGGTGAATTGCATCATTTCAATTTCGGTTTTTTCTAGCTGATCGATCTCTTTATATACATCTTCCAGCGCTTGCAGGTCGCGGGCGCGGAAAAAGCGCGCGTTGCTGATTTCGGCCACCTGTTCCAATACGGTGGTGTCGAGCTGTTGCGGTGCGCGGTTGAAAAATCCCTGCCGAACCGGCAGTCCACCGCCGATGCCGATGGTGTAGATTTTAATTCCAAGCGCGGCGGCGGCTTGTGCTGCATTTTCAGGGGTCAGCTCGCCGCGGTTGTTTTCGCCGTCTGTCACTAGAATTACAATCCGGCTTTTGGCTTCGCTGTCGCGCAGGCGGTTGACGGCAGAAGCAATCGCGTCGCCGATCGCTGTTCCGTCTTCGAGCATGCCGGTGCGCAAACCGTCCATCCGCTGAATGAGCCAGCTGTGGTCGAGGGTGAGCGGAGCGACTGAATAGGGCAGTGCTGAAAAGGCGACCATGCCGATACGGTCATCGGTGCGTTTTTCAATAAAATCGGTGATGACTTCTTTGGCGGAGTCGATGCGGGTCATTCGCCGTCCGTTTTTGGCAAAGTCCGGCGTATCCATCGATGTGGATAGGTCGAGCAATAGAACAATATCCACTCCTTCGGTGTTCACGCGACTTTCCTGCATGCCGCGTTGCGGGCGGGCGATGGCGATAATCAGGCAGGCCAGCCCGAGTGCGTACAGCGTCGGCAGGATCGGTTGAAACCGCACGGCGAAGCTGACCGGAAGCCGTTTGAGCAGTATGCCGTCCGGAAAATTAATAGATACACGTCGTCGACCCCTCCACCACAATAGCAGTGGAATCAACAGCAACAGCAAGAGTAAATATGGATTGGCAAATCTCATTTAGATTGTTCCTCCATGGTTTGATCAACAAAGGTTTCAACGGTGGAGAAGGCGGTTCTCATTACGTCTTTTTCGGCACCGGCGCGGGCGAACTTCACCAGGTCGGTCTGGATGAAAAATTCACGGAGTATATTTTGGTCTTTCAGGGTTAGGCGCGCATCGTGGTTCAGCTTTCCGGCCAGCTCTTCGGTGGTCGATTCGGGCGCGTTGAGTTCAAAGCGATCTTCCAGGTAGGTGCGTAGAATGAGCGAGAGGTCAACAAAGAAGGGCTCCGGCATCCAGGGGCGTTCTTTTAGAGAGGCCAGTGCGGTGCGTGCCTTGATGTGTGGAGGAATCGCAGACTCAGATTGAGCACTTGATTTTTTGCGCTTCATGAACAACAGGGTGATCAGGCCGGCAAGCAGGGCGACGGCAATAATCAGCAAGATGACCCAGAGGATCGGGGAGAGCTGATGAATCGGGCCCTTGATGTCTGAAAGGCTGGTTGCATTTTTTTCGGTCAGTGTGCTTTGCACTTTTAGAGTCAGTGGAGGCAGCGCCTGCGCTTTTTGGGAGCCATCAGCAAAGGTACAGACAACCGGGTTGGTGGTGATCATCCAGTTGCCGGTCCGGAGTGAGGTGAGCTGCACAATCTGTTCGGTTTGGAGTATGCCTTCGGCGGGAACGGAGTTGTCGACAGAGCGTCCGCGAACAATCACTTCTTTGCCTTTTCCAATGTTTGGAAACTGTACCGTGCTGCCCGGCGCGTGGTGTGCGGTCAGGGTGAGTGTGACGACATCACCGATATGTAGTGTTTCCTCACTCAGTACGGCTTTTGCCGCGAATCCACCTGCTGGCAACGTCGGTTTTCCGCAGCCGGTTAACAGCAATAGAACAACGGCTGCAATTTCAAATTTCAGGTTTCGGATTTCCAGTTTCATCTCCTGCTCCCTCTTTGGCGGAAGAATTTGATGAAGGCGCGGTCATAAGGTTTGCCGGCAAAAAGCTCAATCATATCGATCCCGGCGCGGCGCAGAGAACGCTGCAGCTCGTTGCGGCGCTGTTCTTGCGCGAGAAGCAGTTCGCGGCGCACGGCGCTGTTTGATGTGTCGACAAGAATGTTCTGCCCGGTTTCGGGGTCGCGCCATTCAACTACTCCGGCTTTGGGCCAGGCGCGTTCATGGTGATCGCCGATGGCCACGGCGATCAGGTCGTGGTGGCGTGCGGTGATTTTTAGCGACCGGGTACAGTTGGTCGGAAAGATGAAGTCGCTAATTAAAAATGTGACGGCTTTCCGCGTTGTGGTGTGGTTGAGGAAGTCAAGCGCGGAGGCGGCATCGGTTCCGGTGCGTTGCGGCTGATGGGTGAGCACTTCGCGGATGATCCGCAAGACGTGGCGTGCCCCTTTGCGCGGTGGAATGTATTTTTCAACCTGATCAGAAAAAAGGATCAGGCCGATGCGGTCGTTGTTGCGCGTGGCGGAAAAGGCGAGCATGGCGGCGACCTCGGCGGCGAGGTCGCGCTTGAGCTGCGGGGTGCTGCCGAAGTTGTTTGAGCCGCTGATGTCGACCATCAGCATGACGGTCATTTCGCGCTCTTCGACGAATTTTTTGATGTGCGGCACGCCGGTGCGGGCGGTGACGTTCCAGTCGATCGAGCGGATGTCGTCGCCAGGAAAATACTCGCGCACTTCGTCGAACTCCATTCCGCGCCCTTTAAAGGTGGAGTGGTAGCTTCCGGCGAAGACATCGGTGACGGCGTGGCGCGTTCGGATTTCGATGCGCCGCACTTTTTTTAGCAATTCTTTATGGTTTGTAGAATTCATGGTCGGATCTGGGTAGGGCGGGATATATCCCGCCTTTACGGTACGGGGATTTCAGAGAGTAGTTTTTCGATGAGGTCTTCGGACGTCAGTTCGTCCGCTTCGGCCTCGTAGGAGACGATAATGCGGTGGCGGAGAATGTCCGGCGCGATGGATTTAACGTCTTGCGGGGTGACATAGCCGCGGCCCTGCAAAAAGGCGTGAGCGCGTGCGCCGGTGGTTAGGGCGAGTGTGGCGCGCGGACTGGCTCCGTAGCGCAGGTAGTCGCCGATGTCCAAGTTGTACTTTTCGGGCTCACGGGTGGCGAAGACGATATCGAGGATGTACTCCTTGATTTTGTCGTCGACGTAGATTTCGTCGACTGCTTTGCGCGCTTCGAGAATGGTGTTCGGTCCGATGACCGGACTGACTTGTATGTCGGTGCTGGTGTGGGCCATGCGCTCGAGAATGCGTCGCTCTTCTTCGCGGGTGGGATAGGTTACGTTCAGTTTGAGCATGAAGCGGTCAACCTGCGCTTCGGGCAGGGGATAGGTTCCTTCTTGCTCAATCGGGTTTTCCGTGGCCATCACGAGGAAGGGCTCCGGCAAGTGGAATGTTTCGTCGCCGATGGTCACTTGATGTTCCTGCATGGCTTCGAGCAGGGCGCTTTGCACCTTGGCGGGTGCGCGGTTAATTTCGTCAGCCAGAATGATATTCGAGAAAACCGGGCCTTTTTTTGTAACGAAGTCGCCGTCTTTCGGGTTATAGATCAGCGTTCCGATCAGGTCGGCCGGGAGCAGGTCGGGTGTGAACTGAATGCGCTGAAAAGAGGTTTCCATCGCAGCGGCCAGGGTGTTGACGGTCAGGGTTTTTGCGAGCCCGGGAACTCCTTCGAGCAGAACGTGTCCGTTGGAGAGCATGCCAATAATCAAACGGTCTACTAAATAGTCCTGCCCGACAATCACTTTGCCGATTTCCGCTTTGAGGGTTGGGATGAATGCGCTGGCTTCGCGCACCTTTTCATTGATGATTTCAAGTCCTGCCATGGGAGTCTCCTTCAGGTTTTTATTATTTGAAACGATAGGGTTCTTTATTTTTCATTCAACCGAAAAGTCGGTGAATTGGATTACAATGTTGCAATGTTAAAGAGGTTTGGTTTTGTTTGTAATTTTCTCTTTTCCTTTCCCTGCCGGGAGTCCCCTCCCGGCACAGCTAGACACTTTATGTCAGGGATTTTTCTCTATCGTTTTTTTCGGTTTCACCAGTTTGTCGCGCGAAATGATCAGGTTATCGGCGGCGGAAAGGCTGATGATATAAGTCCACTTGGATAGTTTGGCGTTGAGCTTATCCGCTTTGTCCGCATTCGCGGCTGTGGTGTTGTTAAATGCATCCAGTTCTTTTCCGTAGGCCTCCTGCTGGGCGGCATCATCGCTGTTCATCGGCTCAACCGGCGGAGCCGGGCGGGTGTATTCGCACGCAATGCGTGCCAACGGTCCGGCCTCTGTTTTCTTGCCCAGCGTGATGGTGTAAGTGAATCCGTCTTTCGTTTGAGCGGAATAGGTTTGCGGATCGCCAAAGTCTGCATTTGGATCGGCAAGGGTTACACAGCTCAGGGATTGCAACGCAGAACGCATTTTATTCGCTTCTGAACTCTGGAGCTCTTCGGTCACTTGATTCAGATCCACTAGGATCCATTTCGCGCCATCCTGTTTTAATCTAACGGCTCCCGACTGAGCGGACATGATATCCGCAGACGGTACGCGCAACAGTTCCTTGCTGATCCAGTTCGCTGATTTTTCTGAAAACGGACGGAAGTCGTAGTCGACCAGATACACATCCTCATGGTCGTTTTTGCGAACAAAGAACTGATTGGCCCATCCGGCTGATGAGGAGGCTTCACGGCGGGCTCCGACCGTTATCGAGGTTGCATCCTTAAGCGCAATCGTCTTGGCGTTTTCGTCCAGTCCGAACTCCGAAACGGCCACATTTCCTGCGCGAACGGGGTTGCCGGTTTTTACATCGGCCATTTTACGTAAGGCAGTGGCCAGCTTGTTGAAGTCCGCCGGATAGCCGTACAGCGAGTCGACAACCCACTGCCCCTCTGTTTTTACCAGTGCGACGTGGTTTGACGTCTGCGTAATATCCAGTTGTGTGATGGCGTTCAGGTTGACTCCTTGCAGCAGCGTTGTATCGCCTGCCGTCGAAGCACTGATTCGCGTCTCCAGTCCTCTGTGTTGCCAGATTCCCGTTCCGATTAGCAACACCAGCACAACGGTCATTCCTATTAGCTTTTTTAGTTTCATCTGCACATCTCCTTCTGATTAACGTGTTTTTTTAATCCATAATCCGCGCAGGATTCCGAATAGAGCCACCAGTAACGGTACCGCCGCGATGTTGAGAACTTTCAGTCGCAGTCCAAGCGATTCGATATCGCGCCGTAGATTTTTGCGGACTTCTTTCAACGCCGTCTGGGTCTGGAAGACCTCGTCACGGAACTTTTGGATTTCCTCCGTCTGCCCGGAGGTCATAATCTGCTGTTGAGTGTTGGCCTTTGTCTGTTGCAGGGATTGGATGCGGGCCTGCGCGGCCTGCAGTTTTTCGTTCAAACGGCCCTCTTGCGCCTGCCACTTGATTTGTGCCTGTTTCTCCAAATCGACAACCCGGTCAAATGGCCGGTCAAACGAGCCGCGGCTGCGCAGGTCGATCAGCGCTTCACTACCGGTGAGCTGTTCGGTCAGATTCAGCGCGAATGCCATATTGTCATTCAGCGGTTGTTGAATCTTCTGCCCGAACATATTGATGCTTTTTAAAGCGAACCGGTCGGCCAGCATGTCTACATCGGCAACGAGGATGACGACTCCCTGTTTGTTGCTTTCTTTCAACCCTTGTTCCGCTACAACGGTTTGATTGGTGTTTGACTCATCAACCGGTTTGCCGTCAGGGAATGCAGTTTTGAAATGGCCCTGCAGGCGGATTGCCAGCGGAAGTTCTTCTTTTTCTGCTGGAATTTTAATTTCTCCGCCGCGGGCGGCAACTTCATCGGTCAGAAAACCGTCCGGTGCGGTATGGAGTAGTTTCGTCATTCGCAACCCGTCAACGGGTTCGCCTTGAAACGCACCGGCGAATGGAAGCATCACATCGCCGAGTGACGAGGTGGCCACTTCGTCGTGATTAATATTCGCGGGACGAAGCAGGAGCCAAGCGGCGTTGCGCTGTGCGCGTCCGTTGCCCGCATTCAGCATCGCGGCGGCGGCTTCATCGGCGGCCAGTTTCCCTGCCGGCATTTTAATTCCCCAGGCTTGGGTCAGCTTGTTGAGGTCTGAACTTTCCTGTGGAGGTGGCATGCCATACTGCTGCATTTGTGTCGAAGCACTCGTTTGCGCCGAGATGCACATGGGGTCGATAAATGCCATCAGCCGCCCGCCGCGCAGCACAAACTGGTCGAGTGCATAAAGTGTGTTGTCGTTGATGCCTACAGGATGGATTACCAGTAGCGTATCGATATCATCCGGAATAGACTCGGCATCCATTTCGATGGGTTGCACGTCTACCTGTCGCCCCAGTTCGCTCACGGCCGCCCATCCCGGTTGTCCGCGACTGCTGTATGAGTTCCCTCCGCCGCCTTGCACCGGCAACGCACTCATCAGACCGACCTGGGCGGTTTTTTCACGACTGACTTCGCTGATCATGCGGGTCAGCATGTATTCAAGTTGCGGTTCGGAATCCGCCGAAAGCATGGGGATCGCCGTTTCATGGTTGCCGGAGACGGTCACCATACCGAAGTAGAGATCACCGCTTGTTCCGAACATATCGAGTGCCTGCCCCTTGAGTCCGTAGCGCTGTGCCCATTCCTCCGCATCAGAATCCGGTTTCGGGTCAAACTCTTCGACCGCCAGATGGCCGCCGGCGTGCGATTCATATTCCGCCAGCAGATCACGGACACGACTCGCAAAGTTTTTCAGCGGAACCGGTAGCCGTTCGTTACTTTTAGAAAAGTAGAACTTCAAGGTCACATCGCGATCGAGTTCCCCAAGCAGTCCTTTGGTTCCATCGGACAGGGTGTAGAGTTTGTCCTGTGTTACATCTTTGCGTAACCGTACCGGGCTAAGCACGGCGTTGAACGTAATCAGGATGCCCAGTAAAATCAGGATTCCGGCGGCGCCGCCGGCTATTTTTAAATTGGTTTTCTTCATGATCAATCTCCCGTTACCTTCCAACTTTATTTTTGAGAACCACTTGCGTGGAAAACAGCATGAACACCATGACGGATGCGAAGTAGGCCAGATCGCGCAGATCGACCACCCCGCGTTGCAGCGCTTTGAAGTGCGGCATAAAGCTGAAAGAGGCCACGCCGTCGACCATCCAGCCGGGCGTGTGCTGCGACAGCAGATCGGTCACTGGCGGGTAACCCGCCAGAATCAGAAACAGGCCGATGACGACCGCGAGAATGAAACTGATCACCTGATTGCGTGTCAGTGCCGAGGTGAACATTCCCGCCGCGACATACGCGCCGGCCAGCAGGGCGCTTCCCAGATAACCGGAGGCGATTGTGCCTAGATCGGGTGAGCCGAGATATATCGCAGTCAGTACCACCGGAAACGTCAGGGCCAGGGCAAGAATCATAAACAGCCAGGCGGCAAAAAATTTACCAAGAATCGCCTGCATCGGCGTGACCGAGACGGTGAACAGCAGTTCGATGGTGCCCGAGCGGCGCTCCTCTGCCCAGAGGCGCATCGCCACCGCCGGAACTAAAATCATATAGAGCCATGGATGCCATTGGAAGAATCCTGTTAGAGTTGCCTGTCCCGCTTCGAAAAAACGGGCGATGGAAAAAGTGAAAAAGCCGACCAGCATCAGAAAGATGATGATGAACACATATGCAACCGGCGAATCGAAATAGGCTCGCCATTCGCGTTTGGCCACGGCCGTGATGTGATGGATATTTTCGTTCATTATACAGCCTCCCGGGTGTCTTCAGTTGTGGTGATGCGACGGAAAACTTCATCGAACCGTCCTTCGTCTACTTTCAGATCGAACAGCGTCCAGTCATGGCTGCGAACCGCTTCAAGAACGTCGGGCGCGATGGGGTTTCCAATCCTTGGAAAAAGCAGCAATCGTTGGTGGGCTTCGCCGGTTTCGAGTGTTTGAATTTTTCCAATGTTTGGGAGTTTTCTCAGGGTTTCGATTACCTCGTTGCCTTTGATCTCAAGTGTAACTGCGTTGTAGTGGTCACTGTGCGCCCGCAGTGCGGCGGGGGTGTCGTCCGCGACCACTTTGCCGGCGCTCATAATAATGGCGCGGGTGCAGATGGCTTCGACTTCTTCCAGTACGTGAGTTGAAAGCATGATGACTTTGTCTTTGGACATTTCGCGAATCATATCGCGCACGACCTGCTTCTGGTTTGGATCGAGCCCTTCGGTCGGTTCGTCGAGTAGCAGAATGTCGGGGTTGTGCAGCAACGTCTGTGCGAAGCAGGTGCGCTGGCGATACCCTTTTGAAAGGGTGTCGATACTTTGATTCCGTACTGGTTGCAAAAAGCAGCGTTCAAGCACTTCATCGACCCGGCGATTGCGCTTCGCTCCGCTGAAGCCGCGAATTTCCGCCAGAAAACGCAGAAACCCGGATACCGTCATATCTTCATAGAGCGGCGAGGTTTCCGGCATATAGCCAATGTGTTTCTGCGCGGCGACCGGATTGCTCGCAACATCGATTCCATTCACCCAAACGGTGCCGGCATTTGGTGTTAAAAATCCGGCCACCATGCGGATGGTGGTGGTTTTCCCGGCACCGTTCGGCCCCAGAATTCCCACCACCTCTCCCTTTTGCACTTCGAACGATACGTCATCCACCGCGCGACGATGCCCGAAGTTTTTTATTAACCCATTTGCATTAATCATGTCAGTCTCCCTGATTCATTTCATTTTTGAAGCGGCCCTATTGAATCCGTCCCGCGTTACGGAAATATTTCTGGATCATTACAATGCGGTAATTTTCAACTAGACGATCAGACCGTCATCCGGCGATATCCGTGTTTTCGCGTGCGATTTTTTCGCAGTTGTCTTTTGATGTCGCTGAACGCATCGTTCAACATAGGAAAGAGCAACTCTTTAGAGCCGCCGAATTCGCTGTGATGTGTCACATAAAGCGACTGTCCAGGAATGTGAAGCCGGATGGCCACCTGATAATAGATCTCTCCATATTTGGATGAGTGGCTTTGATCGAAGACCACTTCGCAACGGGAGCCGCGCAAAGCAAACGCTTCAAATGCGTCCAGTTGCTGTAGGGTGATCTGTCTGAGAGCTTTTGATTTCGGCATGTGTCGGAATTGAACTTCTACTGTGATGTTTGAGCGGAGCATGTTTTGTTTCATGTTGGTTTCCTTTCAAAAGGGACCGGGTCGCACCGTGCGCCCGGCCTCATGGTTTTTTTTATTTAACGATGATTTTCTGCGGAGCCTGATCAGCTTGAACTTTCGGTAGCGTGATTTTAAGCACGCCGGCTTTGTAGTCGGCGGCAACGCGGGTCGCGTCAACCGGCTTCGAGAGCATCACTGCGCGGCTCATGAATCCGCTAGAGCGTTCCTTTATCAGCAGTTTTTCACCCTCTTTTTGGGTGACCTCCTGCTTGTGTTCTGCTTTGACAGTCAGGATGTTGTCTTTTACCTCTATGGTAATATCGGACTTGTCCATGCCGGGCAGATCCATCTGCACATGGTACGCATCCGCCTGTTCATGCAGATCCATGTTCGGACGGATGAATTCGTTATCCCATGCCGTTGTTTGCGGTGGCATGATATTGAATGATGCAAACGGCATTCCGAAAAAGTGGTCCATTTCGCGCTGCACCTGGATCATCTTGCGGATCGGATCCAGATAGTCTGGAGTCTGCTGATCGTCCTGAGTTTGCTGAACGGCAACCGTTTTGTTGGCTTTTACATCAATCTTACTGTTGTCTTTTTCAGCCCAAACCGCGCCGGATAGCAGAATCAGTGTGATAATCATTCCAACCACACTAACGGTCGCATGTGAACTTTTTCTTAATAAATAGACTCGCTTCATTTTATACCTCCATTTGTTTTGTTTTTCTGATTTCACTTTTACAGGGTTCGGTTCCTGAATTTATTTCATCGTTGGTATCGCCTCCTTTCCTTGTCTGAAAGCAGTAGACAGTAAAGACCTTGCGCCATTCTTTCCGCAGAGTTACAAAGAGGTAATGATGCGCATGGTTGACAATGCTTCGATGCATAGGTTAGCTCTAGGTTTGCTTTAAGTCGGAGACGTGCCAATGCGAGTTTTAATTATTGAAGATGATCCAAAGATAGCCTCCTTTATTGAAAAGGGTTTTCGTGAAACAGGCTATGCGGTCGATATCGCTGTTGATGGAGAGGAAGGATTGTTGCTGGCTCGGCAGGGTGTTTACAATGCCATTGTGGCTGACCTGATGCTGCCAAAACTTGACGGGTTGGAAATGATCGAGCGCCTGCGGACGCAGAAAATCAACACGCCGGTTCTGATTCTCAGTGCAAAACGAACGGTTGACGACCGGATTCGCGGGCTTCAGGCCGGAGGTGATGATTATATGGTCAAACCCTTTTCTTTTTCGGAGCTGTCAGTCCGGATTCAGACTCTCTTGCGCCGAACCAGTCATGCCCGTGAGGAATCTATGTTCCTGGAGGCGGAAGGACTTCGATTGGATCGGGCCCGGCGCACGGTTGAGCGAAAGGGCGAGGTGATGGAGTTACAATCCAAAGAATTCTCTTTGCTTGAATTCTTAATGCGCAACGCCGGGCGGGTGGTAACGAAAACATCGATCCTCGAAAATGTTTATGATTATCATTTTGATCCGCAGACCAATGTCGTGGATGTGCTGGTTTGTCGTTTGCGGCGTCAGGTCGACCAGCCGTTCGATGAAAAGCTGATTCATACCGTTCGGGGAGCTGGTTATGTTTTTAAGAAAAAATAAACCGGCGCGTCTGTCGTTCAGTCTACGGCTGTCTCTGATTTACACGAGCGTGATCTGCTTCGCGCTTGCCGTTGTGCTTTCCGTTACGTATCAGCTGGTCCGCCATGTTGCCGTCGGTCGGGATCACGATATGATTCGGACGCAGACCGGTCAGTATAAAACCCTTTTTGAGCAGGGCGGGGTTGCCGCGATTTCGCGGTATTTTAATCAGCAACTTGGTTCCACTTCTGAGCAAATGTTTGTCCGGGTGGTCGACGGAAATAATCAGGTTCGTTTTGTTACCGTGTCGCATCCGTTATGGAAGTTGCTCGATCAAAAAAACACAAATAGTTTGAGCCGGATCTCGCTGGATAAAGCGCGTTGGGACGAACTCTTCAGAGAGGGGATGGCCGGAAGTTGGATTGTGGGAACCACCCCGTTGTCGCCGGGGCTCTACCTGCAGGTGGGCCGCAGCACATCCGAGAGCCGACTGGTACTCAGTCATTTCCGGGATACCGTGTTGCGGATTATTCTTCCTGCCATTTTGTTGAGTCTTTTAGTCGGCTGGTTGATGACGCGCAGCGCGGTGCTCCCGCTGCGTTCGTTGATTGAGACGCTCCAGAAAATTCTTTTCACTGGAGACCTGCAACAACGAGTTCCCCCTCATACACAGCGTGGCGAGCTCGGAGAACTCACGACGCAGTTCAACCGCCTGCTGGACCAAAATGAAAAGCTGATTCAGGTTTCACGGGAGACGCTCGACAATGTCGCGCACGACTTACGAACGCCCATGACTCATCTGCGTAATGCGACGGAACGGGCTTTGCTGGATCCGGACGCGGACCGGGCGGTCTTGCGGGATGCTCTCGCCGACTGCGCGGAAGAGTCTGAAAAGATTGTTCAGATGCTGGATCTGCTGATGGACATGGCAGAGGCAGATACCGGGCAGATGAAATTAAATATGGAAACGGTCTCGTTGAGCGAACTGGCGGAAGAAGTGATTGGGTTCTATGACTTTGTTGCGGAAGAGGATGGGGTTGAGCTGAAAAATGCAGTGCCCGCGGATCTTTCTGTCCAGGCCGACCGCTTGCGGTTGCGCCAGTGTTTAATCAATCTGATCGATAACGCGTTGAAATACAGCCCGAAAAACACGGGGATCACACTGGCGGGTTCGGTGTTGCCGGATGCCGTTGAATTCAGCGTCAGCGACCAGGGCATCGGGATGACCGCAGAGGAGCTTCCGCGAATCTGGGATCGGCTTTATCGCGGCGAACAGAGCCGCTCCACCTCTGGGCTGGGGCTCGGCCTCAGTTTTGTGAAAACCATTATCGCCGCGCACGGCGGAACGGTCGAAGTGCAAACCCATCTCAATGAGGGCTCCACCTTTACTCTTTGTCTGCCTTCAACCCCCGAGCCGGATGCTACGGCAGCGAAGGGTTAAACGCTGTTTCCTCCTCGGTTTTGAAGCATAACTCACCGTTTAGAAGATCAGCCCTGACCGTCATCCCATCGTTGATTTCACCAGAAATCAAACTGCGGGCGAGTTGTGTTTCAACGTGATTCTGAATATATCGTTTGAGAGGCCGTGCTCCATAGACCGGATCAAAACCTTCTTTGACGATATGATGTTTAGCGGCATCACTGACGTTCAGTTTGATGTCGCGGGCGGCGAGCCGTTTGCGCAACTCGTCGAACATCAGTTCAACAATTCCCCCGATTTCTTTGACGGTGAGCGGTTTAAACAAAACGGTGTCGTCGAGGCGGTTCAAAAATTCCGGACGAAAGCTGCTTTTTAATAGATTAAGCACCTGTTCGCGGGTTTCGTCGGCGATGTGGCCTTCACGGTCGATACCGTCCAGTAGCAGAGTGGAGCCGATGTTGCTCGTCATGATGACAATCGTATTTTTAAAGCTGACGGTGCGTCCCTGCGAGTCCGTCAATCGTCCATCGTCAAAAATCTGCAACAGGATGTTGAACACATCCGGATGCGCCTTTTCGATTTCGTCAAGCAGCACAACCGAGTAAGGCTTGCGCCGCACCGCTTCGGTGAGTTGGCCGCCTTCTTCATAACCCACGTAGCCGGGTGGTGCGCCGACGAGACGGGAAACCGTGTGTTTTTCCATATATTCGCTCATGTCGATGCGAACCATGTGCTCTTCGCTATCGAACAGGTCAAACGCGAGAGCGCGGGCCAGTTCGGTTTTCCCGACACCGGTCGGACCGAGGAACAGGAATGTGCCAACCGGGCGGTTGGGGTCGTTGATGCCTGCGCGGGCACGCAATACGGCATCGGCGACTACCTGGACAGCCTCGTCCTGTCCGATCACCCGTTCATGGAGGTGATCAGCCATTTGGAGTAGTTTCTCGCGTTCGCTTTCCATCAATTTGGTAAGCGGAATGTGGGTCCAGCGGGAGATGACTTCAGCAATCTCCTCTTCGGTGACTTCCTCGCGAAGTAGAGTCGGTTTGCCGTCCTCTGCATGAAGTTTTTCCTCAAGCCCATGGAGTTGTTTTTCTAACTCAGGAATTGTTCCATGACGCAGTTTGGCGACGCGTTCCAAATCATAATTGCGTTCGGCATCTTCGCTCTCGCGGCGGGCAAGACCCAGTGCTTCGCGTAGGTCGCGCACGACCTGAATGCCACCTTTTTCATTTTCCCATTGTGTGCGCAGTGTGTCTGATTCCGCTTTTAACTCGGCCAATTCTTTTTGCAGCGCGGCAAGCCGATCCCGGCTGGCTTTATCCTTTTCTTTTTTGAGCGCGGTTTCTTCAATTTCCAGCCGCATCACTTTGCGGGAGACTTCATCGAGCTCGGCAGGCAGTGAGTCGATCTCTGTGCGGATTGATGCACAGGCTTCATCCATCAGGTCGATCGCCTTATCGGGCAAAAATCGATCGGAAATATAGCGGTCGGAAAGGACTGCGGAAGCCACCAGCGCGGTATCTTTGATGTGTACACCGTGATGCACTTCAAAGCGTTCACGCAGTCCGCGAAGAATCGAAATGGTGTCTTCGACACTCGGCACATCGACCAGCACCGGTTGAAAGCGCCTTTCGAGCGCAGCATCTTTTTCGATGGTTTTACGATGCTCGTCGAGCGTGGTGGCCCCGATGCAGTGCAGTTCGCCGCGCGCCAGCATGGGCTTCAGCATATTGCCCGCATCGGTTGAACCTTCCGTTCGACCCGCACCGACAATGCTGTGCACTTCGTCGATAAATAAAATGATCCGTCCTTCAGCGGCTTTAATTTCATTCAGAACTGCCTTTAGGCGTTCTTCGAATTCACCGCGGTATTTTGCCCCCGCCATGAGCGAGGTCATATCGAGCGCAAAAATGGTTTTCTCTTTCAATCCCTCGGGCACATCACCTCGAACAATGCGGTGAGCGAGGCCTTCGACAATGGCGGTTTTCCCAACACCGGGCTCCCCGATCAGCACCGGGTTGTTTTTCGTCTTGCGTGAAAGAATACGGATGACCGATCGGATTTCGGCATCGCGGCCGATCACCGGGTCGAGCTTGCCGGCGCGGGCCAACTCGACCAGATCCTGTCCATATTTTTTTAAAGCGTCATACGAACCTTCCGGGTTATCCGATAGGACCCGCTGGCTTCCGCGGATCGTTTTCAGTGCGTCGAGGATTCCATTGCGGGTAATTCCTAGTTCATCGAGGATTTTCCCCGCAGCGGTTTTGTTTTTCTCGTCGGCAAAGGCCAACAGCAGGTGTTCGACTGAAAGAAAACTATCGTTCAGTTTTTTCATCTCCTTCAGTGCGGCATTCATCAGCCTGTCGAGACGGGGACTTATATAAATTTTTCCAGTTTCAGAGCCGGGGCCGCTCACAGATGGAATTTTCTGAAGCTCCTGCTCCAGTCGCGCCATGGCTGTTGCACTGGATGCCTCCATCCGTTCGAAGAGTTGCGGTGTCAGGCCGTCGTCCTGACGGAGCAGAGCAAGCAGTAGATGTTCTCCGTCCACCTGCTGGTGACCCGCTTCTGAGCCCAAAGCCTGTGCGGTCTGAAATGCTTCACGAACCTTCTGAGTCATTTGGTTGAAATCGATCATAATAGCCTCCGCTGTTTATATAGCATACAGAGTGCCAAAAGGTTTTAGCGTTGATTACCAACTGGTTGCGAAAATTGTTAACTCAAGCAATTGGAAAATGTTGGCACACCGGTGTGCCACTTTGTCGCAAAAGAGCAAACGTTTTTCTTCGGGGTTACGTTACTACATAAATTGTAGTATCGCTTGCCCGAAGGGAAGCGATGGGTTATGCGTTGATTTGCCGTAATGCCTCGTAGAGCACAATCGAGGCGCAATTGGCGAGGTTGAGCGAGCGCACGTGATCGAGCTGAATCGGGATGTTGTAGACATTTTCTTTATGCGCCTCGATTAGTTCCAGCGGAAGCCCTTTACTTTCAGAACCAAAGATCAGGCAGTCACCGGGTTGGTAGTTCGCCTCAGTGTAGTTTTTTACGCCGTTTGTGCTGAAGAAAATTTCCCGAACAGTGGGAAATTTTTCCTGAAAAGTTCCAAGATTTGGAAACCGGTTCACGGTGACAGCGTCCCAGTAGTCGAGTCCGGCGCGTTTGACTAGCTTGTCGGTGATTTGAAAGCCAAGCGGTTCAATCAGATTCAGCACGGTGCCGGTTGCGGCGCACAGTCGGGCGATATTGCCGGTGTTCTGCGGAATATCGGGCTCCACCAGCACAATATTGAACGGCGGGTCGGGCCACTGAAAGGAAAGCTGTGTTCTGGGTCTGATGTTCATATGAATTCAGTATGCGCAGTGTGACTCCCCAAAGGCAAGTTTTTGAGTTTCGGGCGTTGACTTGAGGAGGGCGGATCTCTATAAATTGCGTTTTCTCTGACGGGGGTGTAGCTCAGTTGGTAGAGCGCTTGCATGGCATGCAAGAGGTCCGGGGTTCGATTCCCCGTACCTCCACCAGTTTTTGAAGAGATTTCGGCTGGTAAGTTAGAGATGATAAAAAAAACTGCAAAGCATTCGCTTTTGCGGTTTTTTTATTTCTATCATCAGTCACGTGAAAAAGTTCCTGAAACTGCTGATCGGATTGTTGCTGCTGCCTCTGGGCTGGGCGGCTACGCGCGCGGTGTTTGCACTGCTGACGACTACAACGCCGGGGGCATCCGCCGGATGGGCGCTACCCACCGGTTTTCTGCTTGCTGTGCTGGGGTTCTTTCTCTTGCCCCAGGCGTTCCGTACCTATGTGTTGGGGCATGAGCTCAGCCATGCCATCGCCGGACTGTTGATGGGCGCTAAGGTCGGCAAAATGAAGGTCGGGCGCGATGGCGGTCATGTGGAGTTATCAAAGAGTAATTTCATCATCGCGCTGGCACCATACTTTTTTCCTTTCTACACCGCGTTGGTGATCGGTCTTTGGTATGGCCTCGGCTTCTTTTGGGATGTTAGCGCCTGGGAGCCGCTGTGGCTGGTGCTGGTCGGGATGACGTGGGGCTTTCACATCACCTTCACTATTTATATGCTTTCACAGCACCAGCCCGACGTGCAGGAACACGGGAGAATCTTTTCCTATGTGGTGATCTATCTCGCCAATCTATTTGTCGTGTCGCTGTGGATGATCGCTATTGGCGAGCCGACGTTTCGAGGAGCGGCGGCGTCGCTCTCTTCCGAAACCGTCGCCGCCTACACCGTTGTCTGGGCCCTGATGGTTCAGGGGTGGGCGTTTGTGCAGTCGCAGTTCCTTTCAAAAAAATAGAGATTATTGCAATAAACCGCAGGTTGAAGCGTTGTATGCCATGAAAGCAGAGGAAAAAACCCACTCTATGGAAGAAGACGATGCAAAACTATTGGCAGCTTATCGAAATGGCGACTCTGAAGCACTCGGGTTGCTGGTCGAAAAATACAAAAAACCGCTGTTCGGGTTCATCTACAAATTTTCCGAGGGTCGGGAGGATGCCGACGAGGTATTTCAGGAGATTTGGGTGAGGGCGATTAAGAATATGAACCGTTACCGTCAGAAAAGTTTACTCAGCTGGTTGTTCCGCATTGCGCACAACCTGATGATTGACCGCATCCGCCGTCGTAAACCGATGGTTTCGTTCGATACATCCGCATCGGAAGATGGCGTTGCGATCGGGGAGATGTTGCCTTCTTCACGACTCGGGCCGGACGATGAAAGCGGCGGTCATGCGCTGGGTGTACGGATTGATGCTGCGGCTGCGGAGCTCCCCCCGGATCAGCGAGAGGTGTTTTGGCTTCGCATGCAGGGCGGACTCAGCTTTAAGGAAATTGCCAAAGTGCAGAAATGCTCAATCAATACGGCGCTGGCACGAATGCAGTATGCACTTTCCAAGCTTCGGAATGAGCTGGGAGATGAGTATCGCGAATTACAGGAGGCAGGATGATGAATGAAAAAAAACTCGAGAAATGGCTGTTACTCGAACAAACCGGTGAGCTGTCGGCAAAAAAACAGCAAACACTGAACGCCTGTCCTGAGGCGGAAGCAAAACGGTCGGAACTCAATGCGCTTTGCGCAGCAGTTTCGCTTTCTGATGCCGAGCCGTCCTCGTGGGCTGCCACGCGGATCCACGCTCGTTTAAAAACCGAGCGCCGGTCGCTTTTGCTGCCTGTTCACGTGTGGCAGCCGATTCTGGCGTTAGCAGCCTGTCTGACGCTTGTTGTAACGACATTTGATTTTACGCCGAAATCCTTCCCTGTTCCTGTTGCTGCGGTTGCGGTAGGGGAAGCGGACGTGTGGAACGTTCAGTTTGAGGAGGATTTGATGGAACTGGAGAGCCTGATACTGGCCATATCAGACGATTCGTTTGACATCATAGAGATGTAAACTAAAGGAGAGAATCATGAAGAAGTGGATCGTATCAATACTGATGGTTGTCTTTGTGGCCGGACTTGCCGGAGCAGAGGAAAAGCCCCCTTGGTGGAAAACCGGGTTTGGTGGAAATGATAAAGAGAAAATTGAAACGGAGCAGGTGCGTCAGCGTACGCAGGGTGAACGACCGGATAGAAAAAATGAGCAACGCCATTCGAAAATGAGCGAAGAGCAACGGCAAAAAACGAAAGCGAACTCTGAAGCGATTCACCGCTTGGTGGAAGCCGTCCGGTCGGAAATCGACCCGGTTAAAAAAGCAGAATTGACCGAACAGCTGCGCGTTAAGTTGACAGAAGGTGCAAAGATGATGCAGGTAGAATTCCGCAAGCGGGTAGAAAAAGCCGAATCGGAAGTTGTGAAAATGAAGAAGCGTCTCGAAAAGGGTGAGCAGAACATGGAGAAGCGGGTGGATGAGCATCTGAAGAAACTGATCGCAGGCGAAAAGTCGGAGCGCAAAGGCGATTCAAAAAAAGACGGTCCGAAAGAGGGACGGAACAAGAACCGTAAAGGACCTCCGGCTGAATAATCGGTAGGCCGGTTAACAAAAAGCCCCGTCGGAATCGGCGGGGCTTTTCGTTTCTTGACCTCCTCAGCTTTAGCAACGGAGGTTCCAATGTTTGGAATAACCTCTGTGCCGCAACGCAGTTGCTTCCGATGTTTGGGAAACATGTGTGCGCCTATGCAACAGGCTATTTCAGCTTAAGCGTTTTGAGTGTTTCCTTGAAGTCGGTCGGAACCGGTGCGCTGACGCGCAGGGTTTTGTCGGGTACTCCCGGGACGGGGAATACCAGTTTGTAAGCATGCAGCATCTGGCGCGGAAGGGTGCGCAGAATTTCGCTCAGACCCTTGGAGCCAGCGTAACCTTTGTCGCCTAGAACCGGATGGCGCACCGTGGCCAGATGCTTGCGAATCTGATGGGTGCGGCCGGTTTTAATTCGCAGTTCCAGATAGCTGGCCTGTTTCGTGCGGTCCAATACCTGCACGATCGTGGTGGCCGATTGACCGTCGATATCGCGGGTGATGGTCTGCAACTGATCGGAAACCCGGCCGTTCACAATGGCGCGGTAGATTTTTATCACTTGCTGATCCTTAAAGAGCGGAATCATTGCGGTCTTGGCTTCGGCGTTTTTGGCAAAAATGACACAGCCGGAGGTTTCGCGGTCAAGACGGTGAACGGCGCACAGCTCTGGATTTTTCAGTTCACGCTGCAGGCGCACTTCCAGACTTTTGGCGCTGCCATTGGTCACGAGTCCGGCGGGTTTGTTGATCACCATGATGTCGCCCGCTTTTTTGAGCACTTCGATTTTATTGCCGCTTGTGGCCTCCGATTGGATCACTTCAATCTGATCCCGGGTGGACAGTTTGTGTTTCGCCATCCAGATGCGTTTGCCGTTTACCAGCACCTGCTTGCAGTCGAGCATGGCTTTAGCTTGTTTTTTGGAGCAGCGTAAGCGCTCTGCCAGAACCTCGAGCAGGGAGTTTCCCTGTTCGTGGGGTTTCACTTGAAATGTTTCTTTAATCATTGGGTATCCAGTTCTGCGCAGGCTTCTGCGATGAGTGAGGTGGCCAGTTCAATTTCTTCTGCAGTGATCGTGAGTGACGGGAGCATCCGCAGCACCCGACCCGCGGTGGCGAGGGTGAGCAGACCTTTTCCCTGTAGTTTTTTCTGTAGTGGCAGAGCGCTGTCGTTCAGTACGAGTCCAATCATCAGGCCGCAACCCCGCGCGCATTCAATCCAGTTGTACTGATCGGCAATCGCCTTCAGTTTTTTTAGTAACAGATCGCCCATGGTCTTGGCGTTTTCGAGCAGGTTTTCCTGTTCGATGGTGTCGAGTACAGCCAGCGCGGCGGCGCAGGCCAGCGGCGTACCGCCGAAGGTGGTGGCGTGGTGGCCAGGCTGAAAAACGGTGGCGAATTTCGGCGCGACGACAATTGCGCCGATTGGAAAGCCGTTGCCGAGTGCTTTGGCCAGCGAAAAGGCATCAGGCTGTACGTTGTAGTTCTGGAAACCAAACCATTTTCCCGTCCGGCCCATACCGGACTGCACTTCGTCGAACATCAGCAGGATTTTCTTTTCATCGCACAGCGCCCGCAGGCCGGTGATAAACGCCGGGTCAGCGGGAATGATGCCGCCTTCGCCCTGAACCACTTCTACGAGGATTGCTGCGGTTTTGTCTGTGATGGTGGCTTTGACGGAGTCGAGGTCATTAAAGTTTGCGTAAACAAATCCTTCGGGCAGGGGGGCGAATCCCTTCTGCACTTTTTCCTGCCCGGTGGCGGTCAGGGTGGCCAGCGTCCGGCCATGAAATGAGTTTTTCATGGTGATGACTTCAAACCTGCCTTGTTTCGATCCGTAAAGTCGTGCGAGCTTAATCAGCCCCTCGTTGGCTTCCGCGCCGGAGTTGCAGAAAAAGCATTTTCCGCCGCCGACTTTTTCGGCGAGTGCTTTGGCCAGCTGCGGTTGCTTCTCATTGAAGTAGAGATTGGAGGTATGCATCAGGGTGGCGGCTTGTTCCTGAATCGCTTTCACCACATTCGGGTGGCAGTGGCCAACATTCAGTACGGAAATCCCTGCCATAAAATCGAGGTATTTGTTCCCGTCGGCATCCCATACGCTCGTGCCGGAGCCTTTAACAAGTGCGATTCCCGGCGCATACGTCGGAATTAGATATTCTTTTTGCATTGCTGCAATTTCAGCGGTGTTCATCTTTTTCTCCTTAAAAAGGCGGAAACATACCGTAATCATTGGCCTGTTGCCAATGGTTTTCAGTAGCGGGTGTCGTGTGAAAAATAGAACACCTCGAATGAGATGCGATGAATGCGCTAATATAAAGTCCGCCGAGTCAATCTGTGGTTCAATTTGTGGTGTTCTTTTTAATCTCCAGTATCTCTCCGAAGAGGTCATCCCATCCCTAATCAAGAGTGTGCTGCTGGTGCTGATAGAATGCAATTGGACACCCAACTCCCGGGGGTGAGATCAGTTCTGTACTCAAGAACATATGTTAATTCGTTGCGAATAGTTGAAAAAAACACCAGAAATTGATGTTTTGTTTTTTGTGGGCTTGGGCGCTCGCTAGGTGAGAACGATCGCTGATCGGGAACGTTTTTAATGCACGATTTCTGTGCCGACGCCTTTGTTGGTAAAGAGTTCAAGCAGCAGAGAGTGCGGCAGGGCGGAGTCGATTAAATGGACTTTGTTGACGCCCGCTTTGAGCGCGTCGACCGCTCCCTGAATTTTCGGCAGCATGCCGCCGGAAATGATGCCGCGAGAGATTAGATCCTTCACTTCGTCGGTTTCCAGACTGGTGATCAGTGACGATTTGTCTTCGGGGTCCTTCAGCAGTCCGGGGACGTCGCTTAGGAAAACCAGTTTGCGGGCCTGCAGTGCCTGAGCGACTGCGTTGGCGACTTCATCGGCGTTTACATTGTAAAGCTTTCCGTCTTCGCCCCGACCGAGCGGGGTGATGACCGGGATGATGTTTGCATTAAGGAATGCAATGATCGGTTCCACATCGACGCTGATCACTTTGCCGACGAAGCCCCAATCGAGCTCCACGCCGGTTTTCGGATCGATGCCGGTGTATTTTTTCACTTTAATGATATCCTCACCGTAAATGCCGCGGGCTTTGCCGCCGTAGTTTGCGAGAATGTCGACCAGATGAGGGTTTACTTCGCCGTTGAGGACGCTTTCGACTACACCGATTGATTCCGCACCCGTCACACGCAGTCCGTGCAAAAAGTCGGACTGAATATGCGCCTCCCTCATTTTTTTAGAAACGGCTTTGCCGCCGCCGTGTACCAGCACGGGCCGCAGGCCGACGCATTCCATAAAGGCGATGTCCTTGAGAATGTTGCGGTAGCCGATTTCGCTCTCCATGATGCTGCCGCCGAATTTGACGACGATGGTATCGCCCCGGAATTTCTGGATGTAGGGAAGGGCTTCGACCAGGACAGCCGCTTTTTCAATCATTTGCTCCATACTTATACCTCGTTGATCCGTACATACTCTTCGGTGCAGTCGCAGGTGTAGACTACCGCTTCGCCGTCACCGAGATTTAAATTGATGTGGATGGTGAATTCGTCTTTCGAAACCACTGTGACGGCATCGTCGAGTGAGGCTTCTTCAACGGCCATGCCGTTCCGTACGAGCGGAACAGCATCGAAGGTAATGCCGACCCGGTTTTCCTGCACTTGAGCGTGTGAATAGCCAATGGCATCCATGACTCGTCCCCAGTTGGGTCGGTTGCCCGCCCATGCCGTCTTGTTGAGCATGGAATTGGCGACCGACCGCGCGGCTTCGTTGGCCTCGCCGTCGGTGGCTGCACCGATCACCCGCACGGTGATCAGTTTTGTGGCCCCTTCACCGTCACGCACAATCATGATCGCCAGGTCAAACAACAGTTTTTTCAAGGTTTTGTAAAAAAGGTTCCAATCTTCGGAGTCCTGCGTGAGTATTTCGTTGTCGGCCATGCCGTTGGCCATGGCAATTACGCTGTCATTTGTGCTTTGGTCGCCGTCGACACTGATTCGGTTGAAGCTGGTGTCGGTCGCGGTCCGCAGGGCGCATTGCAGGGTGTTTTTTTCCACGCGGGCATCGGTCAGGATGAAACCGAGCATCGTGGCCATATTCGGTTCAATCATTCCGGAGCCTTTGGCCAGCCCTGTGATGCGTACGGGTTTGTCGCCGATTTTAATTTCAACAGACAGGCTTTTGGAGACCAGATCGGTGGTCATCATCGCTTCGGCGGCGTCCAGTCCATTATCGGGTGAAAGGTTGTGGAATAACTTTTCAATTCCGGCGGATATTTTTTCCATCGGCAGAAATTTACCAATGGTGCCGGTGGAGCAGACGAAGACATCGGTGGGTTCCACGCCGAGTGATTCGGCGGTCAGCGAAGCCATGACTCGGGTGTCGGTTTTACCTTTCGCGCCGGTACAGGCATTGGCCACACCGCTGTTCATGATAATCGCCCGTGACCGGTTGTGTTCGACGACCTGAATATCCCATTTGACCGGAGCGGCTTTGATCTGGTTGGTGGTGAACACCCCCGCGGTGACCGACGGTTTTTCCGAGACGATCAGAGCCATATCTTTTTTATTTGTTGATTTAATTCCGGCCGTAATCCCGGCCGCACTAAACCCCTTGGGCAGAATTATTTTTTTCATAGAAGATATCCCATAACTGGGCGACAGACTACACCGCCACATAGGGTTTCGGAACAAAAAAAATCCCGGCCTCGTAAGAGGGCCGGGACTGTTTCGGCAACAGCCGATGGATTAACGTTTCGAAAACTGGAAACGTTTACGGGCACCCGGCTGACCCGGTTTCTTACGCTCTTTCATGCGAGCATCACGTGTAAGCAGTCCGGCTTTTTTCAGCGTGGCTTTCAATTCTTCTTCCGCACTGATCAGCGCACGGGACAGACCGTGAGCAATTGCTCCGGACTGGCCGACTTTTCCGCCGCCTTTTACGGAGATTTTCAGGTCGTACTGACCTTCGCGCTCGGTGAGCACCAGCGGACGGCTGACTGTGTCGATCATATCTTTGGTGTCAAAGTATTCTTTCACATCCAAGCCGTTTACGATAATTGCGCCGGCACCTTTTACCATGCGGACGCGAGCCACAGATGTTTTGCGGCGTCCGGTTGCTGCAAATTCGTCAATTTTTTTTGCGGTTGCCATAGTGTTGCTTTCCTTGCTTAGCCATTGAATTCAAGAGTCTGTACCTGTTGTGCGGCGTGCGGGTGGTCGGGGCCGACATAAACTTTCAGACGCGTCATGATCTGGCGGCTCATCCGGTTTTTCGGAAGCATGCCTTCAACAGCCTGCGTGATAATCCGTTCCGGATTTTTCGCGCGGATGGTTGCGGCAGTGCGTTCTTTCAGACCACTCGGATATCCGCTGTAGTCTTGATAGATTTTGCCTTTTTCTTTATTTCCGGTCAGCTTGATCTTTTCAGCGTTGACCACAACTATAAAGGCACCGGTATCGACATGCGGGGTGTAGGTCGGTTTATTCCGTCCGCGCAGAATGTCGGCAATAAATACCGCCAAACGTCCGGTCGGCTGATCCGCCGCATCTACTACAAACCACTCACGTGTCACTTCTTCTTTTTTCGCTACAAATGTTTTCATCGAAAATCTTTCTGTTCTGGATGCAAGGCGGGAAAAATATAGGAGGGGGCAGGTCGTGTCAACCCTGTGTGACCAAAGAATGTCGAAAAAAGATAGGATTTGTCCCCTGCTCCTCGAAAGGCTATACATTTCATATGAAACTATTTGTTAAAAAGGAGGTTTGGCGACCGACTGGTTGTGGATCTTTTGTATTTTTGATTCTGATCTCTTTGATCGCTTTGGGGCTGATGTCCCGTTTCTATCCTTTTTTGGCTCAGCAAAAGCCGGTTTCGCAGCCGGACTTAATCATTATAGAAGGCTGGCTGGAAGATTCCGAGCTGGTTCAGGTGCTTGCTGCGGCGGAGCCCGGTGTTCTGTTCGTTACAACAGGTGGCCCCGTGGCTCTGGGAGGCGCTCTCTTTAAGGAAAAGGATTATGCAGAACTGACCACGGTCCGCCTGCTGGCAATGGGAGTACCCGCCGGATCGATTATCACCGCATCCGCGCCGAAGGCCGTAAAAGATCGCACCTATACGTCGGCGCTGGCTGCATGCAACACACTCAAGCAGCGGGGCCTGTTGAATTGTCCAGCCAACCTTTATACCCTTGGTGCCCACAGTCGCCGCTCATTTTTGCTGTACAGGTTGGCGTTTGGTCCGAATGCTTCGTTGGGCGTGGTTGCCTTGGACAGCGCACAGTTTGATTTAGAACACTGGTGGCAAAACAGTCTCGCCTTTAAGCATGTAGTGGTTGAATTGATTTCATACGTCTATGTTCAGTTCACCCGGTGGCAATATTAGGTTCTGCGTTTCAACTGTTTGGAAAAATTGTTAGGTGCAGGTTTTCTCCTTCACTTAGGCGTTGGAGGGCTGGCAGACGGCGAACATTTTTTCGAGTCGCTTGGCGGAGATTTTGCCATCGGTGCGCACTTCCGGCGCAAAGCGGTTGATACGGAACTCTTCGAGCATCATGGCTAGTTCAGTCAGATCAAATGCGGATGAGAGATCGTCGCAGGCGAGCAGCCGTTCCGTGAGCCGGTTCTGGAAAGGCTCAATCTCAGCCATTTTGCTCTGATCCGCCGACGGATTGTGGCCGAGGCGTTCGATGCGGATCAAAATCGCGCGCAGGTAGCGAGGTAGCCGGCTGAAGAAATCCTCGGTTTTTAGAAAGCCGGGGCGAAACAAATAGCCGAGCTGCAAGTCAATATCCTCGCGGGCCTCTTTGGGCAGGTCATCGAGGGATTCGATAATCTTCTGCCGTTGATCCAGAATTTGTTCGAGTTCCCCGGCAAAGCCGGCAACGGTTTCGTAGAGCTCGCCGCGCGCCTCGGTGGCGCGGGCATTGAATGTTGCTTCGTCGCGGATGTCTTCGTCGAGTGCGGCGGTGATGGCGATGTCGATCAGGTTAGCGGCGAAATGTTCGTCGATGGCCGAGAGGGTGAGCTGCAGCATGGGATTGAGCGGCAGGCGCTTTTCAACATAGGTGACCTGATCGGTTTGAGCTGTACGGAAGAGGCGGGCGAGTACGTCGCGGTGGGCATAGCGGGCATTCGTTTCGCTGAGAAAAACGCGTACGCCGACGCCGTTGGCTTCGGCGCACAGCGCGGGATAGCCGATGGTTTGTTGGGGGCCGTCGGCGG
>Ga0307990_1000924_pt1 | contig 25128 bp, 20 predicted proteins | sample EllFjometagen129_FD_203168 | JGI IMG/M metagenome (GOLD analysis project Ga0307990, IMG submission 203168) | Marine microbial communities from Ellis Fjord, Antarctic Ocean - #129 | ecosystem: Environmental > Aquatic > Marine > Unclassified | place: Southern Ocean | collected 2014-10-08
CTCCTCAAGGGTATCGACAAAGGCAAAGACCAGTCCTATTTCCTCTTCCAGCTTGGACAGAAAGAGCTTAAACACCTGATATTCCCTAATGGCGACAGGACAAAGAAAGAGATAAAAGAGATGGCGTTCGGTCTCGGCCTGCCTCCAAGGAAGGAAAGCCAGGAGATCTGTTTTATACCGGATGACAATTACAGGAATTTCCTTGAGAATTACCCAGTCACCCTCCCCCGGCCCGGCAATATAGTGGATGAAAAAGGGAATATCGTGGGAAAACATCGGGGAACACATTCGGTAACCATAGGGCAGAGAAAGGGATTGAATATCGCCTCCGAGCGTCCCTACTATGTGCTGGAGATAGACATCAAAAGGAATGAAGTGATAGTGGGAAGAGAGGAAGATCAGCTGGCACAGGGTCTCATCGCGACAAACTGTTCCTGGATATCTCCTAATCTCGTTGGCCAGGATGTCCTGACCGCGAAGACCCATATAAGGTACCGTCACAGAGGCGTCGATTCCGAGGTCACATTCCTGCCGGACAAACGGGTGCGTGTCAGATTCAAGACACCGCAAAAAGCAGTGGCTCCAGGCCAGGCGGCGGTCTTCTATCATGGAGATTGTCTTACAGGCGGAGGATGGATCGAAAGGAGGCTGCGCGATGCTTAGTGTTGCCGTGGCCACACTTGGGTGCAAAGTGAATCATTATGAATCTGCGGGCATTATCGAAAAACTGGAGGCAGATGGAATCTCAGTTGTCCCCTTCACTTCCCCGGCCGATGTATATATAGTAAACACCTGCACGGTTACCGCGAAGACGGATTTCCAGTCAAGACAACTTGTAAGAAGGGCGCACAGGACAAACCCCTCCGCACCAATTATCGTAACCGGATGTTACGCGCAGACCGCCCCTCAGGAACTCGCGGCGCTGCCCGGTGTAAGTATGGTCGCGGGTACGGAGATGAAAGAGAAGCTTCCCGGGATTATACGGAACATTACAAACGAAAAACAACGGATCGATGTCAGTGATATAGGCCTGAAAAGGACAGTTTCAGATCTGCCGGTAACGAGATTCCCCGGACAGACCCGGGCATACCTGAAGATACAGGATGGGTGCAACGCATTCTGCAGTTACTGTATCATACCTTACGCGAGGGGAAGGAGCAGAAGCCTCCCACAGGAGGACGTGATCAGAAAGATACAGAAACTGACCGAAACCGGCTACAGGGAAATTATCCTCACCGGCATCCACCTTGGTGAATATGGCCACGATCTCCCCTCCCCTACCACTCTTCTCAATCTACTAAGGGAAATAGAACATCATACAGGACTTGAGAGACTGCGTATAAGTTCCATTAATCCAACGGAAATATCAGACGATATGATCGACCATATAAGAAACTCAAAGATAATATGCAGGCATCTACACATATCTCTTCAGAGCGGCGACGACAGTATCCTGAAGCTAATGAGAAGACATTACGATACAGACCTGTTCAGAGCCCTTGTGAAAAAACTGCAGGCCGCGATCCCGGAAATTGCTATCGGGACAGATGTTATAACCGGATTTCCGGGTGAAGGGGAAAAAGAGTTCCGGAATACTGTCAGTTTTATTGAGAACCTGAAGCTTGCTTATCTTCACGTTTTCCCCTATTCTCAGCGTCCCGGAACATCTGCCTGCTCGTTCCCCGATCAGGTCATAAAATCGGTCAAGAAAGAACGCGCCGCTGTACTACGGGAAATAGGCAATCGAAAGAGAATAGAATTTAACAGCAGGTTCATAGGGAAGAAACTCTCCGTTCTGGTGGAGGGAAGCAGGGACAAAGAGACAGGCTATGCAAAGGGATTTTCAGAGAATTATGTGCCGGTAATTATCCCCGGAGGCGATATGTCTCTTGCAAATCACATTGTACAGGTCACGGGCGACAGTGTAATAAAGGAAAAGATCATTGGAAGGATAGAAGCGGATGGACGAAGAACGGATTAAGAATCTCGAAGAGCTATCAGAGACGCTGAGCTATACATTCAATGATATCATACTGCTTGACATATCTCTTAGCCACAGTTCCTATGCTAATGAAAATCCGGATCTCGCAGGGGAAGACAACGAGAGGCTGGAATTTCTGGGAGATGCCGTCCTGCAACTATGCATGAGCGATATACTGATAAGAAGATTCCCCGACTATGCTGAAGGACAGCTTTCAAAGGTAAGGGCGGCCCTGGTCAACGAACATTCACTGGCCGGACTGGCACGGGAACACAGAATAGGCGATTTTCTGCTTCTCGGCAGGGGGGAGGAGGATTCCGGCGGGAGGGACAAGGATTCTCTCCTCGGAGATGCCGTCGAAGCAATTATAGGCGCCATTTATCTTGACGGTGGATATGAAAAAGCGCTCCGGTTTATAAGGACAACCTTCCAATCTCTTGTCGATGAGTGGATCGAAAGCCCGATATACCTGGATTATAAATCGCTCCTCCAGGAGACCAGTCAGGGCAGGTTCAAATTAGTACCTCAATATCGAATTACAGGCGCGTCCGGACCGGATCATGACAAAACCTTCGAGGTAGAGGCATCCATCGGAGATATTGTTTCAACAACCGGAGCCGGAAAAAACAAGAAAGAGGCCGAACAAGACGCGGCCAGGAAAGCGCTGCAGAAGCTGGAAGAGATATGAAACCACTGATAATACCTATATTCGTGATATACAGAGGGTGCCCCAACCGTTGCGTGTTCTGCAACGAGAGGATAACCGCCGGGGATTATCCTGACAGGTTTACAGAGGATACCATCCGTAATATCTGCGACCGGCATCTGAAAAACACCGGGAGGAAGTTCGATCAGATTGCCTTTTATGGTGGAAATTTCACCGGGATAGACCGAGACTATCAGATTGAACTGCTGGATATCGCGCAATCCTATATAAATGCGGGCATGGTAAAATCCATAAGGATATCAACAAGGCCCGATTATATAGATGATGACAGACTTGAGCTTCTCATGCGATACGGCGTTTCCACTGTAGAAATAGGCGCCCAGTCAATGGTTGACGAGGTACTCTCTCTATCGGGAAGAGGACATTCATCCGAGGATGTAAGAACTGCGGTAAGACTCTTAAAGGGAAAGGGGATCGAAACGGGGGTACACTTGATGGTTGGTCTCCCCGGCGATACCCGGGAGCGATTTGAATATACCGTGGAAGAAATCATCAGAATCCGGCCTGATACTGTGAGAATCCATCCGACTATTGTGTTTAAAGATACCCTCCTGGCAAAATCTTATCTTGAGGGTGAGTACAGGCCGCCGACACTGGACGACGCCGTTGAATTATGTAAACCTGCTCTGTTGAGATTTCAAGAAGCCGGTATACCTGTTATAAGACTGGGACTTCACACAACAAAAGAAATGGAGGCAGATAATAACATCATTGCCGGCCCGTTTCACCCGGCATTCCGGTCGCTCGTGGAGGGAGCCATATTTCTGGACATGGCATCGGACCTTTTGAAATCGACAGACCTGACGGACAGGGATATTGTGTTTTCCGTGGCCCCCAAAGATGTGTCGAATCTGAGAGGCATGAAAAACCGGAATATAAAGATATTGAAGGAATCTTTCAACCTGACAGAGATACACGTCAGAGAAAACGAGAAACAGGAAAGATGGTCTCTAAAGATCAGTAACTGAAAAAATCAAGGAGCTGGCCTTGAAATGAGCAAAAAAAGAAAAATCATCGATTCCCTGATTGCCGAAACGGTAGACTTGACCCCGCAACTGTCCACGTTGAATGTCCCTGTTCTTATGACCTGCGGAAGCGACGATCTGTGTACTCCTGCCTATACTAAATGGCAGTCCGGGTTTGCCAATAATCCTCAGTGTCATATTATACAGGGAAGCGCCCACATGACCCCCGTGGACAGGCCCCTGGAACTCCTCAGGCTGCAAAGGCCGTTTCTAAGAGAAGCGGAAAATCCATAGAACCCATATAATCCGATCCTTTGTCAACAGGCAAAAATAATCCCTTGGGGAAAAGGAGTCCCTCGCATGACCATTTTCAGCTTGCGCTATCGAACTTTAATGTTTCATCTTGCCATTCTTGTTTTTTTCGCTGGTTGCGCGAATGGTAATCAATGCAAGGTAGAGAATCGGGTTTATTCTGAGAGTCCAATTATCGGGTTCGTGTGGAACACGCAGGGCGGCGGTGACATGCGATTTGCCGTTGAAAGAGAGGGGAAACACTACAAAATTACAGTTGGAAGATACGACTTCCACACAATCAACAGGGTTATTACACTTACCTGTGAAAATGACAAAGCGTATAACCTTGTTGACGATATATTTGAAAAACGGGTCGATCTTTACAATTATGTGTCTGTTCCGAAAGGTCTAACCGGTACATGGACAGAAATCACCTTGACATATAAGGATCGCCGGGAGACAGCGATAAAAAGTATTGACGCAGTAGGAAATTTAAACATTTTATATCAGTACGTTCACAATGCCTTTAAGGTTTTGTGAGTGCGATTATTGATCCAAGCTTTCAACAGCGAAACGAAGGTGAAGGGGAAAGGCGTTCCCGTTCAACAAAGGAGGTAGATTTCCATGAATAAAATATTGCGTCAAACTGCAACGGTTGTCTTCGCATTGACTGTTCTGATGTGGGTATTCACCCCGACTCTGACATATGCACGTACCGTAAATATCAAAGGCCTGGATACCTATATCAAAAAAACCATGACAGACTGGCAGGTTCCCGGCCTGGCCATAGCCCTTGTCAAGAACGACAAGGTCGTTTTTATGAAGGGATATGGAATACGTAAACTTGGTGAAACCGGAAGAGTAGACAAGAATACGATTTTCCCCATCGGTTCCGCTTCCAAGGCTTTTACCTCGACTGCCGTCGGCCTTCTGGTACAAGATAAGAAAGTTTCATGGGATGACCGGGTCATCGACCATTTACAGGGCTTTCGAATGTACGATCCATGGGTGACCCGTGAGATCACCGTACGCGACCTCCTCTGTAACCGGGGTGGTCTGTCGGCAGTGAGCGAGCTTTTATGGTATGCCACCGACTATGACCGGGATGAGATTATCCGGCGGCTCCGCTATGTCGAGCCGGAATCAAGTTTTCGGTCCCGGTATGCTTACCGGAACTGCATGTTTCTTACGGCCGGGCAGATAATTCCTGCCGTGACCGGCATGAGCTGGGACGCCTTCGTCAAAGAACGTATTTTTAAACCCCTGGGCATGAACCGGAGTTTTACCAGCGTGCAGGATTTACAAGAAATCGACAATGTGGCCACACCTCATCTGAAAATCGATGGCAAGGTTACACCCGTATCCTTCCGAAACATTGACAATGTCGGCCCTGCCGGGTCAGTCAATGCCAGCATCAAAGATATGTCCCGGTGGCTGCGCTTCCATCTCGCAGATGGTATGTACAATGGCAAAAAGATTGCCGATGGAGACATTATTCGTGAAACCCATAAACCTCATACACCCATCTCACTCTCCCGTGAGATCAAGAGCGCTTTTCCCTGGGCACGGCGATTCGATTATTGCCTGAGCTGGGTTTTAGTCGATTACGATGGAGAACTTTGTGTGTACCACAACGGCGAGATCGATGGAATTTACGCTGTCATCGGGTTTATCCCTGAAAAGCAGGTGGGAGTTGTTGTCTTGACGAACTACGAAAACCATAAGCTCTCTGATGTGCTGTTTCTTCGGGCTATGGATGTATTGCTTGAACGGACACCGAAGGATTGGAATGCCATCTATCTGAAAAACCAAAAAAAGCGAGAGGCGGCAATAACAAAAGCCCAAAAAGCATTGGAGGCATCCCGTATTCAGGAGACAAAGCCATCACTTGCCCTTGCTTCCTATACCGGCACTTATGAGAACGATATCTTGGGGAAAATCAAAGTTATACTTGAAAACAATAAACTCGTCATGTATCGAAGTTCCATACTTGTCAGGGATCTGAGGCACTGGCACTACGATACTTTTCGTGCCCTCTGTCGCGATCGGGCTGTGGAAACAAGAATGGGTCAGACCTTCATTACCTTCAGGATTAATAGCCAGAGTGGGGTGTCCGAATTGAGCATGGGTGATATATTGAACTTCAAACGCCTGCCTGATTCGAAAGCTGATGCAGTAAAGTAATGCGGGACTATAGGGATAAAAACACAAATTACCACTTAGTGAAACAACCGGTCTACAAGGCGGGGTGTTCTGCGGGATTTTCATAAATTGTTAGCCAGTCAGTGGTGAATGGGCATTTAAATACTGAATATAGGAGGGAGTCGATCATGAAAAGCACTCGATGGTATGTTTTTGTCTCTCTGTTAATTATATGTATCTTTTTTAATACCCAGATCGCAAGCGGCCAAACTATCCTTGATTCAAAGCTTAAACCTTATCTCAGTGAGTATAATTTGCCTGCCATAGCCGCAGCCGTTGTAAAGGGGGACAAAATCGTCTCATACGGTGCCGTTGGAACGCGCAGATTTGGCTCAACCATCCCAGTAACTATAAACGACCGCTTTCATTTAGGCTCTGATACGAAAGCGATGACCGCTTTGCTGGCCGCCATAATGGTTGAAGAAGGAAAACTTAAGTGGGATTCAACCATAGCAGAGGTTTTTCCCGAAATTGCCGGCAAAATGGATCCGGGAGTGCAAAAAGTCACTCTTGAACAACTTCTTTCACATACAAGCGGGATGGTCGGTGACGACGAAGATCTTCCCAACATTCTCAATCTGCTCAATGCCTCTTTAAGTCAGGAAGGGAATCTTGATGAATTGCGATATTGGCTTGTTCAAGAGTGGTGTAAGCGACCTTTAGTATCCGATTCGGGTACAAAATTTGCCTATTCCAATATAGGCTATACTATTGTAGGTGCAATGATTGAACGAGTTACCGGAGAGACCTGGGACGAATTGATTACGAAACGCATTTTTATGCCTCTTGGATTAAAAACGGCCGGCCTTGGATGCCAGTCCTCGGTTGGTAAGATTGACGCGCCTCTTCCTCATTCGATCCAGAATGGTAAAGTGAAAGCTCATCTGGCAGGACCGAATGGTGACAATCCCTACATTATAGGTCCTGCCGGGATAGCACATATGTCAGTCCTTGATTTTGCCAGATGGGCCGGATGGAACGCTGGTAATGGAAGTCGAGGGCCTTTTATAGTAAGGGTTGAAACTATAGAAAAGCTTCATACACCGGTTATTACTATGCAAAGGAAAGATGCCCCGCCAGGCACACCCCCTAGCGGCAAGTATGCACTTGGCTGGGGGTTACTAAATGTAGAATGGGCACCATACCCCCTTATTTATCATGGCGGCTCGAATGGAATGAACTTCGCGCACATCTGGTTAGATAAAAAACGTGACATAGCTATAGTAACCGTTACCAATATTGGCGGGAAGAAGGTCCATGAGGCATTGTGCAAGCTCGCCTCCGAATTATATAAGGGTATGAAGTAGAATAGCGGTTTAAAAGATTGGCGCGTTGAAATGCTCGCCAGAACTTAGCAAGCCCGTTGAAGACAAAAACTTAAAAAAACATATATCAAATCGTTTCACCTGATATTTTTCCGCTTCCAAATGCAGGTGAATCAAACGTTAACAGTACCCGGTATAACAAAAAGATTGTAGAGGAGGGGCAAGTGGTGGATGCAACCTATTCAATACATCCGTCTCTGTTCTGGACCGCCGGCGGTATTGTTTCCACTGTTGCCGATCAGCTTATCTGGGCAAAAGCTCTGGTCGAAGGCAGGCTTCTGTCGCCACAGGTACATTCAGAGCAGTTCAAGATGAAACCAGGCTCTGGGAGGCTTAACTTCTACGGCTTTGGGGCGTTGAACATGAATGGACTAATCGGGCATGGGGGTAACATAAATAACTTTTATACTTCTTTTGTCGGGCGATATCATGGATATGACTGCGTAATCCTCGTAAACGGCCAGGCCGGAGATGCCGAAGAAAAAACCTTCAGGGCTAAAGCTATACTGGAAAAAGTCATAAAAGAAACGGGACTGTAAACCATACTGCACCGATCCGGCCCGCGACCCGCGCGCCCAATATTTTAGAGAGGAGGAAGACGATGAAAAAACGAAAATATCAAGTAATTGCTGCCATTTTTATGGTTTTACTGATGTCTTTTTGGGCTTCGGATTTTCTTGGAGCCGAAGAGGAACGTACATTCGATGCCCAAACACGGGGAAAGATGGAGAATGCCCTGGATAAAGCCATGGAGAAGTCCCGTTCCCCGGCAGTTATCGCGGCCGTCTGGGCCCCCGGCAAGGGAACCTGGACTGCAATGAGAGGGAAGGCGGACATTAAAACCAGCCGACCGCCGCAAATAGGAGACAAGACACGAATCGGCAGTATCACGAAAACCTTTACCGCGGTGGCTGTCCTCCAACTGGTGGACGAAGGCAAAATCGCCCTGGATGATCCCATCGAAAAGTATCTTGAGTTCGTTCCCGCCAATAGCGAAATCACCGTGCGGCAACTTCTGAACCATTCAAGCGGCATATTCGACCCCGAGAACGATGACGATGATTTCAGGAAAGCGGTGAATGAAAATCCGTCCAAAGCGGTCTCTCCCCGGAAAATCGTTGAAATAGCCATGAAACTTCAACCCTACAACAAGCCCGGTGAAGGAGGACATTACTCCAACGCGAACTACAAGGCACTCGGGTTGATCGTTGAAAAGGTTACGGGAAAGGACCTTGGAACGGTCCTTCGCGAAAAGATATTCGATAAACTCGGCCTGAAAAAAACGGTCTTCGCGACGAAGCCGGAGATTAAGGGCAAGCACATTCACGGGTATGCCCTCTTACCGGATCGTACAATCGATACCACCGTAAGGCCCGATATGTGGGAACTCTGGGCCTCGGGAAACATGGTCTCCGCCCTGGAAGACCAGAAGAAATGGGCGGAAGCGCTCGGTCGGGGAACGTTGCTGAGCAAAAAATCCTACAAAGCAATGACCGACTGGATCGAAATTGAAGGGGCCCTTCCCGGCAAGTTCAAGTACGGGCTTGGCGTCGACCTGGTCGGAGAAGGATTCATCGGACACGCTGGAGCCGTTGATGGGTATTACAGCAGGATTGCCCATAACCCCGAGACGGGCACAACCATAGTAGTTTTTTTCAACAATTTGTCAGCCAGGGAAGATGTCCTGGCGTACGAGGGTTTCCTCCACGAGCTGATTGATATACTAATCGAAGACTGGAAGTAGGTCCGCTCCTCCCCGCGTATGCTCTGTGGTTTTACCTGTTCTTCACGGGAAACGGAGGGTGCGTCCGGCGCTCCGGGGGGTATTTTTTCAGCTCTTCCAGGGCGATCTCGATCGATTTTTCGAGCTGGGGGTCCCTGCCGTCGGTCATGAGGACGGGCAGTTGTTCCACTTCCACGTCGGGGGCAACCCCCACATTTTCGACGATCCACGTGTCGCCGTCCCAAGCGCCGAAGTTGGGTGCCGTGATGAACCCGCCGTCCATCAGCGGGGGATACCCCAGGGTGCCCACGAGGCCGCCGCCGGTACGTTTCCCCACAATGGTGCCCAGTTTCAATTTCTTGAATATCCAGGGAAAGAAGTCCCCCCCTGAGAAGGAAAACTCGTTAATGAGGAGAAGCTTCGGTCCCGGAATATATGCCTGGGGGACCCGGATGGAGGCGCCGTAGCGCGTGGTAAAGTAAGCGATTCCCTCCCGGCTGAGCATCTCAACATAATAATCGGCGTACTGTCCGCCTCGATTGAAGCGGTCGTCCACGATGATGGCGTCTCTATCGGACTGAGGGAAGAAATACCGCTTGAAATAATCGTGTCCGCTGGCAGCCGTGTCGGGGACATGGACATAGGCGACCCGTCCGTTTGTTGCTTCGGTGACCCTCCTGACGTTTCCTTCCACCCAGTCGCGGTGCCTCAGGGCACTCTCATCGGCAACGGGGACGACGGAAACGGTCCGGGCCTTCTTGCCGTCCGCCCGAGGTCCCACGACAAGTTCGACAATTTTCCCCGCAGTGTTCTCAAAGAGCCGGTACAGGTTCATGTCGGCGGTAAGGTCCCCGCCGTTGACCTTCAGGATATAGTCGCCAGCTTGTACGTCCACACCCGGCTCCGTCAGGGGCGATCTCAGTTTTGGATTCCAGTTCAGACCGCCCAGTACCTTGGAGAAGCGGTACCGTTTCTTGTCAATGGTATAATCCGCACCGAGGAGGCCGACGGTGATTGTGCCGCCCTGCCGGTAGAAATCGCCGCCGCGAACGTAGTGATGCCCCACGGACATTTCACTGAGCATCCAGGAGAGGACCCGGTTCAGGTCGCTACGGCAGGTGAGGGCAGGCAGAAAAACGGAATATTTCTCCCTCATGGCGTTCCAGTCGGTACCGTGCATGCGTGGATCATAAAAATAATCCCGGTTGATCCGCCACGCCTCGGTGAACATCTGGGACCACTCGGCCCGGGGATCGATCAGGATATCAACGGATGCCGTGTTAATTTTTCCTGCTCCGACCTTGATGTTGGCGGCGATGGTGACGATGCCCCATGTTTTATCCGACAGGTACAGGATCTTTTTCTTATCCGCTGCCAGGAGGTACCTGTCAATGTTCCGGAGCATGGTCTCTTCCGTGCGCACTGACACGTCGTAGCTGCACAGGGTCTTTTTTCCGTCCGTCCCGTTTTTCATATAGAAAATATTACCCGCTGGTCCCGGCTGAAGCATCTCATAGCGGTCCGCCGGAAGGGGGAGGGCAAGAATACGGTTATTCAGGCCCTCGAAATCAATGGAAACCTCAGCGGGCGAAGGTTTGGCGGCTTTTTGTTCCTTCGCTTTCTTTTTCGTCGCCGGTCCCTGTTCTTCGTCACTCTCCTTCGCAAAGGGCGACGGGATGCCTTTTTGGAGCACCGCCAGATAGAGGGAGCTTTCCGTGATCATGTCGTTGTTTGACTGGTCGAACCATTGTCGCTGAGGACCGGCGTTGGTTGAGCCGAGAAAATAGAGGTACCTGCCGTTTTCATCGAAGACGGGGCTGGTGACGTCGCTCATTCCGTCGGTAACGGCAGATGACACGCCCTTTTTCAGTGAATACACAAAGGCCTGCTGCATGTTGGCCTTCGTATACAGGGTGTAGGCAATCCACCGCGAGTCGGGCGACCACGAGGAATCAAGCGTCTTGATGGCTCCATATCGATACTCGGTAGCGATCTTTTTCACCTTTCCCGTTTTCACCTCGAGGACATACAGGCTCCATGAGTTATCCGTGAAGGATATGTGCCTGCCGTCGGGGGACCACACCGGCCGGTCGTAGAAGCCGGCGCCGTTGATCCGGAATATTCTCGGTGTCCCCTTTCCGTCCTGATTGCTAACATACAGCTCGTACTCGCCCGACGCGTCCGAGAAATAGGCGATATATTTTCCGTCGGGAGACCATACCGGCGAGCGCTCGTTGACGCCCGGTGTTGCAGTGATGTTCCGTGGGTCGCCCTTCTTTTCGGGTACGGTGACGATGTCTCCCCTCATTTCAAAAACAGCCCGGGCACCCGTTGGTGACACCGAGGCTGATCGGGCAAAGTCGGCCCCCTTGATATACCGCTGGTGAACCTCCGGCAGATCTCCTTTTACCGTCATGTCGATGTTTACGGTACTCCCCGTGGCGGGATCGAAACGATGGAGCGTACCGCCCTGTTCATACACGATGTGTCCGCCCCCGGCGGATATGCTTTGCACGGGAAAGTTGTCATGCCGCGTGAGCTGTTTTATTTCCTTCGATTGAGTGTTGTACGAAAAGAGATTAAATTCGCCGTTGCGGTCGGAACGGAAGTAGATCATGTTTTCCACCCACAGAGGGTTCACGTCGTTGCAACCACCATCGGGCTGAGGGATTTTTACGGTGGAGAGATTGCCGAACGTATAAAGCCAAATTTCCGATAGTGCCCCGCCGCGGTAGCCCTTCCACACATCGAAAAAGACACCGGGCAGCGGATTGTAGGCCATGGCCGCTCCGTCAGGCGAGTATGATGCGTGATAAGCATTCGGAATAGGGAGCTGACGGGGAACCCCGCCACTTACGGAGACGGTGAAGAGCTGATAGTAATAAGGGGTGAATGTGGCGCGGGGAGAGGAGAAGATGACCGCAGTACCGTCGGGCGTGAACCCCTGGACATTATCTTTGCCCGGATGCCAGGTGAGCCGTTGGGGGATCCCCCCGTCACTGGGGACAAGGTAAACATCGGTATTGCCGTGCCGCGTGGCGCTGAAAGCGATCATGCTGCCGTCCGGTGAAAATGCCGGGTTGGTCTCGATGCCGCCGCCGTCAGTAAGACGCCAAACCTGGGAACCGTTTATGTCGGCGACCCAGAGGTCTTCGCCATAGACGAAGGCGATATTATTGTCGTTGACGGCGGGTCTGCTAACCAGCATAGTTGAATCATTTCCCGGAGACGCACTTGAAATCCCCTGAATGGTGAACAGCATGACGGCGATGAAAAAAAGTGTCCTGAGCTTCACTCTCTTCATGAATTTTTCTCTCTGATAGGCTATTGCAACTAAAACTTCAGAGCTCGAACACCGGAGGTGAAGCACGTGACGGGAAACAATGCCTTTTTTATCAGACAGCGACCAGCCTGCCCTATTGAATTGATTGATAAGAAATTACTTTTTCACGGCAGTGAGTATAGGAAGATCGATATTATGTGTCAACTAAATATTTACCACAATCTAAGGGTGCGGTATAGGCGACTGGGGAAAGTGTGTGAGAACCTGTGGTAAATGGGTAATTCCGGGGGAAATGCCCATTTGTTAAATCACATCCAGTGGACTGCTTACAGCCCTACCGCCTTTATTAAGAACATGAGTATAAATCATAGTGATAAATACATCTCTATAACCTACCGGTTTCTAATGATAAAGATCTTGCGAAATTTATTTTTCTCCAATATGCTGCCTATGGGGTTTCTTGTAAAAGAAGATATATCGTTTTATTCACCTCACATACGCCTCTTCCAAATTTCTATGCGGACTCGATCCAGCAGTTTCATGACAGAAACTTCTTTGCTGTATTTCTATTTTTTAATATGCAATATACTGGTTGTAATGTAATACTTCAAACAGGCAGTATTATATATGTAAAGTGTTTTGAAATTAATGAGATAAAATTGAATTGACGGAGAAACCCATGTATTCCGGGAGGCATAAATGAAAATCGGGAAAGGAAAGGTTTGTTTGCTGAGTTTTGTACTTTTGTTTTTCCTTTTAGCGTTTACCCAGGCTGTTACAGCCCAGACAAAGGATGGAACGAAGCCGGAAACCACCGCAAAGGAGGTGCCAGCAGAAGGCCCGAAAAACGCGGCTGAAGTGGAAGCGTTTTTCGATGACCTGGTGCCGAAGCTGATGGAAAAATACCATGTGCCCGGAGGCGCTATCTCCTTAGTAAAGGATGGGAAGCTCCTCTTTGCCAAGGGATACGGGTTTGCAAACCTCAATACGGGAAAACCGGTCCATGCCGACGAGACGCTCTTTCGCATCGCGTCAATTTCCAAACTTTTTACATGGATCGCCGTGATGCAGCAGGTTGAAGCAGGCACGATCGACCTTGATACCGATGTAAACAGGTACCTCAAAAAATTCAAGATTCCGGAAACCTTCCCGGGACGGCCGGTGACCATGCGCCACCTGATGACTCATACCGCCGGTTTCGACGATCATATTGAGCCGCGAATCTACTCAAAAGATCCTTCGGATCTTGAGCCGTTATGGATATTTCTGAAACGAACCTGGCCGCCGCAGATCAGACCGCCCGGGGAAATCTCGGTGTATTCAAATTACGGGACATGCCTCGCGGCCCTTATCGTTGAGGAAGTCTCCGGGATGGCGCTCGAAGAATACATCGGCAAGAGGATCACCCGGCCTCTCGGCATGAACCGGACCACAATTGCCCAGCCGTTGCCGGACCGCCTGGCCTCTGGCATGTCCGTCGGCTATGTGTACGGAAAAGACGGATATTCTCCGCAGGAGTTTGAACTGATCCGGGTGGCTCCCGCGGGGGCGGTGAGTACAAGCGCCGCCGATATGGCAAAGTTCATGATAGCCCAACTGCAACTTGGGAGGTACGGAAATAAACGCATTCTGGGCGAAGCCACAGCGAGAGAAATGCAAAGCCCTCAGTTCAGTCCTGCTCCGGGTGTTAGTTCCCTCTGTCTCGGCATCTACGAAACGCCTCTCTATGGGCTTCGGATGATCGGCCACGCCCGTGACAGCATTTTCTTTCATTCCAATCTGTTTTTGATCCCACAGGAGCAGGTTGGCCTGTTTGTGACCTGCAATTCACCGGGAGGGTCCCCTCTGCGGAATGATCTTCGCGCCGCGTTCCTTGACCGATACTATCCTGTTCAGGATGCACCGAGGCCCCCGAACAAGCAAACACGGCAGCGGATCCCCACACTCGAAGGAACCTACGAGTCGATGATCTATAATACGACGACTATTGAAAAATACCTCTTTCCTCTTCTTCAGTTTACGATTAAAACCACTCCTGAAGGCAAATTGACGGCTTCGTTCCGAAAGTATGTCTCAGAGATAGAAGAGGTAAAGCCGTACACGTTCAGGCCGGTAACCGGCGTCCGGGCGTTCCATGGAGATCAGGTTTTTGTAAAGAATCCTGAAGGGCATGTTACGCATTATTACCTGGCGAATGCACCCTTTATGCCTTTTAAACAGATTCCGTTTCACGCGACGACCCGGTTTACCGATATGGTGAAAATAATCTGTATCGCCGTATTTCTCTCGGTTTTTATCTGGCCCGTTCGGGCTATCATCAGAAAACGGGGAAAACTTAAGGAGATAGCTGCCCCGATATTAGGGCAAATAGCACGATGGATCACAGGTTCTGCCGCCATTCTGATGTTATTATTCGTGCTCCTTCTGTCCATGATGATGAACCGGACCAATCTGGTTGAGCGGTTTTTAACGAGCATTCCCGTGCCTCCAGCGCTCACCCTGCTCCTCGTTATGCCTGTCATCGCAGCAGCTTTAACTCTTTTTATCATCCCTCTTAATGTGCTGGCCTGGGTGAAAAAATATTGGACATTCCAGAATCGAATACACTATACACTTGTTACAGCAGCTTTTGTCGCGTTCATGTGGTGGCTGGATTTCTATAACCTGCTTGGGTGGAGGTTTTAATAAATGACGGCAGTTGTGCATATTAAAATCGAATAAGATAGGGAGGGGTGATTTTATGCGAATGATTATGTCCACACGAGCAAGAGGCGTGGTGTATCCCGCACTTTTCATGTTAGTGGTGTGTTTTTCTCTGAGCGGCTGTTCCCTGGGGCCGAAAGCTCTCAAGGGAAATCGCCTCGATTACAACATAAGCATTCAGAAGAGCAACAATGAAGAACTCCTCATTAATCTGGTCCGTGCGAAATATTACGAGCCGCTGTTTTTCCTTCAGGTGGGATCCATATCTTCATCATTCAGTTATACGGTCAATGCGGCGCTCGCGGGGACAATCTATAGTAAGGGGAGTGATGTATTCGCAAATTCCGTGTCGCCGGGTCTCGGCGCCGGTTATGCAGAAAAACCGACCATTACCTACACACCTATCCAGGGAGAAAAGGCGTTAAAGCAGCTTATGGAAGAGATCCATCTGGATAGATTTCTTCTCCTGACACGGGCGGGTTGGAATATCGACTCTCTTATGTGGACCGTCGTGCATCGGATCGGTGAACTCAACAATTTCGAACCCGGCATGAAGAAGGGCGTAGCCGACACGTATGGTAAATTTCTCGATCTTTCAGAGATATTTCGCCGTATGCAATCGCGCGGTGACATTGAGTTCGTCGGTGTCGATAAGGAAGGAAAGGGCACTATGCAGTTACGATATGCCGGACCAGAAGAGGCTGACGAAGTCGATAAGCTTCTTGGAATCGAACCTGATAGGATCAACGCTTCGGACGGTAAGATCATTTCGAGCATCAAACTGACACCGGTCAGAGATCTTACCTCCGGTTTCAGGGAAACGGGAAGACGCGATGTGGTGTCCATCAAGTTTAAGAGTTGCTTCGGAATTCTCTACGACCTCGCACGGAATGTGGAGGTGCCTGCGGAAGAGATGGAACGGGGCCTCACACAGAAGCATGGTATCCTCTCGGATGCTATGATAACACGGAAAGGTTTGCATCAGGGCCTCATTAACGTACGATCCAGCGAAACCCGTCCGAAGGACGCATATGTGGCAGTGTTCTACCGCGGACGGTGGTACTACATTCCGGATAACAATGCCAAATCCAAGGGGTATTTCGTGCTTGTAGGAATGCTCATTTCTCTACAGGCGGGAGAACTGCACACGGCCCAGCCACTGTTAACTCTGCCGGTAAACCATTAATCTTGCTCTGATATTGATAGCGGGCAAATTTTTCATTAAATGATAAGCGGAGGATTGATTATGTGTTTAAAAAACAGGATGATTGTTTTGTCGGTTATTATATGGTTTTTATCGTTACCGGTAATGCTGCACGCCGGGACTCAACTGCCCGGGAAGATACAGTCAATTATTGATGCGCCCCGGTACGCTCACTCTCAATGGGGAATTTTAGTGGCAGACCTCAAAACGGGGAAGGCAATGTATGAGCTGAACGCAGACAAGCTTTTTGCTCCGGCATCTACGACAAAACTGTTTACAATGGCTACCGGACTTGACACCTTCGGAGCAGATTACCAGTTCGAAACTCCCATATATCGAACCGCGCCCATTAATTCCGCAGGTGAATTGAAAGGTGATCTTATACTGGTGGCCAGTGGTGATCTGACCCTCGGAGGTCGTACGGACGTTAACGGTCACATAGTGTTTACCGAAATGGATCATACGGACGCAGGCATGGACGGTCCCTTGTCAGCAGTGTTGACCAAACAGGATCCACTGTCGGGGATTAACAATCTGGCCTCGCAGGTAGCCGCTTCCGGTATCAAACGGGTATGTGGAGACGTCATCATTGATGATCGTCTGTTCGAAACAAGCACCGCCGGACACGGTTTCATCAGGACACCTATCACCGTCAATGACAACCTCATTGATTTTGTGATAACACCGTCTGAACCGGGGATGGACGCGACCGTCAAATGGCGCCCCCGCACCTCGGCCTACCGGGTTGACGCTCAGGTAAAAACCGTAGCCTCAATGGAAACGCCCCGCATCCTTATTACATCCGGTGGCTCCAACAGAATTTTAGTCAGGGGACAAGTCCCGGCCAAACAGAAGCCGTACATTCGCGTCCGGCAGGTTGAAGACCCCGCATCGTTTGCTCGAACACTTCTTATTGAGGCACTTCGTCGGGCGAATGTTAAGATAGATATCTCACCATACGGCAAAAACCCTTCCGACCGGCTACCTGAAAGAAACGTTTATAAAAAAATGCAAAGGCTGGCCTTACTGAAATCACCACCTTATTCCGAAACGGTAAAACTGATTTTGAAAGTCAGTCACAATCTCGGAGCAGATATTACCCCCCTTCTAATTGCCGCAAAGAACGGAAAATACACCTTTGAAGAGGGGATGGCCATTGAAGGAGTTTTTCTTAAGCGGGCTGGTATAGATTGTAAATCTATTTCACTCGCCGATGGCCAGGGCGGGGAGCGGGGCGATCTCATTACACCCCGGGCTGCTGTCCAGCTCTTAAGATACATGACAACTTGTACCTGTTTTAAGGCGTATCACGATGCGCTGCCGGTACTCGGCGTAGACGGATCTCTGGCTCATGCAGTCCCATCCGATAGTCCAGCGAGGGGCAAGGTCCACGCCAAGACAGGCACAATTGTTCAGGGGGATCTTCTGAATGACCGCCCCATTCTCCTGGTGAAGGCATTGGCAGGTTATATAACAACATCCGGCGGTCGCAAACTGGCATTTGCGTTTTACGTAAATAATGTACCCATAAAAGAGCTCAATGACATGTTAGCAGTTGGGAATGACCTTGGAAAAATTTCGGAAGCCGTGTATCTCGCGGAATAAATCAACAGACTCATGAACTGAGGGGCTCTGAAAAAGGAAAGGGGTTAACAGATGAAGAGAACAGGTCTGACAATACTACTTGCTGCTTTATTTATCCTGTTGGTATCCGCTTCTGTACCCGCCGGGGAAACTGCCGACATGAAAAGTCCGGAATCAATATTTTCAGCGGAATTTGAAGGAGGTAAATTGTACCATTCCGGTGAGATCAGAGTGGTAGAACTGACCGGTAACTATCGGCAGATGGGCCGGGCAAGCGCTATAACTTCATCCACGGGGGCTCGACGCGATGATGCCTGCGTCAAACGTTTGGCCAACAACCCATCCAGCCCGTTATCTTCGTAACGATCAATGTAACGCCGGAACGTTCGGTCGCATACCCCCAGTATCCGCGCCGCCTCTTCCTGACTCAATCGTTTCTCTGTCCATACACTGTAAGCCTCTTCAAATTATAGTGGACCCCAAAAAAAAGACAGGTTACCTGGGATGAGCGTAGCTGAGAAGATAAAACGCATAGATTCCAAAGATTCAGACCTCAGTATCAGCAGACAGTGCGACTTGCTGGTGCTACCACGATCATCTTATTACCGGCCCAGGGGTTCCCTTTTGAAAGTAATGTGAACTTAGAATTAATGAGGCTTATCGACGAAGAATTTCTCAGGCATCCTTTTTATGGAAGTCGAAAGATGAGGGACTATTTGAACCGCCAGGGTTTTCCTGTAAACCGCAAACGTGTTCAACGACTGATGCGTTTAATGGGAATTGAATCAGTGGCCCCCAAACCGAATACAAGCAGGCCACGTAAAGATCATAAGATGTATCCATATCTTCGAAAATTGTCGATTACAGAGTCTGATCAGGTCTGGTGTTCCGATATTACCTATATCCGGATGGCCCATGGATTTGTCTATCTGACGGCAGTTATGGACTGGGCAAGCCGCTATGTGCTGTCCTGGGAGGTGTCTGTGACCATGGATGACGATTTCTGCGTGAGAATGCCCTAAAGAGCGCTCTTCGCAAGCATAAGAGCCCTGAGATATTCAATACCGATCAAGGTTCACAATATACCGGTAATGCCTTTACGGGCGCACTAAAAGAAAGCGGTATCAAGATCAGCATGGATGGCAAAGGAAGTTGTATGGATAATATCTTCATAGAACGTTTATGGCGATCTGTGAAGTACGAAAAGATATTTCTCGAAGAGTATGAAACAGTAGCGGAATTGATTACCGGGCTGAAAGAATATTTTGAGTTTTACAACTTTGAACGATCACATCAGTCCTTCTCAAGAAAAACACCTGCTGAGGTCTATTGGGGAAAGGCAGTTGCCCAACAAATGGCAGCATAAATAACTTGATTAAAAAACAAAAAGAAGTACAACTTAATTTAAGAGAAAATTGTCCTTGACTTGGGGTCCACTTCAACACCGTATGGGCCGGTGGTGGTCCTCTGGTCCGTCCACGAGGGCAGGCCGCGTATCCTGCGCGTCTTGATTTCCAAAGGTCAAGTGACAAAAGAGTTCTTCTACTAAGAGATCAATGAGCTCGTGGAGGCATTCGGCAACTGTACTCCGCGTGAGTAAAGCACCAGGCATGCCGATACAGATCTTCGTTGTTACCAGAAATGCCCGGAGAATAACCCCCGGCATTTTCTTATGAATTTCCCTTTAAAATTCTTGACTGACTTTTCCTATGTGTGTATACATTTATTCGATTGATTCCAGATTGATTCTCAAATTCATAAGGGGGAAAGAATAATGAAACTGGCAAGCTTAGGCGTGGGCTCCATGGGAACCATAACGGGAGCATTGATGACAAAAAACGGATATGATGTGACGCTGATCGATGCTAACAAAGATCATGTGGATGCCCTGAACAAAAACGGGGCCACGATTACGGGAATGATGGAAGTGAATGTCCCCGTAAAGGCTATTACACCGGATCAGATGGAAGGTACCTACGACATTGTCTTCTATCTGGTCAAGCAGACCAATAATGAACCTGCCTTGAAGACCCTTGTTCCCCATCTTCATAAGGACAGCATCGTTTGCACGCTGCAGAACGGTGTCCCTGAAGAAAGTGTCGGAACATATGTGGGAAGAGAAAAGGTAATGGGCTGCGCCGTCGGTTGGGGCGCCACCTGGCTCAGGCCAGGCGTTACCGAGCTTACATCCGAAACGGACAAGATGACCTTTGATGTGGGAGAACCTGACGGTTCCGTAAAGGAGCGAACCCGGAAGGTTGCAGAAATTCTGGAATGTATATGTCCTGTCGTGATCACGGAGAATCTCACGGGGGTCAGGTGGACTAAACTCCTTGTTAACGCGACCATGAGCGGAATGTCGGTATCTCTGGGATGCACCTTCGGGGACATCCTCGACAATGAAAAAGCCCTCACCTGCGTTGCACATATCGGGAATGAAACCCTCAAAGTGGCCGCAAAAACGGGAATCACCATGGAGCCGATGCAAGGTGTCGATGTGAACATCCTTGCCTTTAACAACAAAGAAGAGTTGCAGAGCAAACTCGCCCTGTTCGAACTCGTCTTCAGACCCCATGCCCTTCTGAAAGCCAGCATGCTTCAGGATATCGAGAAGGGGCTGAAAACGGAGGTTAACGCGATTAACGGTGTTGTCTGTGAAAACGGCAGAAAGACGGGGGTGCCCACGCCCGTGAATGATACGGTCGTCGAACTGGTGCGGGGCATGGAAGAGGGCAAATATTCAGCCATATTTAAAAACCTTGACATGTTTGAGCTTCCACAGGTTCCTTGATTGAGAAAATAGTGATAGCTGATTATTGAAGCTCTCCGCAACAAGTTGCGGGGAGCTTCAATTGTTACGAAAAATGTTTATTTTTTATTCGCTCGCTGTTCAATTCATGTATATCACCTTCACATAGTACGAAACTCAAGGAGGCGAACCATGAAGATATCGGAAATAGAACTGTACCATGTATCAGTCCCGTTGAAACATACCTTCTGGCCGACATGGATTCCCGGCTATCCTCAAACCCACAACGGTTTTACCCTGATAAAGATTACGACAGACGACGGGATAGAGGGATATTCCGCGGGATCCGCTCTCGGTGTCGAGAGACAGGGATTGGGCGACCTCATAGGGGGTTACCTGCTGGGAGCCGACCCTACCGACATTGAAGGGGTACAGAACCTCCTGAAACAGGCGGGGGTTCTGGGATGGAGAAACTTCTGGATAGAACCTGCCTGCTGGGACATCATCGGAAAGAGTATGGGAAAGCCGGTATACGAAATCCTGGGTGGAAGTGCCAGGCCGATCCCCGTTTACTGTTCAACCGGTGAAATGCACGAACCGGAGCAACGGGTCGATGAACTCCTGGCAATCAAAGAAAGAGGTTTCAAACAGGCTAAGCTACGTGTCAAAAGCATCGAGCTGAAAGACGACATACGGCACGTCGAGGTCGTCCGGAAGGGCATGGGCGATGACTTCGGTCTGGGAGTCGACGCAAACCAGGGGTGGCTTGTCACCATAGTGGATAAGATCCCTGCCTGGGACCTGGAACGCGCCACAGAATTCGCAAAGGCATGTCACGCAAATAATATCGGCTGGTTGGAAGAGCCTCTGGATTCAAGAGATTACGACGGCAACGCGGCACTGAAAGCGGTATCCGATGTGAAGATATCCGGAGCCGAGCTCAATTATGGGTGGGATGAAATAAAGATCATGTTCGAGAAGGACTGTTTCGACATATACCAGCCGGACGCCACATTTGCCGGCGGCATCGCCCAGGTCATGAAGGTCATCGAGGCGTGCCACGCCAATAAGAGGGGGTTTTCTCCTCATACATGGACGAACGGTATCGGTTTTTATGTTGGATGGAACATGGTGCTCGCCGACAGAGAAAACGACCTCTCACTGGAATATCCGCTGGAAGAACCCTCATGGGTGCCGGAATTCAGGGATGGGATCATTGAACCCATCATCCCCGACAAAAACGCCATGCTCCAGCCATTCACAAAACCGGGACTCGGATTCGAGATCGACAAAAGACTCCTGAGAAAATATGGGAAACGATTCTTCAAGATTACGGAGACACGGCTGAAATTAAAGGTCATACGGCAAAAGGGGTTGAAGGCCGCTCTGGACCTGAAAAAGAGGAAAGAAAGCCAGTAATGCCGTTCTCGATTCCCGGATACATTGGGGACGAGGAAATTCGGGAATTCAGGGGGAATTCTGAAATTTGGGGAGCACAATACTAAATTATTTCCAAGAAAATAATGGGGTCAACATTGCCACTGACTCTTGTTGTTGATTGTCAATTACAATCTACAACAAACAGACCCATTCAAGTGTTATTTATTTCGGAAGAAACTTTTGAGTGCGTTGTGGTCTAAATTCGCGCTATCTTCTGTAGCTCCGGTAGTGCTTTTCCTGCCTCTTGTGTGCCTAACTCTATCAATTCATCGGTGCAACTAAAATCAGTTGACTTATAGTCACCCGAGTGCGGCAGGCGGATTTCGGTAAAATCACAGGCACGCGCTTTACAGCGATCGATCTCTCTTCTCAGGTTTTGATGACCCATAATTCCCATTGCCAAAGTTAAACTTTCGAAAACGGTTGTTGGCGGTTTGTATTTAGCTTCGTGGCGCAAATTAACAAAAATCGTATGTGTATCTTTGTGGTTGACAGTGTCATCCAGGCCTAGAAGATCAGCGAATCCTCCGTCGATATATAATTCACCATCGATTTCATACGGCTCGAAATAGGGGATGATCGCGGCCGATGCCATCATGGCATCAATGATGCGCCCTTTACTAAAAACACTTCTTTCCCATCACGTAAACGGGTGGCCACAATATGGAACGGAATTTTACAGTCATCAAACGTGGCGTCGCCAATATAATCGTACATAATTTTTTGTAGATTGTTCTGGCTACTACTTGAAGTTGTTGCGTGGGGTTTGACTAACAACTTTTTATTGAATGGAAATATTAGTTTAGTGCTAAAATCCTTTGTTACTTCAAGGTACTCTTGTACGGATTTGCCTAAGGCTAAACCTGCTGCCTGAATTGCTCCGGAGAATAAAAGGGGTCAGTCGACCTTGTGGATATGCACATCCTGCTGCGGAAACGGAATACATATACCTTCGGCATCGAATCGCTTCTTGATGCTTTCCTGAGTTGCAAAGAAGACATCCCAGTACTCGGCGGTCTTGACCCAAGGCCGAACGGCAAAGTTAACACTGCTGTCGGCCAACTCCAGAACACCGATCGTCGGAGCGGGGTCCTTCAGGATGCGGTCGTCCTTTGCCATAATCTCTGCCAGGATCTTCTTCACCTTGTCGAGATCGTCGCTGTAGCTCACGCCAGCCACGATATCAATGCGCCGCATATCTTTGGCCGTATAGTTAACAATATTATCACTCGTCATCTTGGCATTAGGAACGATGATCTTCTTGTTGTCGGGCGATTTCAGTTCCGTGGTAAAGATTCCAATCTCCTCGACAACACCTGCAACGCCGCCGCCTTCGATGAAATCTCCTACCTTGAAGGGCTTGAAGATAATCATCAGAACCCCGGCAGCAAAATTTGACAGCGACCCCTGAAGCGCCAAGCCAACTGCTAAGCCGGCGGCAGCAAGTACCGCCACGAACGATGCCGTTTGTATGCCAAGCTGTCCCAGAGCCGCGATAATGATAAACGCCATGATGCCCACGTAGCAAAGACTGGACACAAACGATACCAGTATGTCATCAACCTTCCCCTTCTGAAGAGCACGCCTGATAAGCACACGAATGCCTTTTGCGGCAAACCGACCAATGATCAGAATAAGGATGGCGGCGATCACCTTCAGTCCATACAGCGCGAGCCATTCCTGCATTTTGATTACTATCTGTTCCATTTGCTTTCTCCTTTATGTTATTCGTTAGTGATTAATTGTCCGGTAATGCAACCTCTCTTCTTTATCGACAAAATTTTAGTATCCTCATCTCCTGATGTATAAACGTTTCCCAAATTCTATAAAAGTTGAGGCTGACTTATGAGTATTTGTTCTTTAGCTTAAAAGTGATAAGCATTAACAAAAGCTACTGCAAGACACTTTTGAGGATGGCCGATACTGTCTCTCCTCCTTTGTTCTGTGCGTACTCCAAAATAATGGGAGTGAACTGCCCGATCATTTCTGAATTGAGACCAAGCGAGGAGAAGCTGCTCGATAGGTTAGACATATTGGCCAACGAACTCGTTTTTCCACCCCCACCCAGCAGTGCTGAAAGGCTGCCGAGTTTCCCGACCAGACCCCCTGCCCCTTCTGTCTTGGGCGCAGTTTTGATCAAAGACTCTGTTTCAGGTATTGCGTTGGTTACTTTCGAGAAATCATCAATGCTTAACTTCTGTTTGGCATAGCCCAATATGGCACCAGATCCACCCTCGGCCTGAGAATTGGTGACACCAAGTCGGCTGGTCAGTAAGTCGATCAGTTCCGATCCGTCAGCATGTACAGGATTTACGAATATTATCATCATGAGTCCCACGGTTACCGCACACAATACGGTCCATAGATTTTTCACGGTATTTCCTCCATTTGTTTGATAAGAGCTTTCTTTTTGTATGTAAGTATATGAAGAAAAAGATCCTGTGTCAAAAGGATTCGTTTGCGTTAAAACATGTTCTCAATTTCAGATAACGAGATTATCGATATCATCGGTTCAGACTTTGTATTGTAATGCCTTCCGCTGTTCATCGACGCGAGACGATTACATATGGTTTTATTCCATCGGCCAGTTTTTGCATAACATGATAGTAAATTATTCAACGTAACTATCAGACGAAATTTTTGTCAAGAGGGCTAAAATTCTTTCTAATCTATAGGTAGTCTGGGTTATTAGAACAGGGAACAGTGATCTGGGCTGAGTAACCAGAATGAAAGGGGTTACCTGTTAGATGATCGAATATTGGGTGAAAAGGATTTCTTCTTCCCTAATCTTTAAAACTTCTTTTCTCGATGGCAACCAAGACTTACAAATACCTATACGTAACAAAGTGATGGTTGACAGTTTATAGGATAGTTGTCATCATCTGTCTGTTTTTCTTATTTAATTAAGAAAAGGAGGACGTGATGATGAACAGCGATATCAATTTACA
>Ga0307990_1000925_pt1 | contig 25123 bp, 22 predicted proteins | sample EllFjometagen129_FD_203168 | JGI IMG/M metagenome (GOLD analysis project Ga0307990, IMG submission 203168) | Marine microbial communities from Ellis Fjord, Antarctic Ocean - #129 | ecosystem: Environmental > Aquatic > Marine > Unclassified | place: Southern Ocean | collected 2014-10-08
ACTCTTCTTCTAAGGAACCAAAGATAATCGCTTTTTCTATCTCACTTTTAATCTGCAGATAGATTGGAGTACTTTCATCAAACTTCATTTTACCTCCTTGCTGTTTTACTGTATGGGTCAAGTGGTACACCATGAGTCTGAATGTCAAGAACTTTTTTAAAATAATAACAAAAAGTCCCGATAATTCGGGACTTACATATGTGCTATCTGCTTGCTATGAGTTGCCACCGAGTTTGGCCAAAAGTGACACGAGTTTGGCCAATTTTAGCCGGTTTAAGCAGTTTTCTGTTTTCTATCTGCTTATTGTTTCATTATTTTTATCAGAACTAAAAAAAAGAACAAACCTGTGCAATTTTTATTCAATCATTTTAACAGATTAGTATTTCTCTATTAATTTCAAATAAGCTTATGATATATATATTATATTTCACTTAATTAATTTAGAGAATATTTTTCTAAGAAGTGGATATTTGTTTGATTCGGGATTAATTTTATGATCTCCAATCAGCTGAATAACGTCGTTATCATCTAACGAGATTATATACCCTCTAGAGTCTTTAGCTGTATCTACGCACCTCCGCATCAGTCTATCTTTGTTTTCAATTTGCCGACATGTTAAGATTCCAACTTTTCCACGACTTGGGGAAAATCTGCCAGAAAGCTGATCAATCTCAGGATTCCCAATTTCCTTTCCATAGTTCTTACATTCTATAAATATCATTGAGGACGGGTAGTGTAAAGATAACCAAGAAAAAAAACCGTTTCTAGCTTCATTTGTGTACGTTATGTCAATACGTTTACGGTTGTCATGAATATTATGTTGCTTGGTCGGATAGCAGAGAGAAGGATATAGAAGTGAAGAAAATATTTTTTCAATCACATCTTCATATTTAGTTGAATATGCTTTTCCAGATGGAATAGATTTTAACTCATCTAACAGAGAATCCCAGTCAGGCTTTTCGGTGTCTTCAATGTCAGATATTTCTTCATGAGAAAGTGGAAAAGGTGCTTTTATTTGTTTTTCATCTTTATACTTATCCAAAATATGAGGATGCCTTAATGACTCTGTAACAACTGCGAGTTTGTCAGCTCCATACTTTTCCATTAAGGATGTTTTTGTTACTCTTTCAGTACCATTTTTTAATACTTTAACAAGTGAAGATCCTGCACGTAGTTCTTCAATTTGCATCTCTGGAAGAAGAAAATGCCTGTAATACTCATCATATTTATAACAAAGTTGATGTCTAACGAGTACTTTGGGTACCAGTAATACTTTCCCAAAATCTGTAACAGGCAAAGATACAAAACTGTTTTCCCAATTTTCTTTTAAAGGATTCCAAATTGGACCTGAAGATATATTCTTTACAACAGGTATCCCATAATATACGCACATATCTTGCGTGTAGCTTATCAATGGTCCTCTTATTATGTTACAAACAGCATCGGAAACCATATCAGTCCCAATACCATCAATTAGTAAACATGTGTCTTCAAGGTCTTGTAGTAAGCCCGTTAGTGATGCTTGACTCTTTGATAAAGATTCTCATACTGATTCAGCAGAAATAGTGCCAAAAGCATGACCTTTAGATTTACCTCTCGAATAACCTAAGTGAAATTCATTACTTTCCTTTAAGGATGCCAATAATGCATGAGCTCTTTCATGATTACCTTTTCTAATATGATTCAGAACACATTCAAAGAAACTTTGTAAAAGTGAAGTAAGTTCATTCCCCCATTTTGATCCAAGAGATTTGATTGCAGTTGGATCAATAAAAACTGGGATATCTGTATCTAGTCTAATATCTACAAAATCTAGATAAGGTTGTGTACGACTTAGATTGAAATATTCAGATACTCGCATAATGCCTCTTTCTTCTAAATCCTCAAAATCAATTGGAATTCAAGTTTTTTTAGGTTAACTAATAAATCTTCTTTAAACTTTTTTATGTCTTTTGTGTTCATTCATACCTGCCTAACTATTCTATCCACCGCATATACCACAGGCAGCTCCAACTTCCTCATACGTGTAATAGCCTTCATTTGTGTTCCCTACCATCTGCAGCTTGAATTGTGTCTAACATTAGAATCTGAATTGATCCAATATCTTTCACTTGAACTGGAAGTAGTATCTGAACAACTTGTTAGAATGAAGGCTATTATTAGTACTAACAAACATATCAAGATTAACTTCTTCATATTCTTTCCACCACCATCACTCCCGTAATCCTCTTCCCAAGGTGACACTCATTACGTTTTGTTAACATTTTATATTTCTATTAATTTGCTTAATAGTATCAATTTTATCTTTTGAAACTTCCACTAATTTATTATCAGTTGGATCAATATACCAATAGAATACATCATTGTAAGTTTTGTTTAAAATCTTGTCGAAATATGATACTCGAAAGATTATGTAATGTACCATTAAAATTGCTATTTGTTCATCTCTATGAACAGACAATTTAAAATTTAATTCAGCGGAATTAGGTGTCGGATTTGTAATGCATGTTTGTCCTTTAAATACTGGAATTTTAGTTTCATTTAAACCTTCAATATCTGCATAATTATAACAAAAAAAATCTGTAATAATATTTATAGCTGGATTTAGACCATAATTTACTAATTTAATTTCAATTACATTATTAGATGTGACACCGTTTCCTGATACGTGGCAAACACCAGGATGAGTTGCAGGAGCTATAAATGCTCGTCTGGACATTATTGTTTTGAAATAGGTTAATACAGCGAAAAGTGATGCTAAAATGGCTGATAACGCAAGTATAATCTGGATAATAAAACCACTATTATCACTTGATTGTAATGCTAATTTCAAAGTATCCTGAACAGCATTAACTAAGTATAAAGTATCAACCAATGTCTTCTCCCAAAGTTAAAAATTGTTCTCCTCACCACCATCTATCCCGGTAAAGTTATCTCAGAAATACTTTTCCACCTTCGACAGCAACCTTTACTAACGTATCCATATTAAAATAACCATATTTTAATGCATTGTCTTTATCAAACCACTGACAATTAACTACATTGCCATCAATACTTTCAATAGTCATTTTAAGTCCACCTGATTTCAATTTAACTACATCTCCAACTTTAAATTCATCATTTGCCATCTTCTCCTCCAAATTATTTTATTCTAATTGTTTAAGATTAACGTGACTTTTAATATATTTACTAAATTGCTGTTATAATGGGTCCATCATCCACACTCTGTTTTTTTAGCATTACTTTTTTAAAAGTATCTGTTACAGTCTTGCTATTGTCGTAATCATACCATACGCACACTACATCATCTCCATTAATACTTTTAACAGTCATTACATCACTACCAGATTTTAATTCAACCACATCTCCAACTTTCAATTCATTATTCTCCATATACCCTCCAAGATGACATAATCTTCAATTATGTATTTATTTTATATTAAGAATTAAATCCTTACTAATCAATTTGAACTTATCGCTTTTAGAATAAACATTAACTGCTATTCTATAATCTCCAGGTGACTTACCTTTTGTATTTAATTCTACCTTAAAATCTTTATATTTCTTACCTAAGAAAATTAAATCAGAATATTCTATTAGGTAGTACATATTTCCCTTTGAAGGACCATGTTTTGTGTTGCTTGAAACAGTTAGTGCATGATTAGAACCCGAAAGGCTTAATGGTCGTATCATCTTAAACTCAATTATAATATCCTTTATAGTAGATTCGGTTGTGTTTAAAAAACGAAATTGAATTACTTTTTCAGAATCACCAGAATTAACTTCCAGTGTATCTACAATGTGATCATTGTATATAAATCCAAATTTAATTGGTACTTTTTTTTTAAACCAAGAAGTTATAGAATTTATAAACAATAGAACTGTAAAAAATAGCGTTAAAGACGCTATAATAATAACTTCCACCCCTACCCCACGTTCCTGATAACCATTTGCAGTGTTCCAATTAAGATCACTTCAGAGTGCTTTGGATTCACTATTATCATCTTTTCTTCCTTCCATTTGCGATATTAATTATCAATTTTCTATTCGGACCTGAAAAAGTTGTTTTGAATTAAATAAGTCAAGCTAAAAAATATATCGTAATTATGGGGTTGCAAAGATTTGGTATTCTATTGTTAACTTACAGCCACCTTTTCTTTCTTCTAGTCAACAACTTTCATTCATACAAAAACATTTTCAAGTAGAAACTGAATTCTTTGTTGTTCTTTCTGTCTAAGAATTTTTTTGAGTACCTTGGTAATATCATCTAACTGATTCAAATATGTTTTTTCCCTATTGAGCTGTTCAATATAATAATGATATAGTTTGATTTGAGTGATATTTACATATTTGATCCAGATAATTGATCTGTAATCTCTGTTTACAGATCCAATGCATTCCAAAACATTTATATATCTATTAACTGTCTCAATTGAGATATTCAATTTCTTTGCAATATTATATACTTTGTCTACTTTGATTTCCTGCATATAGTCACTGATCAATTGCAAAGTTTTCCTGGATGGTTTGAAATTCCACCCTTTATTCAGAATATCATCCAACATCTTGATTGTGTTAATAGAAACAGTAGCATCTAAGCGCATCAAATGATATTTTTGGCTCTTGATATAGATCTTCTGCTTACGCTCGTTAGAAATGGATTTTACTGTGCCTATCTTTTCATGCTGCTGCAGTTCTTTTAATATTGTTTGTTTCGTATATTTTGTATCATTTTCAATATCATTAATTGTAAAAGGTTTTCCATAGTACTGAATGAAATTACGAATTGTTATTGCTTCTGTTGTTTTATCCATTAAACAGATTAAGGGTATCATTATAGGTGATAACTTTTACATTTAATGTTTTGGCTATTATCTCAATCGTATGAATCATTTTCACTATCTTGCGTAGAGTACCGGAAGTTCTTTTGTGGATTTCCTTAATAATATCTGAATCCATTGTTACATCAGAAACGGAATCGATCAACAGTTTTACATCATTATAGCTCAGAGTTTTAAATTCAACAAAAAAACTGCACCTATCAAAGTAATGTACATTAGCTTTAAGTAATTCTTTATAGGTATTTTGCATTCCAATTAGGATCACAATAGCAGTAGTACAGTCTACAATATCACGGATAGCACCCAGCAGTTGAGAGTTATTGAAAGCATAATCTATCTCATCCACAAAGATGATCAGACCAGGTAGATCCGCAATGATCTCTTTACATATTGAGAAGATCGTATTAGCTGATCCTCTAATGTTACCTACAGGAAGGCTACAATGATAGCATAGATTCTCATACAAATGCAAAGCAAATGTTTTAGCTGAAGATGTACTTTCCAATCTAAGATAAAGTTGAGAATTCAAAATAGCATATCTCCTGGCAAACCTCGATTTACCCACACCAGGAATACCATACCATAAAGACAGTCCTGCCATTTCGGTAATTGGCCGATCTCTTAAGAAATTGATGCAATCACTAGCTTTCTTTGTATTAGTGATCTCTACTAACTGATTTTTCTTCATTTCTTCCCCTTGTAGAATTAGTAATAATCATTTCATCAATTACACAAATTGTTGATCATATAATTACACCTTCTTTTAACCTCTTTATAAGCTCTTCAACAGTTTTCTTAGATTTCTCTTCTTTCGTTTCATTATTATTCTTTGGTTCATCATCTATTTGTTGTCTCTCTTTTTGGAATATTTTAGAGTGAACTGCTGCAATTCTTTCATCTAGTGTTTTTTTCTTTTCAGGAGGTTTCAATAGTTCTGAATTTTCAATAGAGGAAATTGAATTCATAGAATGTACCTTTGCTACCTTTCGATTAATATCCATAACTCTATCTAGTTCAGCTTTAGCTAGTTGTTTAGTAATTTTCATTGTTTTTCGTTGTTGTTTTAACTCATGATGAAGTTGCTTTTCGGAAATAGCTTTATTGGGATCTAAAGAAATCATCGGATGATGTTGCTGATTCATCTCAGCTGTACAAAACAGTTTGTTTTCATAGTATATTTGAACATATCTTAAATCATGCCAATCATATCTAAAAACAATATACTGCCCTACCAAATCTACCATCTTGGGATGCCAGTAATTAATCTTGTTATGCCTGATTCCATTAGGTCCTACTTTCTTTTTTCCACCTTTAAGCATAAGATAGTTTAAATCTCCTGGATTTATTTTTCTATTCTCTGGGCAAAGATTTGAATTATAAATCTCCTCGGGAGTCTTATTTCCAAGACCTTTATGTGGTGATTTATGATAAATTTGCTTAATGTAATGTGCGATCAGAACTTGGGCTTCATGCAATGTAAATGGTTCACCATGATTGAGTTTCTGCAACCACTTCTCATTTCTGTTCAGGTTTGCTGGTTGATCACTTATTGATGCACCTCTGTATTGTTCTAAGAATCTTTCAAAATTATCATTAAACGTTCTAAACCAACGCTCAATTGGTTTAGCTTTAGCATTATAAGGTTTTGCAAAATGTTCTTCTACATTTAGTTTTACAAAGAGTCCTCCAAGTTCATTCTCTAGATTCACATCTTTCTTCTTTGTGAAATACTTACTTTTAAAAGCTCGACCATTATCAATATATACAGCTCTGGGAGTTCCACCCCAATTGAGTACGGCATTTCTAAAAGCGCTCGCAATGTTCATAGTATCTTCAGTCGGAGCAATAGATCCACCAACAATATATCTTGATCTCCAATCCAACCAGGGAACAAACACCATTCTTTGAGGTTTACCAGTTAAGGGATTAATAATTTGAAAATTTAGTACATTTCCATCGGCAATCCATACGTCTCCAACCTCCAAGGCTTTATCATCCCGTTCAATATGCTTAATAATATTATCCTGTAAATACTTCTCCCCCTTCCTCATTAAAGTGACAACTTTGATATGATCCTTTTTATATCGTTCAAGCCATCTTCGCAGTGTTCTAGTTGATGTTGGAGATTCCAATTCTCCTCTTTCAGCACATTCTTTTAGCTTTTTTATAATAGTCCCAATACTGACCTGGTTTGGTGTGAGATACCAGCGTAGAAGGAATTTCTCTTCATCCTCTGTAATTGTATGCACTCCTGAACCTGTATAATATCCAGGTACAAGATCTAAATAATCTTTGTGTTTTTTAAATATTGAAATCCATCTACGTAAAGTTCGCTCTGAGATTACTTCATCAGGTGGCCATAGGATTCTCAAGTTTTCCCCTAACTCCGTATAATTATACTCAAATACAGCAAGCTTGTATGATTCTTCAGCTGAATAATGTTCTCTAAGTTTCATCGTATATAAGCATATCTGAGCTCTTAACTGTCCTATCCTTTTATACTTATCCGGGACTTCTGGTTCTGGCTCTCCAAAAAAGTCTGTTAAAAATGAAGGTGTTGATTTTCTCATAGCGTTAATGTTACTATTCTTGAGTTTATTTGGTATATTTTCTGTTTTGATGTTTTCTTTATCAATCGAAGATTTAACTTCTTGGTTAGTTTTTTCTTCGTTTGATTTTGTTATGGTTTCATCTTTCCAATATATCTCATATTGTATTCCACTTCTGCCTTTTCCTGGTTTTAGCCTATACTCGAAATCATTTTTTTTGATGCGTCTTTGGATCGTTCTTACTGATACATCCAGCTTGTTAGCAACATCTTTAACTGAGAGCCACACAACATCCTCCTATATGCTTCCTAATACAAATATTAAGTTGTATAGAGCTTCATTCCCAAAGAAACTGTCAGGTTGACAAATTAAAGCTTAGATCATGTGAAATGTGTATTATCTAATTTATATAAGTACTCAATTCCTTCACTCAAACAATAAATAATATATTCGACATCATCATCGGTTGTATCCTTACTCAATCCAATTCTAATAGTTTGATAAATCTCTTCATCATTTAGCCCAATTGCCTGGAGAACATGAGAAGGTTTAACTTTAATAGTGGAACATGCAGAACCAGCTGAGAAAGATAATTTATGCTTAAGTTTTAGCATTAAAGCTTTGGATTCAACATTGGGAATTGTCATATTTAGATTATGAGCAAGACAATTGGTCGGATCACCATTGAGCTTAATCTGTGGAAATTGCTTCTGAAGAGCTTTTAAAATCTTTTGTGAGAATTCTTTGTTTCTTTTATTAATTACTTCGGATTCTTTAGATAATAATTTTAGTGCTTCAGCAAAACCAATAATTCCGGGAACATTAAGAGTTCCAGATCTGAAACCTCTTTCCTGGTCTCCACCAAATATTATTGGATTGATGCGAATTATCGGCATGAATGAACGAATAAAGAGACCACCAATTCCTTTGGGACCATAAATCTTATGACCACTGAAAGACATTAGATCGATATTCAATTTGTAAACATCAATATCTTCATAACCAACTGCCTGTGCTGCATCGCAATGAAAGATTATATTATTGTCTTTAGCAATTTTACCAATTTCATCAATAGGCTGCATGGTTCCAATTTCATTGTTAGCATACATTACAGAAATTAATATCGTATTCTCTTGTATAGCACTCTGCACATCGACAATTGAAACTCGACCATAATTATCAACCGGTAATAAAGTAATCTCAGCACCCTCAGATTTCAAGTATTCCAATGTCTGCAATACACTTGCATGCTCAATTTGAGTGCTGATAATGTGATTACCTTTAGATTGATACTTTCGGTATGCTCCTATTAAAGCAAGATTATTAGATTCAGTTGCACCAGCTGTAAAGAGTATTTCATTATCACGTTTACAGCCTAGAATTTTGGAAATCTCATTGCGAGCAATCTTAACAGCTTTGAGAGCAGAATTACCATGAATGTGATCTATGCTTGATGGGTTGCCATGAACTTCTGAGAAATAAGGCATCATTTTTGAAAGAACACGATCATCTACTGGCGTTGTTGAATGATTATCTAAATATAATGGTTTAGACATCCTCCTCTCCAAGCAGAATGCTTAAGTCTGAAATAGTTTTTACACGATTGGCTATTTGCTCTGCACCTCTATTTATATGAGACATTAAATAATTATAATAATTTTCGGATTCTATATTATGCTCTTCACACCAAAGGATAAAAAGCGAAAGAAGGATATCTTCATGTTCTCCTAAGAAAGTATACCTATCAATAATCTGACCAGATCTATCATCATAAAGTTCTGGCTTTGGAATATTCTGCTGAGACATCGAAAAGGAAAGAGCTAAACGGCAAGCTATATTTGGCGTAAGACCTGTTCTAGTTTTAAATGTACGCAATCTATTGGTTGCTTTTTCAGAAAGTCTAATTCTTCTAAAGTCTAATCCATTTATTTCCAAAAGTAACCTCCTTCAACATTAGAAACACCCAATTTTTGATCATATTCTATATTATAGGCCCGAGCAAGATATGGTTGTAACGAATCAAAAAGCTTTTTATCTACTTCAGTATTGGTAGAAAAAATAATCATTTGATGGGAAGCACGTGGGAAGAAATTCTTAATTAAGTTTAGGCGATGCTCTGAATCAAGACGGCCTAAAGGAGTATCAATAATGAAGGGCAAGTTATGACCGGAGACCTTTGCTAAAGCCGATATAAGTGCAATAGCATAAATCTCCTTTTCACCGGAAGACAGGTTTTCTTTTACGATTCTTTTCTTGGAAGAGTCATAAAGGTTGATTTCAAAGGTTACTGGATCAATAGATATTTTATCGATCATTATTTTTTTGCGATGTAGAAGATTGAAAGACATCTTAAACATTCTTTCTAACTCTTTCACCTTCTTAACAGCCAATTCTAATTTATACTTATTTAGAACTGACAAGGATTTTTCTGAAAGAGCTAATTTCGTATCATTCTTCTTGTATTGTTTTTGACTTTCCAATAACTTATTAATTTCTCGATCAATCAAGGCTATCTTAGTATCAAATTGATGCTTATCCTCCAGGAGCTTTGATTTTTTGGTTTGTAATTCAACTTGTTTTGATACCAATTGATTCATTTTATCAAACATAGGCTTTAGTAATTCTTCTGCTGGAGCTTGATTGATAGATCTACGAACTTGTTGAAGCTTGCGGTGAGAAGTTTCATATTCTGATTTCAGTTTCTCAAGCTGTTGAGGAATTGTACGAGTAGCGTTATCTATTACATCAATAATTTGTTGGGCTAGCTTACTGGAAAAAAAGAAAATCTCTTTTACGCGTTTCATTGGTTCAGGTGAAAATATTAAATCTATCTCATTTTCAAGAAAAAGATTAAAAGTTCGTAGATAGTCTTCTTTAACATCTAATTGTTTCAGATTTGTTTTTAATTTAGTTAATAGCTCTGTTTTCTTGGTCTGCAAAGCTTTATCAGCAATTTTACTTTCTCGAGCATTTAATTCTGCTGATAAATGGTCCTTCAATCGAAGCGATAAAGAACTTAAAATGACAACAGGAAGATTAGCGGAAGCAATATCTCTAAATCTTTCTTCCATAGCTTCAATTTCTTTTTCCAGCATACCAGCTTCGATTTTAAGATCATTTTCGAATTCCAAAAAATTCCCACCCTGGGCAGTAATCTTATTTCTGTATTTTTCGATGTCGTTTTCATTATTCAAAACATTATTTTCTAAAGAAGACAATTGAGTATTAATCTTAATCATCTCAATACCTAATTTTTCCTTTTTAGCTTCAAATGATTCTAATTCTTCTTTCAATTTAGATGTTATTTTTCTCTTAAGATTTCGAGTTTGATATATTTTAAGATCGGTAATTAGACGTTCAATTAGATCGATTCCGAGAAGTGACTTAATGGAATTTCTGAATTCGGAATCGTTATCGCTAGAAATAATCTTCTGAATTTTTTCTCCATCAAAAAAGAACAATTCTGATAAACTGATTGGAATGAGCTCTTTTATGAAATCTTGCCAGAATTCTTTCTGCACCGCATCTAATGGAAGATTATCTTTCGAAATGGAAAAGGACTCATCAATTTTGTTGTTTTTATATTCCCATTTTCTTGTGATGATATAAGAACTTACAACACCGAAATGAGAATATTCAAATTCAAGTGAAACAGAAGCAAATTCTGCTAAAAGACCAGTAACTTTCGAATAGTGGATTTTGTCGTAAAGGTATTGATTATAATCCTCGTCTGAAATGCGATGAAAAAGCGATCTACCATATAAGCATAACTTGATAGCATCAAACATTGTGGTTTTACCGGAACCATTCAGACCTCCAATTAGCACAATAGGTTTGGAAATATCTTTAACAATGGAAGATGATAAATCGAAAAAATGTGAACCGGCTAATAACCCAATGTTTTCTATCATGAGTTTATTAATTTTCATTTATTGTACCTACATCTTCCGCAATAACTTGCTCTTCGGAGCGCCATTCTTCATTTAACACTCTATCAAGTTTTGTAAGGATACCGCTTCGTTTGCTCATGCCATGCAGTTTCCTTTCTTCATCAATGAGCCTGGCAACCAGGTCTGATGGTAAATCTTCACTTCTACAAATTCCTTCAAGCAATGCAAAATCGGAAGTATTGAAATTTATCCCATCTTCAAAATCTTTAGGAAATTTTATTCCTATGATCTCTTCATAAATTTTTGGAACTGAATCTTCCCAATCATGATCCTCTTCTTTCCAGATCTTGCGAATTAATTTTAATTCTTCTATAGAAATTAATTGATATGATGCATCTGGGCCATTTTCTTGAACTGATTTTTGAGCACTGAGGAGCATTTTAAGAAATTTCATTTTCCACTCAAATTTATAAGGTCCGTAAGAGAGATGACTTTTGTCTTTAACTAATGCTGCTCTACCATTTCTTCTCTTATAGCTTCTGTATTGAGGTTTTAGTTCAGGTGATTGTGTAGAATTTAACAAATTTCTAAAATCCAATAATGGTATTAGCCAATCTTCACCACTATCTATAATGTTTTCCATCGAAGTATCTTTTACTACTAACGTACAAACCCAGCAACCAAAACGACTACTACCACAGGAAGGAGTATTGGTGTCTAAAACTAACTGACAATCACCATCAGTAGCATTCTGATACATAGCAGCTAAGTTTCTATTGCTTCCTGACCAGGGATTAGAATTATTTCTTAATAAATATTCCCAAACATCATCATCAGACATGTCTTCTATTGGAGTGAATACATAGGCACCAGATATGGATTGATGAAATGAAAGATTAAATTTGTTTTTCTCTTTTTCGTCCTGTCTATTTTTGAAAACAATACTTCTTGATATGCTTTCGGACTTTCTTGTTCCAAGGACAAGAATAACTTCTCCATAGCTTTTGACCGTATTATTTATAAAATCATTAACTGGTGCAATTTTTAATTTTTCTGTACACCACCTAAACATTTGTGATGGAGCTGGATAACCTCTACCGATTAGATTTACCCAAAAAGTTTTATCCGGTTTTGGTACTAGCTTAAGAGCAGAGATAGGCATGTTTTCCTTTTTAGCCGCTTCATTAATACCCGAAATTGTTTCATTTATATACTCTGCAATATATGGGGTTTCGACTAATGTATCAACAAATATAACATAAATATGATTTTTCCTTTCATCATGTGGAATTTCTCTTAACGTTTCCCATACAATTTGTAAAGTTGCAGTTGAATCTTTACCACCAGAAAAACCAATAACAAATGGTTTAGATTCAGCAAGGTAAAGATTCTTAATATTAGTTCTGATAATATCCGGATTTCCCATAATTATACTTTACCTAAATAGTTCTTTTCAGCCTCTAACTCGTCATTATTTAATGCTATTCCAAACTTCCTTTTTATAATATTTTCAGTTAATAATATGCTATTATGAGAAATACTAATTCTACCGTTATGCATAGCTCGACCTTCCCACAAACTAGAATTAGATCGTGACCAATCTATGGTTTTTAAGATCGACAACTTAGACTCAATTTCTGATTCATCAAGTAATGCACCAATCTTACCTATTACAAGCATGAAAAGAGCATGAGAATGAATATAATCTTTTCTTAATTCAAAAGTAGAAACTTTCTTTGTAGCTGCTAGCTTCCAATCCGGCATATTTGCAGATACTAGATTCCAAAAATTAATTGCTCTTTCTCTTTCTGATTCGCTAATTAAATTATTTGATTTTGATTTTTTTAGAAGCTGTTTAGTGCTTACATAGATGCTGCTCAAAGTAAAAAGTTTAGTTGATCTATTTGATATTGAAGTTTTTTCAATTTCAGTTAAATTCTTGAACACTTCAACTTCATTGATTAGATCTCTAGATAAGCATGACAAAGGATCTCTATGATCATAGAGAATCCCGATTGATCGAGTCGGTCGGACGGCATGTTTATTAAGATCTGCAAACATTTGCTGACTCTTTTTTAAACCAATATCAATAAATAAAACAACGGATATCGTCTCATCACCAATATCTGGACTCGATTTTAATGCTAGCTCAATTGCGGCTCTTCTATGTTGCCCATCATTTATTAAAAAACTTGAACCCATAGGAACTGATAATTTTCCAATATCTTCTTGTTTTTTACTATCACCCTCAAAAGATAAATTTTCGAACTTAACATCAGCATCAATTGAAACAGTTAGTGATGAAAATATGTAATCATTCTTATTGTTAGAGATGTAATTAGCAATTTCTGGTATTCTTGATTTATTCAATGTCCTTTGAGCTTTTAAAGAGGCTGGTAAATCTTCAGCCTGGAACATGAACAACTTTGGAACTAATTTTAAAGGACACATAATAACGTAATAATCACGTCCTGCTTGTTGCCCTTTCAACGCCGTAAAAACAAAATCACCAACACCCATTTAAGACTTCCTTTTTGCATAAATTAAACGTCCATGTACAAATGGAAGTTTTGAATTATATAGTCAAGTTATTTCTTATAATGGATGAGGTAATTTTCTTTCATCATCCTTGGTTATTTCTCGCAATCTTTCTAAAATATTATTTATGTAATCTTTATCATTAATTTCATTAAGCATATATAAACAAATATCATAAGCTAGTCTCTGATTTTTTCCTTTTGCTTCCATTTTTCCCTTATTCCATAATATCTGATCTAAACTACTTTCGGGGAAGATAAAACTAATTCGATTTACGTTTTTAAAGAAGTATTTCAATTTTTCTTTTTTAGCAAAATATACATATAATTTAGCGATAAGTTTTAAACCTATTGGCCTAAATAATAAATAATGATTATCAAAACGAGCTTCTTCTAAAGTTAATGTTCCCTTAATAAAGTAATCCTTATAGTCATTAATGTAAAATAGTATCTCATTAAAAAAAGTCTCTGTTGTATCATAAAGTGATTTAACATTTCTGGTTGTTGGTTTAGTTTCATCTTCAGGCAGAATAGTTATTTTTTTCAATTCTCTAATTACGTTGTATAATGAGACTAAGTTTGTAAATGAAACAACATCATTTAAATCTAAATTAGGCATTTCAGTAAGAGATATTAACTTCCCTTTTTTAAAATACTTGTATTCTGCATAAATTCTTCGTGTAACTATTGCTTCAATCTCATCCTCATCAATTTTTATTCTATCCCCTTTTGCGACGGGCTTTGCATTTTTGTTTATATCTGAAAACAATCTTCTAGTTCTTTTAATACCATTTTTATCATCAACATGTGCAACAAAGACAACAGGATATCTATCCTTAAGAAACTTACCACCCTTGGACTCTTTAAATGCAATACTAATACCAGCTACTCGATGCTGACCATCGATAGCAAACATTTCTTCATCACCATTAAATACTAAAATACCCATTGATTCATCATTTAACTCGGTACTTCCAAGATTTATCATTTTGGTAGCTATATCAAACGGAATCCAATCAGGAATACCCCCAAAAACACCAATAATAATCGAATTAAAAAAACGATGCTCTTTATTTTTTAAATATCCTGCAATTTCATAACGCCTTTTTTTTAGGTCTCTTTGTAAAATTTTATCAAGGTCTTTTGTTTCTCTAATATCTTTAGCAGCAAGCACTCTGTCACTAATCTGACCTGCAGTCATACTTGCAGAATAATATATCCAATCACCAATGCAATTACGTAGACAAGGTAAAACTAATTTCCCTTTATTCATTAATACCCCCAAGCTTTTATAGCTTTTTTGGTTTTAGGTTCAAAATCTCTTAAATTAAATTTCGGTGCAAAGAATTCATGAAGAAAGGTTTCGATTTTTTCCAAATCTTTATGGTCACCTTTATAGTATGAAAAACTGATATAGACATTTTCATAATACATTTGTAAGAATTGATGCACATTACTTCTTTTTTTAAGTTTTGATATATAGTAATAATCAGTTATTCTTTCTCTCAGAGGTCTTTTACTACCATGTTCTCCTGAAATGCCAACATACATAATATATTGAGGAAGATTACTGATTCTCTTAGAAGGTCTAACAGAAAAATAATATATCCCAATTAAATCCTTATTAATTATTTTTGATAAGTCTGGCAGATCAGAATATTTAAATTCTACCCAATTTAATGCTAGATTATCTCCGTCAATTTCTTCATATTTATCTTCTGAGTGAGATGGATCAATTCTTATATTGTGGTGATATGTCTGGAATCTATCAATATAATCTCTTGTTAAATAATCAGTATTCTTTTTTCTTAAAGAAGAATCCAAAATATCTAATGTTGTTTGTTTAATCAAATTAAATCTCCTCACCAAGTAATAAATCAAGGGCATAATTATAAATTGGTAATTGCTTTTCTAATTGAACACCCAGTTCCTTTTCTAGCATGAAATCTGTGATTGCTGGTCCATCAATAAGAACAATAGGCACAGCACCCGGAACTACCGAAACAACTTCTGCATCCTTAGTAAATGATGATGTTGTGAAAAATATCCCTTGCTCATACTTACCTTGTATTGCACCTCTAAAAGCGTCGATTTCTTTTCTAGGAACCTTATTGTGTGACCATCTTTTACATTGGACAGCAACATTAAAAAATACGAGACCGACTTTTAGTTTACCATAACCATCAATACCACCATCTCTTGAAATTTTTGTAACCTTCATTTGTTTAAATCCAAAAGCTGTGAGTAAATGTTTAGAAAACACTTCAAATGCATGAGGAGATAAATTGATAAGCCCTGATAGTAATTTTAATTTTAGTTCATTTTGACTTTTTTCATATAGTGAAATGAAATCGGAATGAGTAGATGAAAATTCTTCATAAATAATAGAGCTATTATCAATTAGAGAATAACATCCCTGATCATCTTGTTTGAAATAATTACGCATCTTCTCAGAATAATTTAGTTTTATTCCAACACAATGTCTCCTAATCTGGGTTGCAACAATACCGATAGGATTATCCGAATTGAAATTATATAATCCTCTCTTAATAATGGAATTATATATTTGTTTTGCCGAAAGAGGCTCTTTTATTTCAGCAAAAACAAGCTTCACTGCTTCTACAATTGTCATACTACCCCCAAATCAATTCCACGCATTTGTAATGTCATCAAGCGGATTTGTCGATTCCTTATTTAGAGATACAATCAGATCAATGAAATGGTCTTCCCAATCACCCGGCTTGTTATATACAAGATTGAAAATCAATTCTAAACCACCATTTGCATATTCCTCAAATAATTTATGTCGATCATCTTGATGCAAGGAGTCTAATAGCAATGGATTATTTGTCTCATAAAGTGTGATAAGATTGATAAAATCTATGTCGAACTCACCTCTGAATACTGAAATTTTTACAGGTTCAACATTGCTTGATTTCATTAATTCAATTTTTTTTGATTTGTTTACTCCAACTGCAGCTGCAAATAATAGTAAATCTTTATGAGTTTCGAAAACTTTCCGATTTTTTCTTTCAGTGCAAAGGTCTTTGAACATATCATCATATTGAGCTGGAATTTTAATACTATCCGCCAAAATGCCCCTCCTTGATTTCTGTGTATTCGTATTTATCAGATTTAATAACTATATCAGTTTCTTTTTTAGGGTGCGGAGTATGATAGACTAAAGTGTACTCTTTCCCTATTCTAGGAGCAAGCTCCTGTTCTACTTCGGTACCCCATTGTGTGCTGGAAAGCATAACGATGATCTGATCGGCAAGCTCTGGAATCGTGCGAGCAACTAATCGTCTATAATCACTATCCAAAGTGCCGTAGGGTGAATCCATTACGATGGGATAAATTCCACCTTTTAGGAATTTGTTCTTTTGTGATTCGTAATTATCTTTGCATATACTTACTAAGCTGCTAATAAAAGACAGGCTTGCAACCTGGTTCTCTCCCGTTGATTTTTCAGCAACCTTTTGATCATGATCACCAACTTTCTTGATGATATCAAGGCTGTAATCTGGACCAATCTCAGCCCAATAGTTTTTTCTCATAATGGTAGAGAATGTTTTATTCACACGCTTTGAAAGCTTCTTTCTAATATCATCAGAAATTGTTTCATGAATAGCTGTGATAACTCTTTTACATTCTTTGGCTTGATCTAGCCTTTTTTGAGCTAGAATTTGTAACTCGTTATTAGCTCGAATTTCTTTGATTTTCTTTTTCACCGAGTTCAATTCGACCTCAAGAGCAGGTAAATCTCTTTGCTTAATAGCATAAATCTCATTTTCGCATTCTCTAATATTGAAGCCCAGAACTGTTCTTCTGTTTTCTAATTTTTCGATAGATTCAGATTTTACGTCCCCGATTTTATCGCTAATTATGTCAATCCTTGATTGATTTTTTGAAATCTCTTTGGTTAAAACTGAAATTTGAGTTTGAAACTCTGAGAGTTTAATGAATAGTTCTTTTCTGGCTTTTTGCATTCCAGAGATTGCTGCAGTGGTTTTGATGTAGGCATCTTCAACTTCCTGCGGAACAGTTTTGAATAGAAAATCTTCTACAGTCTTGTAGGCTTCACTCTGGGATTGCAAATCACGACCACAAATACAATACTTTCTTTCTAGCAGATCCTTTACAAATTGCTGTTTTATATTGGCAGGTAACTCACCTTTCTTTCTTTTATCTTCCAAAATTTCTTTAGCATGCACTACAACTTGTTCGGTAAAAGCTAAATAACCGTTGTTACTTATGTAGATTCTTCGATTTTTTAGAATAGTTTTTCTATCATTGATAAGTTGTTTGTTTTTTTGTTCGAGATCTAATCTTTCTTTTTGTAAGAGGGCAACTTCCTTCTTTTCCTCCATAGTTGTATTGATATCTTTAAGCTCAATTTTAAATTGCGTAAGATTCTTGTTTATTCTAACAAGGTCATTCTTTAAATAGGTTTGTTTTTCTGTTATCACAGTCTCATAGTCTAATTTCTCATTCAAGTCGCTAGAAGAGACATCTTTTAATTTTCTTCGCAATTCTCTTATGACATATTTTTGCAGGTGTTGATCTGCTCTTTCCAATATTTCTAAACCTAGAAGTTTTTTAATGGCCTTTTTAATTTCTTCAGATGAGGATTCATTAGCTAAAGTGTCAATTCTCTCACCATTAAAAAAGAAATAGGAATGCAGGTCTTCGGGCATGATTTGTTTTAAATGTGTAGCTGCATTGTGTGATTTAATAAACTCACCTGTCTTATCATGATAAGTAAGTTCAACATAACTATCTCCGATTGATTTTTGTTTAAGATGTCCGGTTTTGCGAAATTTTTGATACCTTTTTGCATCATACTCAATTCCTTCATGTTCAAAGAGTAAAGATACACTTATCATCATTTCAGCATTTTCTTCGCTTTCGGAAAGATACCGCTCATTGATAAGTTTGTCTTTTGCATCAAAATCTGTCTTACCGTATAATATCCATTTGAAAGCATTTAACAAAGCAGTTTTACCTGAGCCATTCTCACCATGAATAACCGTTATACGTTGATTTGTTTTTTGGCTGAACTCAATTTCCTGAACACCATAAAATTGTCTGAAATTATTAAGAGTTATCGATTTGATTTTCATTATTTGAGCTCCTGTATGATTAGTTTAACAATTTCATCTGAGATTTCTTTTTCAGCAGATGCAGGGAGTGTTTGTAAATGCTCATATTTTTGTTCAATAATGAGAATTTTTTTTAGTAGATTTTGTGTTGTAGTATCTGTAGAATTCATAACATCTTGTAAATTATTGAAATCAGGCATATATTCTCCTTTAAATATCTAATAAATTATATTTCACTTTAATTTCTCTCATTTTTTCGAGTGTATCACCGGGATTTAGAGAAATTTCTGAAAATTCTTTTACCCTTGTCAACTCTCTCTCGATCAATCCTCTTTCAATGTTAAAGGCTTCATCTGACAGTGATGCTGCTGAAGGTAAAACAATAAAATCGTAAATTGTAGCGTATTTTTTCCCCTCTGCTTGTCTGAGAACACGACCTCTTCTTTGTATAAACTGACGAGGGTTGGATGTAGAAGCTAAAATGTAGGCAGTTTCTGTTCTTGGAACATCAACACCTTCATCTAAGCAACGGATAGCAACGAGAGCTTGTAGATCCCCTGAGGCAAACAAGGAGAGAATCTCCTGTCGTTTCTTTGTGCTTTCAACTGCTGTGAATTTGCTGGCTTTCATTCCGATTTCTAACCCAACGATCTTCAGAATTTTTTCTACTTGCCGAACTGCAGTCTGAAAATCCTCATCCCTAGATTCACTATCAATTATATCGTACTCAATTTCATCACCACAATATATTAAATTATATTTCGATTCTGAATTTGAATGAAGCAATTTGATGAGTTCATCAATTTTATTATCTGCATTCGCTATTAGTCTAGAACGTCTTAAAAGCATCATCTTAATTTGATCTTCGTTCTTTTCTTCATTTTGGTAAAGGATACTGATTCTTCTGGATAATATTACGTATTCATCATTCTCCTCAGGTGTAAGCTCAACTAAAATTGGGTAATAAAAATATTCACAAAGAGTTTTATCTTTAATTGCTTCTTTGATACCATATTCAATTACAATTTTGCCAAAATACTCTTTCAATAAATCCGTACCCTCTTCATCATAATGACGATCTGGTGTTGCAGAAAGACCTAAACGAAATTTAGCATTTTCTGGTAATACTTTTTTTATTTTCTTTCCGCCAAGATTGTGCATTTCATCGGCAATGAAGAGATAATTTCCTTCAATTTTATTTAAATATGTCTGAAATTTTGATCTTTGAAAAGTTGCATTTGAAGTAATGAAAAAGAAATGATCACGCAATTTCATTTTATACTCCAAAAGAATGTTGCTAACATGACTGATCCATTTATTATAATTTCCGTAGCAAATGGTGGGTTGATAACCAAATGCTTTCGCTTCTTTTTCCCATTGATCTGCAAGATGCTTATATGGTACCGTAACAATAACACCAATACCAGTATTATTACTTTTGGCAAAATCATATAGTCTTGTTGCCGTCGCTAAAGCTGTAACCGTTTTTCCGGAGCCTGTAGCCATATGATAAATACCACGGCCATTATTCTTAAACCATTCCGATATTGCATCCTCTTGGTGTCTTCTGAGTTTGCCTTCTTCCAGATAATAGTCAGGAATCTTAGGAATAAATTCTTCATCATCAAGTTGAGTAGCAGTATTTACATTTTTATGATAGCTAATAATCTTTCTAATGGCTTTTTCTGATGGAGAATAGATAGACAAATTGGGATCTTTTTCATTCCACATATTTTCAAATTTACTTTGTTTTGAGGTAACTCTAGGATTATCTTCCCAACTTTTGAAAATCTCAATATGCTCCCAATTAAATGCTGCTCCACCAGTAAGATTGTAAGAACCAGTAAAAGCAATTTTATTACCTTCAATATCTGAAAATACACCAATTTTGGGATGAAAGATACCAGATAAGTTTCTTTTGGGAACAGCAATTTTGAATTCAAGTGTTTTGTTATGAATAAGCCAGGCAATTGTTTCTCGTGTATCAGATTCCAATAATTCAAAAAGATTGTTTATAGAATCATCAATCTTATTAGTGATCCATGAAATCCTTTCTTCACCAGATAAATTATCGAATATAGACCAATCATCTTCAGAAAGTTCAGGATTAATTAACCATTTTGATTTACCTTCGTTTTTTGCTAAAGCCGCGATTCCTGCTGCAGCATTTTTAAACCAATTTGAGTTAAAGTATCCAACTGCTACATTGTATTGTTTTGCTAATGAAAGTAGTGGTATAAAGAATGTATCTATAGGATTCTGATCAGTTGTATAGATTTCGTTAGGGATTACTATATCTTTAAAATTCATGGTTTATCCAAATTCAGCAATAATATTATCAAGTGGATTTGAAGATTCAATGTTTTTTTGGGTTTGTTGACTTCTAAGGTATGATTTCAAATAAGATATAGAGTTATTATCAAGATTGCTATCTTTGAGTGTTTTAGAAATAAAGTTATAAGATTGTTTATAGAATTTACTACCTATGTTAAGAGAGTAAAGTGAATTAGTTGATTCGATATTCTTGTCACTAACAATAATAGAATCTAGACTTACATTAATATTTTTTAACAAATCGACTTTGTTTAAGTGGCTGTTAACAGCAAAAATACTCAGACTACGACTTGATAAAAGAACTTCAACAAAGGTAAAAATATGAAGTTCTTCATCAGCATTTATTAGATAATTCTTATGTATAAGAACATCATTATTTTTTTTAATAATGTTAAGATTATTACTTATTTGAAATCTGAAACTTCTAACGCTAATACCGATTTGCTCAACTAAATGTTTTTTTACGATAGAATACTCAATTCCATTATCATAAGTTTTAATATAATCTTCGATCAAGTCAGGTAAAGACAATATATTAGAATTTTCTTCAACAGCTATTAATGGGTAACCAGGAAATTTGAAACAATGCGATAGAGATAATGAAAGCACAGTATATAGTGCAATTTTATTGGGCACATTCTCCTCAACACACAATTCTTCATTTTCAGTAAATACTTTTTGAATGGCTAAATACTGATTTCCTTTACCAAACCATAGATTTAAATAATTATTCAGTTCAAATTTAAAATCATCGGATACATGTACTTTTGTTTTATGAATATATAAACCTCTACCCCATGAATAAATATCATCTGACCTTTGTAATAATGAAGCTATACCATATTCCATTTTTATGTTATTTCTATTAAGAAAGGATTGAACGTCATCTTGTGAAGCATAACTCGGACATGAAGATAAATAGTCTTCAAAGAAAACCTGAACAGAATGGTTTTCTCGTAGTTGATTCCTTTTTTCTTCCTTCTTTATTTCTTCAAACTTGGAATGAGAATAGTACAAACTTCTATAATAGACATAATATTTAGAGAAATCCATTTTATGTAATTGATATTTTAGTTGTCCTTCGTTCAATAATTTTGTTTCGTTGTTGAACTTACAATTAGCGCAACAACTATCAAAATATGCCTGTTTAATATCCATTAAATCAAATTTATCAAAACTATATGCAATGTCCTTAAGGAAATTTTCTCTGAACTCGCAGCTCAAACAATTATCATTTTTAATACAGATAACTTGATATTCATCATCAATGAAATAATTGTTATTCATCTTTGAGAATTCCAGAATTGCATGACCATCTATAATTGTATGCCACCCTAATAACTCAGTAACTTCTTCTGCTATATCATTAGAATAAACTAAACCTTTATATTTATCTAAGACAAGGTCAACAGCTAACCAGAATGGACTTAATAGCTTGCTATTGATATTAGTTTTTAACTTCTTTTCAATACTTGATAGAATCTGTCTGGTGCGTTCACGAGTTAATCCAAAATGTGAACCTGATTCATCAAGGGTTTGTGGTGAATTTTGGTTAATACCCAGACGGTTTTTGAAAATACACAAATTTCTATAGGGTATATTAATTATGCTTTTAATCATTGTGCCAAATGAAAGCCAACTACTACTTAAATCAGTATCTTTTACAAGAAGGTATGTATACATAGCCTCTTGTAAGTCAGTTATTGTTTTCACACCACAGTTTCTAATCTTTTTAATCTGACTTGGGTTCATATTAAGTAATTCACCCACAGTTGAAAGTTTTAGTATTTGTAGAGAATGCCTTGATCTTGGACTGATGTTTAAATTTTCCAATGGATCGTTAATTTTGTAAGATGGATGATATGATACAATTCTCTCTACAACATTATAATTAGAAAATAATGGTAAGTAGTCAATTATATCATGACATACTGGTTGTGATGATATAATTCTATGTATATTTTTTTTTTCTGGCTTTATTTTGTTCTTTTCATAGATAGCCATTATATCATTAATTTTTTTTACACCTAATCCTGGAATATTATACAATCTATTGAAATTAAACTCTTTTAAATCGAATAGATATTTATACCCCCTTCTCTTACAATATTTTACAAAACGCTTATAAATATTATCTGAAAAAATGTGAGAAATAAGTTCATGTTTTTGTCCTAAATTATCAGTTTCTTTAGATTTTGTCTCTTTATTGGCACTATTAGTATAATCTTGATCATCAATACTGTTTAAAGGGATTGAATATATTATTGATTTTGCAATCTTATGAAGTGAGTCTCTTTTAAATTGAAATTCATCAAAGATTATTTTGTCTAATTTGCTATAAGCCGACATACCTTTCCCAGGATGTTTTGGATCAAGAAATAAAAAGTTAGTAATCTTAAGAGCAACACCATTAGGATTTCTAAATTTTTCAGATACTGATCCTTTCGAATGAATTTGAAGTGAGTTCAAGATTTGTGATAATTGAATTATTTTGGGATTCTTAGCAGAAATTTGATTTGGCTTTAGATTAAAATATAGATCAAGGGCAAGTATAACTTCATCACGATGCCATTTTGGATTTTTCTGGGAAACGATATTTCGTTTTGCTTCTCGTTTTTCGCCTTGTGTATTTTGTAATTGCCAATTGTTTTTGTTTAACTCTTTTATAATATGGAATACTTTTCTAGAACTGACTGCAACTTTATGCTCTATAAAAAGGTGGTTTGCTATTTTTGTATGATTATAGCCTGGATTACTATGGTAAATTACAGAAATAAGATTAGTTAACTCAATTTCAGTATAAACCCTTTTTTCCAATTTAGCTTCCTTCAAGAACGTAGATTTTGTGGATAACCACAAAGCAAGAAAAATTTTGACTACAGTCAATTAAGTGTCAAGAAGATTAGTAATTAATAGTATAAAATAAATTGTTGTTTAGATGATTTATCCGATTGTGTCGTTAGTCTGTCGTTAGTCCATGTGGAATGTCCATGATGTGAATCAGCTGATAGATTCATTGTGTCAGAGGTCCTGCCAGGGTGTCCAAGTTAAATGTCCAAGTTGGCTTTGAGATGTCCAAGTTAATTTTGCTCAGTGTTTATCAGTGTTCACAGAGATTGCACAAATTAGCAAATTTGAATTGTCCACTTTGATGTCCACTTTGGTTTTGGGTTTTAGCAATGTTTTTCACAATGTCCATGATGTAATTCCGCTTATAGATTCATTGTGCCAGATATTTGGCCAAGAATGTCCAAGTTGAATCATGGCAGAACCTATGACACAAATCCCTTCAAAACAGCTGATTGTGGCAGAACCTGGCAACAGATGTCCAAGTTGGTTTTACACAGTCATAATCAGCGTTTTCAGGTTTTCACTAAGATTATCCTTCTGGCTAATCTCCCTGCCACCCCATACTTGCTATTAAAACGTTTCCATTATTTAATTAATTTGGATATTATTTTTTTGGAAGCTTCTCCATTTCCATAAAGATTGATATTGTAATCAGGTTTTATTTGAATCATTTTCTCATATCCGGAGATAATATTATTTTTTTTCGCACCCACAATTTCATTAAATCCTTTTTCAACCAATTCCACCCACTCTGTTTCATCTCGCAGTGTTACACAAGGTTTCTTAAAGAAAAAAGCCTCTTTCTGCAGTCCCCCACTATCGGTCATAACTAAAGAACATTTTTGCAGTAGATATATCATTTCCAGGTAACCAACTGGATCGATAAAGAATAGTTGTGAGTTTTGAGTTATGAGTTTTGAGTTTGCAATGATCTTCTTTGTGCGTGGATGAAGAGGAAGGATAATCGGTATATTATTTGAGATCTCGGCAAAAGTATTAAATATTGAATTCAATCGTTCA
>Ga0307990_1000926_pt1 | contig 25119 bp, 25 predicted proteins | sample EllFjometagen129_FD_203168 | JGI IMG/M metagenome (GOLD analysis project Ga0307990, IMG submission 203168) | Marine microbial communities from Ellis Fjord, Antarctic Ocean - #129 | ecosystem: Environmental > Aquatic > Marine > Unclassified | place: Southern Ocean | collected 2014-10-08
ATTGATGGAGAAATGTTTTAAGTAAGGATATATTTTCTATGCCGAGAGATATTTTCTGCAATGACGTTCCCTTTGTTAGGAGGGCTTTCCTTAGTGATTCGATGTATGGGCTGCTCCCGTTTTCAGCGGAAAAAACAATTTGAGGATTTTCACTATTAGTGGACAATATTTTCTTTTGTAATGTATTGAACAGCCCCCTAATTACGGAAGAAAAACTTCCATTACCTTTTTTTGGCTCCGGCGGCGTGTAATTATTATCTTTCCCGTTAGATAAAAATAAGGAGGCCAATTTTAATGTATTCATATTCATGGCTATTTTAAAGATCCATATTTTTCAGACCTCGTCATTCAAATTATACAAATGACTGGAGATCTTTCTATCCCGCAGGATAGCAAATTAATTGAACATCAGTTCGGTCTGGCTTAAAAGGTTTCCCGCTGAAAGCGGGAAACCTTTTAAGCCAACTCCTGGACTGGAAAAGGGGATTATTGTCCGAAATATTACACCATGATACGCTATAAATTATGATGTCTCCATGTTTGGATTTGTAGAATTATTCTGCAATGGTTGTACCAGGTTGGAAATAAAATTTATTTTACAATAATTTCAACATGTTATAAATATTTTGGTGTCTGACTTTGGAATATTGATGCCTTGAGGGTGAAATAATTTGCCTACGTAAAAATATTAAAACGGAAAAAATTTCCCTTTTTTTATAAAAAAACTTGATTTTCAGGATATTTTATTATGAAATAACGTGGTGTGTGTAGAATATACAATTGGTAGGCTGGAAAACTTACGAAGACTTAAAGGTCTAAAGCATTGCTAAACGCTGTAACAAATAATATGGGTATGCCGGGCACGGCTATTGAAATAAATCAAAGTTGGCCATTAATAGTTAGTAAAAGGCCTTCAAGGGAATACCTTCCGGAAAAATCAATCGTCAGTCTTCCTGAGAAAAAGCTCCCGCATTACCATAATCCAACAGAAGAAATAGGGTATGGCCTTTTTGAATTACGAGAAAAGGGAATGTTCATTGATATATTTGTTTGATATATCCTATGCGTTCAAGGTTCAGGGTTCAGCCCACCACAAAAACGGCGGATAAAAGTTCAGGATTCTTAGGAAATTGTAAAGTTTCAAGTTTCCAATTTCCAGTTTCAAACTTCACCCCTACCATTACTTCTTTTCAGCGAGCTTCTCACTTATCCTTGCAGCCTTTTCCGTGTTTACAGCTGACAGGATTTTACCGACTGCCTCTCCCTTCATTTTAGATAGAAGCTCTACTGCAAACCCCATATCCAGTTTTTCAACCAGGCTTGCTGCCTTTTGCGGTTTCATTGCCGAATATGCCTTTATGAGGTGTTTAAGCTTCTGGGCTTCAATTGTTTCCTTTTCAGCAACCTTGCCGGCAATCTCATTCCTCAATTTTTTGATCAATGCCAGTTTTTTGTTAATATCTTCCTGGATAATCAAAAGTGCTTCCTTTTTTTTCTCAAGGGCATATTCTTTTTTTTCTAACTCGACTTTTTTCGTCAGGAGGAATTTTAAATCAATTTTTTCCTCAGGGACATTGTTTTTCTCTGTCTTTGTTATATCCGGTGGATTCTTTTTTGCCTCAGAGGCGATGGCGTCCCCTGCAAACAGAATAGGGTTAAACTCAACCATATAGATAAATGCCGAGCCTATTACAATCTTTATAATGATTAAGGAGGCAAGGAATGTCTTGTTTAGCATTTTCATATATTTTTCTCCCTCCTTATTAAAACCAACTCATCCATAACTTTTTGCTCTTCTTTTTCATATTGCATTTTATGTTTCTCAATCTGCAAATCCTTAAGGGACTGGAGGGTCTTTTTCCTTATCGATTCTTTTTTTAAGGCAGTCTTTTTTTTGCTGACACGATCTTCTGCTTCGCTGAGTTCTACACCAGTTTTTTCAATTTGGAGGTCAATGCCCTTTAAAAAGGATTTATACATCTGGTATTTGTGTACATCCAATCCCTTGAACCCTTCACTGCTACATTTTTTCGCTGTTTCCAATCTTTTTTTATTTAGCCTCTTAATTGCCTCTTCCTTTTCTGAAAGCTCTTGATTTGCTTTAAATAGCTCTATTTGAGCCCGTTTTTCCAGGTAATCTCTATAATTAAGTATTGAATCAAGCCTGAAGGAAAATGATTTCATTGTTACGTTACCATATTGGCTATTGGTTGCTGCCGGCAAACAAGTTATTTAGTTGATACAGGCTTTCTGTAAATGTTATTTTTTCATCAATTTCCTGTTCAAGAAATGAATTGATTTTGCCAATCATCTTTTTGGCAAAGTCTATCTCCAGGTCACTGCCATCAACATAGGCGCCTATATTAATCAAGTCCTCAGCTTCCTTGTACGTGGCAAGCGTCTTAATCAAACGATTTACATTATCACGGTGTTCCGGCGTAATAATATCTTTCATTACCCTGCTTATACTTGCCAGCACATCAACTGCAGGGTAATGACCTCTGTGGGCAAGGGTCCTGGATAGGACGATATGTCCATCTACAATAGAGCGCACAGAGTCTGCTATAGGTTCATTCATATCATCGCCTTCAACCAGCACATTATATATACCGGTAATGCTCCCCCTGCCCTCTATTGTGCCGGCCCTTTCAAGCAGCTTTGGCATCTGGGCAAATACGCTTGGAGTATAACCTTTTGCAGAAGGTGGTTCCCCTGCTGCCAGTCCTACCTCCCTTAAAGACATGGCAAATCTTGTAACAGAATCCATGATCAGGATAACATCTAATCCCTGATCCCTGAAGTATTCTGCTATGGTGGTGGCAAGGTAAGCCCCCCTTATCCTAACCAGGGCAGGTGAATCAGATGTTGCTGCTATAACAATTGATTTTTTGAGACCATCATCTCCCAAACTTCTTTCTACAAATTCCCTTACCTCTCTTCCTCTCTCACCGATCAGGCCTACTACCGTCACATCTGCATCGGTATTTTTGGCTATCATGCCCATCAGCACACTCTTTCCAACGCCTGAACCGGACATTATGGCTATTCTCTGCCCCTTGCCCATGGTTATCAAGGAGTTAATAGAACGAACACCAACATCGATTACATCACTGATTACTTCTCTCTTTAATGGGTTAAGGGTGTTTCCATAAATAGGATATTCTGTAGTTCCCCTTATTAAACCCTTGTCATCAATCGGCCTGCCGAGACCATCTATGACCCTTCCGAGATAGGCCTTCCCAACAGGAACAGTCGGTTTTTTACTTATATCCACAATCCTGCTTCCTGGTTTTATACCCCTCATTTCACCAAAGGGCATAATGATCACCCTTTTGTCTTTAAATCCTATTACCTCGGCCTGGACATCAAGTCCCTGGGAATCTTTTACAGAACAAAGGCTCCCTACGCTTAATCCTGGCCCATGACCCTCTGCAATAATGCCTGCAACCTTCACAACCTTGCCGGCCAACTGGATGGGCTGTAGCGAATTCAATGTATCCATGTAGTCATGCCAGTTTATTTTGATGTCTTGATTAGTCATATTATTTATCAGTAAAAACTCCTTCAAGCGTTTGAAATATTTTTTCTAATTGGATTGTAATCCTGGCGTCTACCTCACCATACTGGGTCTCTAAAAGACATCCCCCTCTGCCGATTGACGAGTCCGAGACGATTTTTATTGACTTAAGTTCTTTGAATTTAGCAAAAAAATCCGGTTTTACTTTTTCTATATAATCAAAGTCCTCCGGGTTGGCCCTGAGAATAATATTACCCTTTTCAGGCGCCAACCGGAGGGCCTTCAAAACAGTCTCCCTTACGATTGTTTCATCCGAGTTGATTTTATAATTGATAATCTTTTCCGTTATACTAAAAATCAGTTCAAGGATTTCTTTTTCATGCACCTTAATAATTTCTGTTTTTATCTGTGCAAATCCCTTTGATAGGTTTTCAATATTCTCAACAACCTTTACCGCCTCTTTTTTCCCAAATTCAAGGCCGTCGATTTCCCCCTGGGCAAATCCCTTTTCATATGCCTCCTGTTCTATTAGTGAGGCTTTTTCTTTAGACTCTTTTAGCGCATCTTCCGCCTTCTTTAAAAAATCCTTTGCCTTCAGACCATTCTTATATTTATCACCACTTTCTTCGTATGGAATAAAGTCTGCTTTCCCTAACTCTTCTGCCTGGAGCGAAACAAAGAGTGGCTCTTGCCCCTCCTTGACTTGAGACGGGGAGTCAAAGGACCCCATTTCAAACTTTTTCCATAATTTCCCATGTACCATATTGTTTTCCGTAGTATTAGACAAAGACATCCTCTTTCCCTTTTGCGCTAATCACTATCTTTCCCTCTTCCTCCAGTCTCTTTGCGCTTTTAATAATTTCCTGCTGGGCCTCTTCAACCTCCTTTAGCCTCACAGGGCCTACAAACTCCATATCCTCCTTGAGCATTGTTGAAGCGCCCTCTGACAGATTCATGAACACCTTTTGTTTCATTATATCTGAGGCTGTTTTTAAGGCCTTTACCAGGCCCTGGTTATCCACGTTCTTTAAGATATCCCTGAAACTCTTGTCATCAACATTAACAAGATCTTCAAAAATAAACATCTTCTGCCTTATTTTTTCCACTAAATCAGGGTCATCTTCTTCTATACTTGATAATACAAGTTCCTCTGTTGTTTTATCCACCTCATTCAAAATATCGGCCAGCACCTCTACGCCGTCAAATTTATTTGTATCTGCCTTTTTCTTGGACATTCCCATGGCAAATAGTTCGGATTTGAGTGTCTCGTCAAGTTCCCTTATCACATCTTCCTGAACGTCTCCTATATTCAGCATACGAAGAGCGACATCAGGCTTTATTTTTTCAGGTATAATGCTCATTATTTCAGCGGCTATATCCCTTGGGATTTGAGAGAGAATCAAGGCTATTGTCTGAGGGTGCTCGCCCTTTATAAGATTAACAAGGTTTTCTGCCGGTATATATTTAAAATCACTAAATGGTTCTTCTTTTGTCTGGCTCCCTATAGCCATAAATATTTCCCTTGCTGTATCTTCGTCCAGGGTCTTTGATATTATGTCTTCAAGAAAAGACATGCCGGATACGGTAATGTTTGAAGTATCTTCAAAGCTTTTTACAAAATCCTTCATTACCGAACTTAATACATCAGAGCTGATATATGTAATTTTAGACATATATCTCCCAATCTTTTTTATGCTTATTTCATCTAATGTCTTAAAAACATTTGCAGTGTAATCTTCACCCATGGACAGAAGAAAAATAGCCGCCTTCTGCGCACCCCTTACATCCTTTGATTTTAATTCGTTTTTTGCCATTATTCCGGCTCGCTTATCCATTCTTTTAATATTTGTTCGGCCCTATCCGGATTATTATTGCTTAGCTTAATGGCCTTTTCTTTTTCACCTATAACTCTGGGTACAGGAATTTGTGGAAATGCCTCACCACCAATCTGAACCCCAGGCAGTTCAGCGCCTGCCAAGACGGCTTTTGCAGGCGCTGCCCTCAAGCTTTTTAGCAACGGCCTTATTACAAATAAGAATATAAGTATTACTAAGAAGAGGTTTACTATCAATTTTTTATAGCTACCAATAATTTCCAGGATATCAAGCCCTTTTTTCTCTCCTTCGGCCATTAGGGTCGCAGACACTTCACTAAAAAACGGCATAGAACTCAATGAAACCTGATCCTCCCTGTCCTCGCTATACCCCATTGCATTCTTAACTATATCAGTAAATTTTTTTAACTCACCATCTTTCCATGGAATATAGTTTTTCTTAACGCTTCCATCTTCTAACTTCTCTAATCTGTACATTTGATCAATTACTGCGGCCACGGAAAGACGCTTGATTTTACCTGCCGGCTGCAATGTTGATTTGGTTATTTTATTGATTTCATAGTTTGTAGTAGTATCTTCTTTCCTGTTTATATTCCGGGGCCCGCCCTGGGGGGATACAATCCCTTTCCTGTTGTTAGTTACTGTCTGGGCAGTCTGGGTACTGCCACCATCTTTCTGGGATGATTCTACGAGATTTCTCCGACTTCTGACTACTGCAGATGCAGGGTCATATTCCTCCTCGCTAAGAGTGGTTTTATTAAAATCAATTTCTGCAATCACCCTGACTATAGCCTTGCCTGTGCCTACTATCCCCTCGAGCATGCTTTGGACGCTTTTTCTTATCTCGTTCTCCAAGGCGCTTTTATATTCAAGTTGGGTGCTGCTTAGAAAGCTGCTTGCATAATCGGCATTTCCACCCTTAAACATTATCCTGCCATTTGTATCTACAACCGTTACGGCCCCAGGTTCAAGTCCCTCTACGGCGCTTGCCACAAGATGGATAATGGAGGAGAGCTTTCTATTGGCCAGGTTTGTTTTCAGGTCCAGTTGAATTGATGCGGATGCAGGCTTGGATTCTTCTACAAAAAGAGACTCTTTTGGCAGGACAATAAACACGCTGGAGCTTTTCACCTCTTTGAACTGGTTTATCGTCCTTTCCAGCTCCCCCTGGAGCGCCCTCCTGTAGTTAAGTTCCTGTACGAACTTTGTGACGCCAAAACCTGTTTTATCAAATATCTCGAAACCTACGCTACCGCCACTTGGAAGGTTTTTGCTTGCCAGGGTAAGGCGTAAATCATATATACGCTCTTTTTCCGCTAATATTGTACTACCGTTACCCTCAATCCTGTAAGGAATATTTTTTTCCTTGAGTTCAGAAATAATTTCCCCTGCATCATCAGGGGAAAGGTTGTTAAAAAGGACCTGATAATCTACCTGATTTGTCCATACAAACAAAACAGTAAGCCCGGCCATTAGAAGGGCAAGAGTAAAGGCCGCTCCTATTTTTTTTGAAAGGGGCAGTGATCGTGCAAATTCGAGAAACCTATTCAATGAATCGTTCATCCGGTAAGACTCCTTAATTTTTGTGTCTTTTACGCCTTTTTGCCTGCCCTGTGGAATGCGAAGCTTATTCCTCCGGGGCGGCTATATTATTAACTAAAACTGCATATGGATTATTTCCCTGTAAGCCTGCATGGCCTTGTTTCGTATAGCCATGAGATATCTCATTGATATATCAACTTTTTGCAGGGCTATCATTGCCTCGCTAATATTTGCCTTTCCCTGCAGAAGACCGGCAACGGATTTGTTTGCGTCACTTTCCAATTTGTTCACATTGTTTATTGCGCCCTTTATGATCTTTGAGAAATCTGATGTTCCTTTGCTATTCACCTTTCTGTTATTGTTTAAAGGAGCAGACTGTACACCTTCAATTTTTAGGTCTCCCATATTTTACCTCCCTATTTCAAATGCCTTAAGAGCCATTTGCTTTGTTGTTTTTATGGCTGCTATATTTGCCTCAAATACCCTTCTTGCCATGAGCATGTTTGTTATTTCCACTATAAGATCGACATTTGGTTTAAGTAAATAACCCTCTGCATTTGCATCAGGATGACCTGGGTTATAGATCTTCTTGAAAGGGCTTTTGTCCGCCACAATATCATCAATCTTAACGCCCTCTGCATGTGAAGAAAGCAGTTCATCAAAGCCATTCATTTTCTTTGGGCTCATTATAACCATTTTTCTTCTGTAGGGACCTCCGTCTTTGGTCCTTGTAGTTTCTATATTGGCAAGATTGGCGGCAATAATATCCATTCTCTTTCTCTGCGTATCTAAGCCGCAACTGCTTATATCAAGAGGTAGCAAAAAGCTCATCTTATTGTCCTCCTTCCTTGATTACATCCTTTAACAGGGTTATTTTTCTTAAAAGGGCCTCAATAGCAGCCCTATGCATAAAATTGTTTTCTATGAGTTTAGTCATTTCCCTGTCTATATTAACACTATTGAAACCATTCCACTCATCCTTTTCCTCATAAGACATCGCTTCCTGGGAAAAATGTTCCCCCCCGCCTATATGTCTGGGATCTGTGCTAACTAAGCCCATGTTTTTCTCTGATTTCAAGGCCTGGGCCATGGCAGACTTAAAGTCAATATCCTTCGCTATATAATCAGGAGTTTCTAAGTTACTGATATTGCTTGCTATATGAATATGTCTCTGCTGGAATATACTAATTGCCCTTTCTAAGGAAGAAAATGTTTTTTTAAATGAAAATTGTCCGTCCATGATATTTTTCCAATGATTTTAAGTAATATTTATTGACAAGTCCGTAAAAAGTCTTCTGCGAGAAATTTTGGCGCCAAGGGCCACCTTCCTTAAATATATATAGCAATTTGCATGCCTCTTTAATCTCCCTCCATTATTTTTCTATACTCATTCAGCTTATTTCTTAATGTTCTCACGCTAATGCCTAAGAGATCGGCAGCATGGGTTCTGTTTCCATTTGTTTGGTTTAAGGCATAAAAAATTGCTGTTTTTTCCATCTCTTTTAACGGAACAGTTGACATAAAATTTGGATTTGATTGTTCAACGACCTTTTTTTTCTCGTTTGTAAAGAGACACTTGTCGTTTATTACATCCCCCTTTGTCATAAGAACTGCCCGCTCCATTACATTTTCCAACTCCCTTACATTACCTTTCCATGGCATCTCCATAAGCAAGTCTGTTATTTCAGGTGTCAATCCTTTGACGTTCCTGTTGTCCAGGTTGTTGTATTTTCCTATAAAATAATCGGCAAGCAATAATATGTCATCCCTCCTTTCCCTGAGCAATGGAAGGTGAAGGGGAATAACATTCAAGCGATAGAACAAATCTTCCCTGAATTTTCCATCATTAATTCGTTTTTTGATATCCCTGTTTGTCGTGGCAATGATCCTGACATCCACAGGGATGGGGACTGCGCCACCAACCCTGTCAATTTCTCTTTCCTGAATAGCCCTTAACAACTTGGATTGCAGGGAGACATCCATCTCGCTTATCTCATCCAAAAGGATGGTCCCATGATCGGCAATCTCAAATTTCCCTCTTTTTCTTGTTATTGCCCCTGTGAATGACCCCTTTTCATGACCGAACAATTCGCTTTCCATCAGGCTTTCCGGCAAGGCGCTACAATTAATAGCTATAAATGGTTTATCTTTTCTCCGGCTATTGTTATGTATGTATCTGGCAAATAATTCTTTTCCAGTGCCTGATGCTCCATGGATAAAGACAGATGCCTGACTGTCTGCTATCCTTCTTGCATCCTGGAGGAGCATCTTCATTTCATCATTTTTTGTTATTATGGTAAACCGTTCCCCATTACTGCTTGTTTCTTTTACACCCAGATCATTAGAAATCTGAGAGATAATAATCTCCATCATTTCAAAGGTTAAAGGTTTCAAAATAAAATCATAGGCCCCAAGCTTCATGGCGTAAACAGCCTCCTTAACCCTGGCGTTAGCGGATATAAGGATAATTGGGGTTGATCTATTTATTTCCTTAGCCCTTTTTAAAAAATCAATGCCGTTCATCTGCGGCAAGTCAATGGCCGTTATAATAAGGTCATAATGATCCCTTGTAATCTTTTCAAGGGCTGTCAGGCCATCTCCCACTGTACTTATTTCATGCCCCGATTTAATAAAAATATCACGCATAGCCGACAATTCGCTTGAGTCTTTTTCCGCCAGCAATACCTTTTTGTTCCCCATAATCAATACATTCCATTCAGGTTCTAAAAATTAAAAACCTTCTACTTAATACTTTTTTTCATGATTTTATCATCAAAATCTATACCTTCCATTTCGTATTTGGCTATATTGCTCCACAATACATTTTCAAGGGATGCAATTTCTCCATAGATGGGCATGTAATCCTCTCTTTTATTCAAAAGTCTATAACACCTGGCTATTTTAATCTTGAGCAGGTTTTTGTTTTCTTCTGCTTCCTCAACATCAAGGGCCTGGTTGAATGCCTCAAGGGCATTATTTGCATAGCCCAAACGGAGATAAAGATCCCCAATATCTTGATAGATTTGATGATAAGATGATTTACAGCTTAATTTTAGATTATCAGCTTTCTCCATGGAATTTAATGCCTGTTTGATGGAATTTCCCTTTATTAATGCCTTGGCGTTATATATCCAAATTTTGGCCTTTTCGCACGGCTTGAGATTAAATTTCAGGGCAAGCTCAAAGGAATCCGCTGCCCGTAAAAATTTTCCTTGTTTGAAAAATATTTCCCCTTCCAGCTTGCACGCATAAGGGGTTAATTCATCATCAGGATGACTTTTTATAAGAAGGTTAAGGTAATGCAGAGCCTCTTCAAATTTATTTTTCTTAAAGCTATCTATACTTAAGGAGTAGAGAAGATCAGAGGGCTTTTCCATGTCCGGTAAAAATTTGTCTGCCCTTTTGAACATCTCTATGGCCATGGTATCTAAGTTTAAATTTTTAAAGGCCCTGGCAATATTTAAAAAAAGATCAGGAGAGGGAGAGTTAATCTTTAAAATCAGCTTTCTCTCTCTCTGGTATAGATTTACAATGCTTATATATTGTTTTCTTTTCAAGTCTTCCTTGAAAAACTCCGTCAGCACAGTATTTAATGTGTGAAAGGCCTCTTTTTTTAAAGATGACAGGGGATATTTTTTCAGAAACTCCTTTAACGTATCAATGCTCTTGTTATAATCTTTTTCTTTGCTGTATAAAATCGCCAGTTTTAACATGGCAAGGTGAGCAAGAGATTTCCTCATGTTTTTGTCAGGAGGGTGATTGATAATATCTCTATAGATCTCTTCAGGAGATCCTATGTCTTGAGTTCCTATGTCTTGAATTATTTTTAAATCGATCTTTCTTTTTTTGTGTTGCTCAGCAAGCCTGATTTGACAGATGAGGGAACCTTCAGTTTTTGGGTAATGTTTTATGGTTAAATAACAAAATTTTACCGCATCATTTACTGATCCCTCATTGCGATATGTTTCTCCAACCTTGCTTAATGTAAGGTGGTTATCCTTAATGTCCGGGCAGCTATTGTAAAACCTTAAAAGGTTAATCCTGGCCTTAGTGCTTTTTCCTAATTGAAAATAATTATAGCCGAGGTAGAGGGAAATTTCCGGGTATCTGTATATGTTTTCAGGGGTTTTTTTTATGAGATCCGTTAAGATATTAATGGATTTATGAAAGCTGTTCTTCTCATAGGCTATCTTAGCCATTGTTATCTTTGCCTCTGTTTCCTCAGGGAGACCCGGGTAATTTCTGATTATATAGTTTATTCTGGAAACGGCATCTTTGTATCTGTTTTTTAGATACATAATTTTAACTATTTTCAATAATGCATTAAGGTTTGCATCTGAATCCTTATGCTTCTTTAATATAAGGTTATAGAGTGTCATGGCCCTGTGGTAGCTTTTCGCCTTAAAATAAAGATTTCCGGTCGAAAGAATTGCATCAGGCACAAATGTGGATTCAGGAAATTTTTTGACGGCATTCTCATAATGGCACTTGATTTCCTTAAACTGGTCCTGCACTGGATTAGGGTGCAGGTTGTCACAGGCTTTTGCCAAAAGAAAATATGCATTTTCCGTATATCTTCCTTCCGGGAAGTCCTTTATTGACTTATTAAGTTCATGGGTTGCAGTTTGCCAGTCCTGTTCCTTGTATGCATTTACCGCTTTTCTAAAAAGGGCGGTATCGGCCTGTCCATCATCCGGTCTAATTACTGTCAATATTTTTGATCTTGATGGGGTTTTTCTTGTCTGTGAAGGTATGGCGTCTACATCCCTTTCTTTTTTTTCATGACTTAGTGTTCCGAGGGATACAATCAAGCGGTTGTTGATGGTTTTTGTGGTAAAGGGAGGTATATCTTTTCCCTTTATATCTAAAACAATCCGAATTTTCTTTTGATGATACCCTATCCTTATTTGTTTCAGGAGGTCGGTTTTTACCGGTACAGTCCGTGATTTTAGTGATTTGGCAGGCGCAATGATGTCAATTACAATCATAGGCGGTAAATCATGGGTTTTGGTAACGTGCTTTAGAATATTGCCATTACCTGCAATGCTTATAGTTGTTCCTGATTTAGTCTGCTCTTCATTGACTGAGGTAACTTCGCTGATAAGGCCCTTGCCTGAAGCCAATGAAGGATAAACACCTGATCCGGCAAGGTGGTAAGGCGCCATTATTATAGAAATGGCAATAATAAGGGCCGGCAAATTATTGGCATACGCTCTCATATATATCTTAGCAGCAATTACTATGCCAATGATATAATGCTTAGGCAATGCCTGTGTTCGGACAGACCCACAGGTCTGCCTGAATCGGGGTTTTAATTTACCGTGAATTTGGGTTTTACCGGCCTGCTAACACCTGAGCATAATGATGAAAATGATTTTAGAAGAATGAATGACGATTCAATTTTTTGCTCGCGCAAAGCCGCAAAGCTCGCAAAGAAAAACAATGAGATGAATTTGCTAAAAAAACTTTGCGTCTTTGCGTCTTTGCGCGAGATATTCTCTGTTCCGGTTTATCCGGGTTACGCAATCAAAATAATAAAAATAATCTATCCAGCAGGTTAGCCCTCATGTCGATGGCAGGCGAGTAAATCAAGCACCTACAAAATTCCAGCTTATTGAGAAATTATGTTTAATGTCTCATGTTAAAAATCAGAGGGAATCGTCTTAAACATGTGGGTGTCAATATTTTGACATTATATCAGAATGACGCAGAGGCTGTTTTTGCAAGTTTTTGTTTCTTGATTTTTTCCACCAAGGTTGTCCTGTTTATGTTAAGTAGTTTTGCAGCCTTTGTCTTTACCCAATCGCTTTTTTCCAGGGCATCAAGGATAAGTTTTTTCTCGTAATCCTTAACAGCCTCATCAAGGGTAAGCCCTCCCTCAGCAACATGATCTTCAACGAGATAAATCGATTTTCTGTTTTGCTGGATATGTTCCGGAAGATCATTAAAGCCAACCATGGGATTGTCGCAGAGAATTGTAAGCCTCTGGATTACGTTTTCAAGCTCTCTCACATTGCCAGGCCAGTCATAGCCAGACATTGCATCCATTGCCTCCTGGGAAAACCCGCTTATCTTTGATTTTTTATCCTTTGCAAATATATTCTTGAAAAAATCAATGAGCAATGGGATGTCTGATTTTCTCTGCTTCAAAGTAGGAACCTTGATGGGAATAACATTGAGTCTATAGTAAAGGTCTTCTCTGAAAGTTCCCTTATTTATTGCTATGGTTAAGTTCTTATTAGTAGCAGCTATAACCCATATATCAACATGTATGGTTTTGGTGCCGCCTACCCTTTCAAATTTTTGCTCCTGCAGAACCCGCAACAACTTAACCTGCAATGAAGGGCTCATCTCACCTATCTCATCCAGGAAAATGGTGCCCCCGTTTGCCATCTCAAACCGCCCAATTCTGGATTTATAAGCACCGGTAAAGGCACCCCTTTCATGGCCGAACAGTTCGCTCTCAAGCAATGCCTCCGGTATAGCGCCACAATTAATAACAATTAGCGGTTTATTGCTCCTATTGCTATTATAATGAATAGCCCTCGCTATCAATTCCTTCCCTGTTCCGCTGGCGCCGGTTATAAAAATTGTGCTGTCTGTATCGGCTACCTTCTCTATTATGTCAAATATTTTATTGACAGCCTGACTTGTGCCTATAAAATTTTTATATCTATAAGTGTGCCGCAACTCCTTTTTTAACAGTATATTTTCCTGCTCAAGATTCCTGAATTCCAATGCCTTTTCAATCACTATTAGAAGTTCGCTCGATGTCATTGGTTTTGAAATATAGTCAAAAGCGCCCCTTTTTATGGCATCAACCGAACTGTTTATTGTTCCATAGCCGGTAAGAATAATGCATTTTGTGTCAGGCGATTTTTCCGTTACATAGGCGAGAATATCCATTCCACTGATATCAGGCATTACAAGGTCGGTAAGAACAAGATCAAAGAAATCCCTTTCTAACTCCTTGATACCTGAATTGCCGTTGTGGGCAGTTACCACATCATAACCATGAGCTTGAAGTATCTCATCGATTACCTCCAGTATAACAGAATCATCATCTACGACTAATATCCTTGGCATACTTTAAATATACATCCATCTATGCAAAATCACCACGGTAGAACTTATATATGTTAACATTTGCCGTTAAAACAAGGTTATTAATTAGTTCTTGAAGCTCTTCATCGTTTTGACTCTTTTCCGCAGTTTCCGCTTCAATAAACCTAACCTCTTTTTCTATCTCCCCTACCAATGGCTCAATGTCTCTTAGTGTTTTTTTAGGATCATTCAAATGTCCTGCATAATCGTCTAAGAGGGATAAAATTTTATCGCCATGCCTTAAAATATCCGACTTGGTATCAGATGGTTGATAAGGGTTTGTTGCATCTATTCGCGACAGTGTGGTTTGGAAAATTTTCTCAAAGCCTTTATCTTTAGTCTCTTTAGAAGACCTGGGGGAGATTTTACTCCCTGTTTGCAATAAAGTGTCAATCTCATGTATGTTCATTTTAATCCTCCTTGCCCTGTGGTTAATCCGCCCCATCTCTCGATCGGGCAATTAGAAATGATATATTAGTACAGCCACAAAGTCACGAAGACACTAAAACTCTAAAATAATTCATCATTTCTCATGCACAGCAGAATGTGATATCTGTAAATTTTTTTTGGAATTATTATCCTTTTTCTTATAAAATTTTTAAGTCTATGTCTTTTCTTTGTGACTTAGTGCCTTAGTGGCTTAACTGTTATGAAATGATAAATAATTTATTCGGCACAAGGTTAAAATTTCTTTAGAAAAAAAGCGAATCAGCCACCGAATATCTTTCCTAATTTTTCACTCATTGTCTCCGCTGTAAAAGGCTTTACTATATAGTTGCTTACCCCTAACTTGACAGCCTCAACAATGTTTCCCTTCTCTGCCTCTGCAGTAACCATTAAAAATGGTATATCTTTCAGCTCATCATCCGCCCTAACGGCCTTTAATAGCTCTATTCCGGGCATTTCCGGCATGTTCCAGTCACTCAAAATTAAATCAAATTTTTCCTTCTTAAGGGCCCGTAGCGCTGTTTTGCCATCATCTGCCTCGCTTATATCCGTGAATCCAAGCTGTCTGAGAATATTTTTTACAATTCTCCTCATTGTGGCAAAGTCATCAACAATAAGAACCTTCATGTTTACATCCATGTTTTACTCTCCCATGCGCTAAAGATTTGCTAAAATATCATCTATATCACTCTGATCAAGGCCTTGCCCGCTTCTTTGAGGTCCCCGCACCTCAGATTCCTTTTCCTCTGCAACCCTATTCAATTCTTCCATAGAAATATCAGGGTTTTTCTCTTTTTCTTTCAGCCTGATACCAAAGTAAATAAGCATATTTTTAAGTCTTTCTTCCATTTGGCTGACAAGTGTTATAATACGCTTTATCCTCTGACCAGTCAAGTCCTGAAAACTCATCTGAGTAAATGAATCAGATATCATGGACATATTATTTTCAAGACGCGATTCAATATCCTCAATGACAGGCAATAATATTTGCATAGAGTTGGCTCCAACCTTTTTTCTTTTCCCAAGTATAGTTATACTGCCATTTTTAAAAGATGAAACAATTTTTTTTACCTCGGATATATTCCCTTCTATGTTTTCCAGGTTATCCATAATCCTGTTAGCGGCAGTTTCTGTTGTCTCAATTATCCCTTCTAATTGATTTGCAGCCTGTGGTATATATTTTGTTGTTAAATCAGTAAGGTCAGGGTCAATTTTTGACTTTAAATCCTTTTTAAAATCAAGGATTAAAGATGCCAGTCCCTTAACCTGACCGGTCATTTCATAGCTTATTTCTTTAAAAAAACCATTATCATCCTGTCCTGAGCTTTTCTTCAAAAAATCTATCACCTTATCTATCTCTTTGGCTGACAGTTTATCATCCGTCATTTGAGAGATTTTATGCTTTAAATCATTTTCCATAATTATTATACCTTGCAATAGGTCATGTCTTATGTATAAAAAGAGTTACGATTATTTAGCCTGTTTCTTAACCTTTATTTTCTGCCCTATGTAATCAAATTTAGTGTTGCTTGTGTAATATTTTCTAGGGAAACGACCCTTTCTGCAGCGCCCAATTTTATTGCCTCTTTCGGCATCCCAAAAACTATACAGCTTTTTTCATCCTGGGCCACTGTCCTTGCTCCAGCCTCCCTCATCTTCAATAACCCAAGGGCACCATCTGATCCCATGCCTGTAAGTATTATACCTACTGCATTTCTCCCTGCATAATTTGCAACAGAGTAAAAAAGAACGTCTGCGGCAGGCCTTTGGTGGTGCACCAATGGCCCGGTCTTTACCTGAACATAGTATCGAGCACCACTCCTTTTTAAAAGCATATGAAAGTTACCCGGCGCTATAAGGGCCGTTCCATTAACCAGAGAATCGCCGTCCCTTGCCTCTTTAATGGTAAGAGCGCTTAATTCATTGAGTCTTTCGGCAAAAGAGCTGGTAAAGTGTGCCGGCATATGCTGAACCACAAGAATACCAGGCGCATTTGGGGGCATCTTTGTCAAGACAACTTTAAGTGCCTCTGTACCACCTGTAGAGGCGCCAATAGCGATTACCTTATTGGTGGTCTCGGAGAGGGCCTTTGATGCCGGTATTGCCTGAATACCCGTAGTGGGCGCTTTTTCACTTTTCGGCCCTACTTTAATCCTGGAAACAGCCCTTACCCTGTCTACTAATTGAACACCCATCTCACCAACAGAATAAGAACTCGATGGCTTTGACATAACCTCTAATGCGCCTATTGACAGGGCCTCCATGGCAAGTTTTCCGCCTTTGGGAGTAAGTGAGCTTACTATTATTACAGGCAAGGGGTAGTGTTTCATTAATTTCTTTAGAAATGTCAGCCCGTCCATCCTGGGCATCTCTATATCCAAGGTGATTACATCGGGCTTCAGTTCCACTATTTTATCTCTTGCAACATACGGATCAGGCGCTGTTCCTACTACCTCTATATCATTTTCTCTGGAAAGTTCCTCCCTGAATACCTTTCTTACTACTGCAGAATCATCAACCACGAGAACCTTTATTTTATTTGGCATTTCATCTCCGTCGAAAATAAATTCCAATTCTAAAGCATCCGTTCTTCTTGGCAGGGTACTGCGAAGGATGGACCAAATAACAAATACTATGCCAGAGGCAGGCAAGAATTAAAAGTGGATTAATAAACGAACGTCCAATATTGAACATTGAACTTCCAACGTCGAATTGGGGTATGCCTAAATGGAGCGAAGCGACATCCACCTTCTATGTTCGATGTTGAGCGTTCATCTTTTTCAAGTTTCAATCTCAACCCCTGCGGCCAGACGATTATCCGTTGACTCAAGAAAAATAGTATCTCCTTTAATATGTCCAAGCTGGTTATATGCGCACTTTTCTTTACTCATTAATTCCGGTATGCTCAATTTAAATTCACCATCTTTGTCAAAAAGTGAAAATGACCCCCCCCCAATCATATTAAGGGCCTCTTTTACTGTATCCATCCTTTGTTCATCATCTATTTCTTCCGTCTCAATCCCTAAAAAATTTGAAACAATCTCATCTGCGGCAGAGACAGGGATAAGAAAATAGAATGAGCCTGTTAAAGGGCCTGAGAAACCGAGTGTCGCCCCAATTATCGATGAGTTATCTGAAAACCATTCTTGCAGGGTCATGTCTTTTTCAATTATTTGCAATGGTTCGAAAAACATAGTCTCCATTACATTAGAAATCGCCACCCTCAAATTCTTCATCACTGTCTCTTTGCCCACTTTCCTCCTCCCCCATTATGCTGTTTAAAATTCCTTTTATTTCCTCGGGCCGGAACGGCTTTTTCACATATCCCTGCGCCCCGAGCCTCATAGACTCTTGCATAACCCTATCACTGCCTTCGGTTGTAACCATAACGACTGGAATTGATTTTAGCATTTCATCCTTTTTCACCTCAGTTAGTAATTCTATACCATTCATGTTGGGCATATTTATATCCGTCAAAATAATGTCAACCCATTGGCCTTCAAGCACCTTAAGGGCCTCCTTTCCATCGCCAGCCATCAGAAACTGCCCCACGTTGAAGCCGGAGACTTTAAGCGTTTTCTTTATAACCGCTCTCATGGAAGAAGAATCATCAACAATTAAAACATTAAATGCCATATATTAATTTCCTCCTGCTAAACTTATAAGTGCTTCAACATCTGTAAGTCTTTCAAATGAATTGGCTATAGCCTTTTGCACATCAACATTGGTGAAATGCAGTAAATCCATAACCTCTTGATAGTGCCTGTATGCAAGGCCATCAGATCCAATTCCAATGCCCATCATCATACAAATAGAATCAGCGAGGTAAACAATAGACGCTGGAATATCATCAGTAGAAGACCTGTCAGGATTATGATGATTTTTTATAATTTTCACCATGGCAGGGCTAAGATTCCACCTTTCAGCAACCCTGGCCCCTAACTCGGCATGGTCAATCCCGATTATCTCCTTTTCAGCCTCTATAAAAGAAAGATTATTTTTCTTTACCATATTAATAATGGCTTCAAATGAATCTTTTACATACGTATGTAATATTACCTTGCCTATATCCTTTAAAAGGGCAGATGTGAAAATAAGGGGGATATTTGTATGCTGTTTTTGTTCAGCCAGGTCCTGGGCTATAAGGGCGGATGTGACCGAATACCTCCACAGATCTCCTTCATTAAGGTCATAGCCGCTCTGGGCATTTTTAAAGTTATCAGTCGTAGTCTCCATAAGCACTAAACTGACTATCTTGCTTATCCCCAGGTAGGTAACTGCGTGTCTGATTGATGTTATTTCTCTTGTCAGGCCAAAATAGGTAGAATTGCATATTCTGAGGAGGTTTGCAGTAATAGCCTGATCATAGGTTATTATGTCTACAAGCTCGGACATGGAGCTGTCAGGATTGCTTGTTATCTCTATAATTTTACTGCTTATACTGGAAACAGGCCTTAATCTGTCAATCTTCTTAATTATTTTATCTAATTCTACCATATCTTCCTGAACTCCCCACCGGATGTTTTTAACAAGATTTCACCGGTTTTTACCCCCAGTTTTATAGTCCTGTTATTATTGCCTCCAACATCCTGAAAATCAATCATGATATTATTTTTCCAGAACATCTTTCTTAGCAAGGTAAAGTTCCTCTGGCCTATATTAAACAGTCCCTTTTGATCAAGTATCTGGGCTCCTCCAACAACAATGGTTTTTATTCTGTTCTTTTTTGCCCCAAGTTTGTATGTTTCTTTGAATAGAAGAGGTATGCCTGTATCTCCAAACATATAGGGATTTTTTTTTGCCTTTACCCCGTCGAGACTGGACTCAGGCAGCATATAATGAAGCAGCCCTCCTACCTTAACCATTGGGTCATAAATGACTAGACCTATACAGGAGCCGAGAGAATATGTTGTCAGCACAACCTCTAAATCATTGCTTACCCTCATGTCTGCAACACCAACAATTATATCCATTATTACTCCACTGAAACGATATCAAAAATTCCAGCAATATCCAAAATGAGCCCTACCCTGCCATCTCCCATTATTGCCCCGCCAGCTATGCCTTTTACACTCTTTAGACCTTCCCCAAGGCTTTTAATAACCACCTCTTCCTGACCTACTAATTCATCTACAAGAAAACATCTTACCCTTTCCTGATTTTCCGCCACCACTACCAGTTTTTCCCAGGGATTGGAAGCTATTTCCTGCCTGGGATAATCTCCTTTGCCTGCAAGAAGGCGGTCGAGACGGATTAAGGGGACCAAATTATTTCTGAACATAATTACCTCTCCCTTTCCCTTTACTGTGTGACATTCATCCTGTCTCGGCCTGAAAGATTCCTGTATACTAAGGGTAGGTATAATGTATCTCTCTTCTGCAACCCTTACTATCATTCCATCTATAATTGCCAGGGTAAGTGGTAATTTAATAAATACAGCCGTGCCCTTTGTAAAGGTTGATTGCACATCGACCCTTCCCCTTAATTTTTCCACTATCCTGCTTTTTACCACATCCATGCCCACACCCCTGCCGGAGACCTCTGTTACTTTCTCGGCAGTGGAAAAACCAGGATTAAATATGAGACTGTTGATCTCTCCGTCACTCAATTTTTCACCTTCCTTTATAAGACCGCTTGAAATGGCCTTTTTCAGGATCTTTTCTTTATTTAAGCCTCGGCCATCATCCTCAATCTCTATAACAAATTCACCGCCTTTGTGATAGGCTTTTAAATATATATTTCCCTTTGCCGGTTTGTTGATCGCCTCCCTCTCCTCAGGCTTTTCCAGCCCATGATCTATAGAATTTCTTACCATATGGACCATTGGATCATATATCTCTTCAACCATGTTTCTGTCTATCTCAGTATCTTCGCCTGACATAATTAGTTGGGCCTCTTTACCTGCCTTTTTTGACAGGTCTCTTACAAGTCGCAGCATTTTTTGAAATGTATTCTTAATGGGCACCATTCTGAGCGACATGGATGACTTCTGCAATCCGGAGGTAATCTGGTTCAACTGGTTGATTATCTGGTCCAGCCTTCTATCGGAGCTTGCTTTAATATGCTCATGCTGTCTGAGCATAGACTGTGCAATCGCCAGTTCTCCGGCCATATCGACTATACTGTCAAGTTTTACAGTATCCACCTTAACCTGTAGCACAAGCGGCAGTTTGCCGGATTTTTTCTGATCTCTTATAGCAGCGACAACTTCCTGCGTTTTAACCTTTTGTTGTTTTATGAGTATCTCGCCAATTTTTTTCTCAGGGTCATTTTCCTGAATATCGAGGGCCTCTTTTACATCGGATTCAGAAACAGCCCCCTTTTCTACCAGTATCTCACCCATTGGTTTATCTTCAATCTGATCAGCCTGGGAAAGGATATGTTCGATTTTGGAAATTATAGGTTCAGTGTCAATATCACCCTCTGACGGGATTCCTGAAGCAACAGAGGTCTGTATGTTTTCAATCATCCTTTTTAAGATATCCACACTGTTAAGTATGATATCCACTATCTCTCCGGATATGGAAAGTTCACCATTTCTGGCCTTATCCAGGAGGCTTTCCGACACATGGGCAAGTTTGTTTATCCTGTTAAAATTGAGAAACCCCGACACACCTTTAACCGTGTGAAACGGCCTGAATATATCGTTTATGATTTCCTGGTCATTAGGTTTTTGCTCCAGGTCCACCAATTTAATTTCAATTGTCCCAAGGTTTTCTATAGACTCTGCCACAAAATCAACGATAATCTCCCTGTCTTCATCATCAATAGGAGATGGTGGCGTCTCTTCCTGGATTGTTTCCTCATCCTCATTAATCATCTCACTAACTGTCTCAGGGTCTTTTGTATCGCCGGTCTGTCCCGGCTCAGCATTCTTTTCAAGAGCTGAAGTTGCAACCGAAGGGATTGGCTCCTTAAAATCAAGGTCTGAGAGAAGGGATGAAATGTCCTTTTGAGACCGTTTTCCATTTATAATATCCCTGCATATTTCCTGGATTTCCGTTACACCCTTTTCAATAGGTGATAAATCAGTCTTTTCTCCTAAGATTATCTTTTCAATATATCCCTCCATTCCCTTTACAAGGGATGCAATAGATTCGTCTTTTAACTCTCCAGACAAGGCCTCCATAGATTCCATATATTTTAAAGCATTTCCGAGTCCCGGTATATCCTGTGAATCCAACATAACAATATCAAGGGCAAGAGACTCTATTTGTTTATTTAATTTTTCTAATACATTATCCATTTGTAACATCCTTTCGAAATATCCCTCTTCGTCCTTATTGCAGCAGTTATTCTTTTATGGTCCCGTAAAAAATCCTTTCGGTCCCTGAGCAGTTACTTTTACTCTTTCTTATCTTTACTTTTCCTTATGTTTTCCCTCTGTTTTTGAAATACGCAGGATATAATTTTCTCCTTGGCATTCGTATTGAGCTCAAGGAATTTAACTCCAAGCCTGTAAAGGCCTTGTTCATTTTCATCCAATGGTGTTACCCGTACAATCTCACCGAATACATCAAGGTAAACAAGGGGGAGCCTGGCAAGAATAAAATTTGTATGGATAATTTGACCACATTCAACTAATTTATCTACAGTGATGCTCATCCCTGAGCCACTGATGTCAGAACACATTCCATCCTTGAACAGTTCTTTACTGTCCTCACCCTTGGATAACATTGAAATTATATGATCCAGTTTTTCATCTATATTTAAGAGAAAATCTATCAAAAAAGTATTAACACTGCTTTCTTTCGATATAGTGCCATCAAGTCTCATATTTTCCGGAGGAGATGATTGATTTATTATCTCCTTTAATTCCTCATACTCCTCTTGGGTTATAACCCTGAATTTAAGCTTAAAAGAAAGATTTCCCCTTGCATAAGAGCGTTTATCCTCAAAGACCGCGTTGTCCATCAAATCCTCCTGAAAAATAAATTCATTGTAACTGTTTAGGTATATCGACACAAAGGCACTAAGCCACAAAAATCATGGAATTATTTCATTACTATGACTACTTGATATATAACTTATTGATATTATTGAGAAAATCTGGCCACCTATGTATTTCTTTATTGATATCAGTCTTTTCTTCGTGTCTTAGTGGCTGAATATATACCATTTTTTAATAAAATAAGCGCCATGGGAAATTAACTGCAACTATCATACCATTTACTGCAGGGGCTAAACTGCCCAAAAGGACCATGTAATTTATCGTGTTAAACAGTTTAATTAATTGAACTCATTTGCTCATTTGATTTTCCGTAAATTCGAAACACGAAGTACGAAATACTAAACAAATACGAATGACCAAAATCACAAACCCAAAATATATCAAATTGGCCACAAAGATTGTATAACTGCAGGAAATATTTTGGTTATTTTAACTCACTACCTTATCAAAGTCGTGCCGGAGCTTATCTGATAACTCTTCTGCCGGTTTGTAAATATCCAACTCGTAAACTCGTTTCATTCCTTCCCTTGCGTGCCCGCACCTGTCTGCGTGCATCGCACAGGCAGGCGCAGACAGGTCTCCCAAATTTCTATTTTCCAATTTCCCCGTATGGCGGGATCTTCGACAAGTTTCAAGCCGTGAACGGTTACTGTTTTTGCAACTTAAAAACCACAAACAATAGAGGCTTCCATAAAACCAATATGGATGGACTCGTAAAAAGTCAAAAAATTCCCTTTTCCGTCATTCCGGCGAAAGCCGGAATCCAGTAAATTCAATACGTTCTGGATGCCGGATCGGGCCTGCCCCGTACCGGATACGGGGTCCGGCATGACAATTTCGAGACTTTTTACGAGATTGTCAATATGGATTTTAAAAAACCTTGCTGCTGTACTGAGAATTTTTATTTCCGTCAAATAATTGACATATATTTTGACATGGATTCAAGGGATTCCTCTTCAGGATAGTTAGCGTAATTTAAAATTAAAAATTCTGAAATGAACTTTGACGGTCTCGTAAAAGGTCCCAAAATACAGTTTTCCGTCATTCCGGCGAAAGCCGGAATCCAGTCTTTTCAAGCAGTTGTAGACCATCTGGACTCCTTCCGGACTTGATCCGGGATCAACAGGAATGACGACTTTTTATGAGTGTATCAATTCTAATAATTATGAAAAAGATCCGTAACCGTTCAGGGTTCAAGGTTCAAGGTTAGGGGAGAGAATGAAATTGGATCCCCGAAATGCTCGTAAAAAATACGGGGTTTGCCACATCATCGCCAAGTACCATGTTCCGGATTTGTGAGGATTGTAGAAGCGGGCGGTTTTCCCGTACAAAACGCTTACAAAATGGCGTATGGTGATGAGAATACAACCTTTGAACCCCTGAACCTTTGAACCGTGAACGGTTACCAAAATCTTTACATTAGATACCAATGGCATGCAATTTGCTGCAAACAAACGAAAGGAGGTAATCATAAAATGACGAAACATACGGAAACAATGGATTAGGCAGTAAAGGCCATGGCAGACCGTGAAGGCAAGTACCTTACCTTTGCCCTGGCGGACGAGGAATACGGAATCAGCATCCTTAAGATAAGAGAAATTATCGGTATAATGCCTATTACATCTGTCCCCAGAACACCGGAGTTTGTTAAGGGTGTAATTAATCTAAGGGGAAAGGTGATTCCTATAATAGATTTAAGGCTTAGGTTTGGTATGGAGCCTATGGAATATACGGACAGGACCTGTATCATAGTAGTGGAGATCAATGCCCAGGACATAACCATACAGATAGGCGCTATAGTGGATACGGTCTCAGAGGTATTAAACATAAAGGCAGAGGATATTGAGGACACCCCTGCATTCGGAGCGAGCCTTGACACCGAATACATCCTTGGCATGGCCAAGGTATCCGGAGGTGTTAAGATACTCCTTGATATAGATAAGGTGCTCTCGACCCAGGAGGTGGAAGATCTCTGTTGAGCAGTAGCCGGAATTAAGTACAAGGCCTCCGAGGAGAGAAAACCCGTGGCCGAAGCAACTGAAAAACATGCAGACCCATGGGAAATAGAAAGAGAGGGAAAAAGTTGGATAACTGGTCATACATAGATTCATGTGAAGAATCCAAAAACAATGCTAAACGGAAAAGGATCCATTCACCGCAGTGCTCGCTATAGCATTACTCATGTGCGCAACCGCATTTGCGGAGGATACAATCCGACATGGTAAGGTGAAAACTGAAAGCAATTTTGCAAAAAGAAAGGAAAGAGCCATGAATAAAGTCCCTGGGCACTATTGATAGTGCTTTGGTAATGCAACACGGCAAGGTCATATTTAATATTAAAAAAAAGGTTCATGATGCCAATTCACCGCTCCTTGTTATCTGTAAAAAAGGCAAGAGATCAGCGCTTATTGCACAACAACTGCAGGAAATGGGCTACAAAGATGTCCATTATATTAAAGGGAGCATTACAGCCTGGAAAGAGGTCGGGCTGCCTGTAAAATAAGGAGGTTTTTTTTAGAATTCAAGGGGCGTGGAGAACCACAACCCTTGAAGGTACCACCATGGAGGAGCCGGCTTCTGCGGTGTCATGGCCGGACTCAGGAAAACGTCAAAGTCATAAGAAATGAGAGGAGCCATGATCACGAAAAGTATATTTCGTCATAAAGAAGTAAAAATATCGACTAACATGTAAGATAATTAAAGATCTGATAGAATCAGGGCGAA
>Ga0307990_1000927_pt1 | contig 25118 bp, 20 predicted proteins | sample EllFjometagen129_FD_203168 | JGI IMG/M metagenome (GOLD analysis project Ga0307990, IMG submission 203168) | Marine microbial communities from Ellis Fjord, Antarctic Ocean - #129 | ecosystem: Environmental > Aquatic > Marine > Unclassified | place: Southern Ocean | collected 2014-10-08
AGGTTAGAGGTTAGAGGTTAGAGGTTAGAGGTTAGAGGTTAGAGGTTAGAGGTTAGAGGTTAGAGGTTAGAGGTTAGAGGTTAGAGGTTAGAGGTTAGAGGTTAGAGGTTAGAGGTTAGAAGTTAGAGGTTAGAAGTTAGAGGTTAGAAGTTAGAGGTTAGAAGTTAGAGGTTAGACGTTAGAGGTTAGAAGTTAGAGGTTAGAGGTTAGAGGTTAGAGGTTAGAGGTTAGAGGTTAGAGGTTAGAAGTTAGAGGTTAGAAGTTAGAGGTTAGAAGTTAGAGGTTAGAGGTTAGAGGTTAGAGGTTAGAGGTTAGAGGTTAGAGGTTAGAGGTTAGAGGTTAGAAGTTAGAGGTTAGAAGTTAGAGGTTAGAAGTTAGAGGTTAGAAGTTAGAGGTTAGAAGTTAGAGGTTAGAAGTTAGAGGTTAGAAGTTAGAGGTTAGAAGTTAGAGGTTAGAGGTTAGAGGTTAGAGGTTAGAAGTTAGAGGTTGGAGTGGTGGAGTATTGGAGTGATGTTGAGCGAAGCTGCCTGCCCCGACCCTTCGGGGAAATCCCGCTTTTGCGGGAGAGTGATAGAGTCCCGAAAGCTTTCGGGATGGAATGATGGAGGATTGGAGTGGTTGGGCGGGCAATTAGCTCAATAGTAGCCACAATTTACCTCTCTGATACTTATTATATTATTCCATTTTTCTGTAAAAGTGAAATTATTTCATTTTCGGTAATACTATCTTGTTCGGACTTGTCGTACATTTTCAGGAGGATTATTTTTTGAAATACAACTTTGGCCATTATGGTATTATGGGTTATTACTCTCGCCCCGGCTCTTTTTCCTTTTCCTTTCGATTTAATTGCTAAACGTATCTTATGTATGCCATTGCCTAAATCTTTTCCTATATTTGGATTCCCTGTTAATTCGGCTTTTAACAATTCCAAATCAGAAGTCAGAGACCTATACCGTTTTTTCAAACGCTTAAAATCTCGTTCAAAATCGCTGGATAATTCAATCTCTATTCTCATCCAGCAAATCTTCCAAAGTTTTTAGCTTCCTTTTACCAGCATGTGCTTCCTCAACCTCAATTAATGCCCGTTTTATACCTTCAACTATCCCTTCGGCTGTATCCTCGAGGTTAATGATTGGATGTGCATGCTCTAAATCCGGTTCGGGCATTTTCATTTTTGTTTTCAGATTCATGCGCCTTGCCATTTCATTAAGAAAAATAAGGTCATCTGCTTTGTTGCTAAATATTTGCAATGTTCCCATAATTAATGTCTTTATTGCAAAAGTAAGAAATAATACAAAAGTAGAGGTTGGAGATTGGAGGATAGAAGTTAGATGAAAGATGTGAGAGGTTAGAGGTTAGAGGTTAGAGGTTAGAGATTAGAGGTTAGAGGTTAGAGGTTAGAGGTTAGAGGTTAGAGGTTAGAGGTTAGAAGTTAGAGGTTAGAGGTTAGAAGTTAGAAGTTAGAAGTTAGAAGTTAGAAGTTAGAGGTTAGAAGTTAGAGGTTAGAAGTTAGAGGTTAGAAGTTAGAGGTTAGAAGTTAGAGGTTAGAAGTTAGAGGTTAGAAGTTAGAGGTTAGAAGTTAGAGGTTAGAAGTTAGAGGTTAGAAGTTAGAGGTTAGAGGTTAGAGGTTAGAGGTTGGAGGTTGGAAGTTAGAGGTTAGAGGTTAGAGGTTAGAGGTTAGAGGTTAGAGGTTAGAGGTTAGAGGTTAGAGGTTAGAGGTTAGAGGTTAGAGGTTAGAAGTTAGAGGTTAGAAGTTAGAGGTTAGAAGTTAGAGGTTAGAGGTTAGAAGTTAGAGGTTAGAAGTTAGAGGTTAGAAGTTAGAGGTTAGAAGTTAGAGGTTAGAAGTTAGAGGTTAGAGGTTAGAGGTTGGAGGTTGGAAGTTAGAGGTTAGAGGTTAGAGGTTAGAGGTTAGAGGTTAGAGGGGAGTGGTGGAGTGAATTGCCCCATGGCTTTAGCCTGGGGGAAATTGAAGTGAAAGCCATCAATCAATTTTCTTGAAAATATATCCGCCTTTTACAGCACCCCAAACCTGGTTGCCCTTGTCATCGAAGCCCTGATCCCAGCTATACACCTGTCCCTTTGAGATTTTAACAATGGAGCTTGCATAACTTGCACCACGCATTGTACTGCCACAAGCGCCTTCCTTTGTCGAACCTTCGAATACACCCGGTTGAGTTTGCTTTAGAAAAACACCGCAACCTTCCCTAACTTCAATAATGGACTCGTCAAACTGGTCAAACCACCCGGGCTCTTTCCATTTTCCTATGGCTTCATCCGCAATGGTGATGGAATACAAAAAGTGAAAATACTAAAATGGAGATACTCTTTCTTTTCATTTCTTTAAGATTTTATCTGATAAATTATTATTCAACTGTTACGGTTTTTTCCTTATAAGAATCGCAACTACTACTGCCTTTGCGCAAAGTAAAATAAGCTTTCGCAGTGAAAGTTCCGGCATTGGTATAGGTATGTGATGTTTCCACGGATTGAAGGGTTGTTTCACTACCATCTCCAAACTCAAATCTGATGGATGGATCGAGGGTGAACTTGTTTTCGATGGTATCGCCATTAACGAAAGTAAAATGAACCAGACGCGGGGTATTACTATCCACATCTGCATTAAGCAACAGGAAGACGGATTCGACCGAGCAGTCGATGGCATCTTCAACATCATCTTTACAAGAGCTGTAGCTCAGAATAACAAGCAGTAATAAAAATAACAGGCTAAGGTTTCTCATCAATAAATAGTATTATTTTTCCGCCAAAGGTATCTATTTTGGAATGTGTGGCGATTGGGTTCATTCCTTTGAATTTTTTTCATTGTCTTCTTCCGTCTCACCTTGATAGCGATAAATGCCTTTTTTTAAATATTTATAATCAGGCCTTTTAATAGTGTACCAAAAGTTACTATCGCGTTCAACCTTAAAAAAGCCCTCCAGATAGGTTTTTTTGGTATTGCCGTCAAAATGCAATGAGCCATGCGCGTACCTTGCTACGTTATGCGCCCCATTCCAGAGAGTAAAAACAAAAAGGATGAACACAGAAATTTTAGGCCAAATACGCTGCCTGAATGCCCAGGTAAGAAAAGCTGCCATGCCGAAGGAAAAAATTCCATACGAATCAATATACGGCCGGATGCTCAATCCTCCGCCATAGCCCCAGCTCCACCACGAAGACAAAACATACCACGAAAGAAGGAAGTAGATTAACAGAGCCCAAAAAAAGTGCCTGTTGATTTTGAACAACATACCAATGCCAATCAGTGAAAAGGCCATTACCGGTGTGTAGATGAGCCAGCCTTTACGCCACGAAAACAAAATACTCAACAATTGAGGATTATTAAAATAAAAACCCTGTTCATCAGGATAGGAATAATAGAAATAATATCCAGTCATCATTTTCCAATACAATAACTGAGGCACCCAGGTGAGGGCAACCATGCAAATCATCAATAAAATGAATTGCCAATTTCTGAACAACAACAGAATTCTGTTTTTTAACTCACTCCAGGAAGTCACTTTCCAAAATATGGCCAATATGCCGATAATTACGTTGGTTGGCCTAATCAGGAAAATGAGCCCAACAACCAGCCCAAGAAATATTGTTTTCCAAATACTAATCTTCTCAAGCCATGAATCGATCAGGAAGATATAGGTGGTGATAAGAAAAAAACTGTAAATATGCGACATAGCTGCCGCACCGGTTACATACCATAGTAGGTTAGTACATAAGGTTGTGGCAATTATTACAACAGCCACTACTTTATCATCGAAATATTTAAGGAATAACTTTCGTAAAAAAATCAATCCAAGTAATAAATAAAACCAACTGCTCATTTGAATAGCAAACTGATATGGCAAGGAAAAGCCCGTGGCCTCATATCCTAGCATAGGAGCAAGTGCATGAGCCACAATAAAAAATGGGAAATACATCAGCGACATCCCATAGGTAGTGATGATAACGAGTTTCTGGGTGGGTGATCGTTTTGCATAGAAATCCTTCCCCAACGATTTCGTGTTCTTTAGAAAAAATTGTAAAGTAATATCATGGTGAATAAATACAGCTGGCAGGTAGGCGTAATATCTGGTGACATCACTTTGCAATACGCGCCCATCTTTTCTCCAGTAGGCAGTATTCCAGTTTATGATCATCACCACCACCAACACAAAAATAATTGCGAAGGCAGAAAGCTTATTTTTGGATTTAAGTATCGATTTCATCGACTGTAAAAAGTTTTAAATTTAACACCATCTATCGTCAACATCTCACCCATGGCATCCACGGTAAGGCACGAATGAATTGGCAAAATACCAATAAAGTTTCCAATTTATATTATATTATAAAAACCCTGTAAAGCTTTGATGATTCCATGCTCCTGGGTGAGTGATTTTAGAAGATGTAAAAATAATTAACATCCCAAAAATTATAAAAGTAAGAATTGAATTACCAGATTTTTTCATAAACAATATCGTCGTTTAATATGTATTAATTTTTCAAAGGCATGATAAAAACCTTTACCATCACAGTATAAATATAGTATTGATAAAAATGCCAGAATAAAAAAACAATATTACCCATCAAAGCCATTAAATTTTGAGGTAAAAATAAATTTTTTAATACAATTACCCTCTTTTATTCTGTTGGTGTTTCATTTTCATCCCCTTCTCCTTCATAGCGATAAATACCCTTTATAAAATAATTATAATCAGGCCTTTTAATCGTATTCCAAAAATTTTCGTCCTTTTCTACTTTAAAAAAGCCTTGCAAATAGGTTTCCTTCGTGTTGCCGTCAAAATGCAATGAACCCTTTGCGTACCTGGCATTGTTGTGAGCCCCGTTCCACAGGGTAAAAACAAAAAGGATGAACACAGGAATTTTAAGCCAGATGCGCTGCCTGAAAGCCCATGTAAGAAAAGCTGCCATTCCAAACGAGAAAATTCCATAAGAGTCGATATATGGCCTGATACTTAAACCCCCGCCATAACCCCAACTCCACCATGAAGACACAACATACCATGCAAGAAGAAAGTAAATGACCAAAGCCCAAAAAAACGGTTTCTTCACTTTGTACAACAAGGCTATGCCAAAAAGCGTAAATACCATTACCGGAACATAAATTAGCCAGCCTTTGCGCCAGGAAAATAAGTTGTTGAACAATTGTGGATTGTTAAAATAAAAACCCTGGTCATCAGGATAGGAATAATAAAAATAAGACCCGGTAACCATTTTCCAATACAATAACTGAGGCAACCAGGCCACAAGGGCCATGCAAATCATCAGCACCAACAAATACCATTTACTCAGCAACCAGATAAACCTGTTTTTGATATCCTGCCAGCTTGAAACCTTCCAAAGGATGACGAATATTCCAACAAGGACATTTGTAGGCCTGACCAAGGCAATAAGTCCTGCAAAGAGTCCCAGCAACAAGGTCCGAAAAATCCCTCCCTTTTCGAGCCATGCATCCAGCATAAAAAGGAAGGTGGTGATAAGGAAAAAACTATAGACATGCGACATGGCCGCCTCGCCGGTAACATACCAGAGCATGTTAGTGCCTATAACTGTAGCTATCAAAACAATAGCCACTATATTGTCTTCAAAATATTTAAGGAGTAACTTCCGCAAAAAAAGTAAACCTAAAAACAAATAAAACCAACTACTCATTTGGATGGCAAACTGATACGGCATTGAAAAACCGGAAGCCGGATATCCAAGAAGCGGAGCAAGGGCATGTGCCACAATAAAAAATGGAAAATAAAGTATCGACAGTCCACTTGTGTACAGAATTACCAAATTCCAGGTAGGTGATCTTTTGGGGTAAAAATTTGAGCCCAGGGATGTCCAATCCTGATGAAAAAACTGCAAAGTGATATCATTATAAACAAAAATTGCAGGCAGGTAGGCATAATATTGATTGACATCACTTCGCAGAACACGGTTGTCTTCCCTCCAGTAGGCAGTATTCCAGTTTATGATCATCACCACCACCAACGCAATAACCATGGCAAGGGCAGAAAGTCTGTTTTCAAGTTTAGGTATTGATTTCATTTGGTATGAATTGTTGTAAATATATTTCCACCGGTCTCATACATCTCGCCCATGGCATCTACGGTCAGGCACGAATGAATCGGCAGTATTCCTATAAAATCTCCAATTTTAATTTTATCGAAGAAAGCCTGAGATGCTTTGATGATTCCATGTTCCTGCGATAGCGATTTTACGAAAGTATCCTCAAACGGACTCCCCCACCCTGATTCGAAAATTTCAACCACCTTCCCAAATATTTTATTCCCAATCTTATCCAAAATATAATCTTTGGAAAGATGAACTGCACCTCCATAAATTACAATTTCGTGGCGTGAGTGATGCTTTGCTACAACAGGGCAAACCAAGACAACTGCAATATCAGAATAATCGCTCGAACCCAGGTGCTGCTGCATCACATCATAAAACACAAAATTTCCAGGCCTGATTTCATCTATCCCTTCAAAGTTTTCAGCTTGGCTCATGGCCGGGGTATCACCAATGGAATAGATGACTTCAACATGGTTTTGCTGCATGAATTGCTTTAAAACCGAAAGCTTTTGCAAACTCCTTACGTGAATCGCCAGGATTTCTTCAGTCCCGGAAGCATGGTAAGTATGGCCATTATGAACTATGAAACCCTGAAATTTTAGAATAGGACTTTTTCCAATTTGCCTGATTAGTTTTAAGATGATTTGATGATTGTCAACTTCAATGCCTGTACGGTGGTAACCGGTATCAATTTTAATAAACACCCCAACACTATTTTTCAAATTATTTGAAAGAATGGCAACACCATCATTATTTTCAATCAGCACATTGAGCCGGATTTCAGAGGCCAGATGATCGATTTCTTCAATTTCGGCAGGATTGAGGGGAAATGCAATGGTAATATCATGCCATCCATGATTGGCAAAATACTGCGCCATGCTTACTGATGAAACTGTGATCTTATCCACACCCAAATCCCTGAACCACTCTCCTACCCCGGCAGACTGATGGGTTTTGAAATGCGGCCTGAAAATAAGGTGATGCCTGTCGGCTTTATCTTTCATCCGCCGGATGTTGGCCAGGCATTTTTGCTTATCGAGAAGTAAAGTAGGTTTATTGAGTTTCATACTAAATTGCATTTCTGCAAAAATAACATCATTGACAAATTGGAGGAGTGATTATTATTGAAAGATGGAAAGGAGAATTTTTATTTGGTGGAGAGCTATTAAACTACAGTATCCCGGCGTTTTTAAGCATTTCGCGTAACTGGGGTTGTGTTTCAGAAAGGAAACGAAAGACACTTTTCATTTTTTCATTTTCACTTTTAAGTTTTACAACGTCATCCCTAACAGGATTGAGGGCTGTACGTCTATCCCAAATCATATAACCGAGTAAAACCAATAATAGTGCAATGGTCGCCAACTGAAGCCCCAGAATGTAATTAATTTTAGTTATAAGATTTTCAAATGTGAAACCCATTTCGCCAGATAAAGTACCCATTTCGTTATGTAAACATATCTTGTTTTTATCCGGTTTACATAAAATCTTTTCAGTTTGAATAATTCTTTTGCAGCCATATTGTGCTTGCAGTTGAGCAAATATTGATATAAACCCAATTAGAAAAAAGAATAATAAAACTAACCTTCTCATCAAACTTGCTTTTGTACAAAGATAAAAAATAATATTCGAATAAATCCACAAAAAAGCCTATTTAGCTCGTATCCATAAAGTCGTCCATTTTCAAGGAGAGAAAAATAATTTCCCGCAGATTTCGCAGACCTGACTAAAAAGACGAACTCTAAACAGAATCCAACTAAGTAAAATAATATTGATCCATTTTTTTTGAAGTTGCTAATCTCCATAATTTTATAAAACCAATCTGGGATCTCCCTAACTTGGACAAGCCAAAACCAAACAAGATGAACATGTAAAACATGTGGTGTTTTCCTGTTTTGGTTTGCCCAAGTTAGTCGGCAAAATTTATAAATGCATATTTTGCAATTAAGAGCTTTATTGTTTATCTTCCTTTCATATTAACGACAATGCATTTTAAATTTTGCTTGGGTATCTTATACTTTACTAATCATACTATAGGCTGTAACAAATTGATTAATCTCATAATCAAGCCCAAAACGTTTACAGGCTAATTTATCTTCGAGGTACTCTTTTCGAAGGTCAATTATTGGATCGTAATTAATCCCTAAAATTAGAATCATCTTTTTTACTCTTTCATACTTAATTTTATCGAGATTTGAGTTAGGAATGAAAATATGACTTTTAGCATCATATTCTAAAAATTTTATTGGATCATAATTTTCTGTATCTGGCTTAAGGATTTCATCCACAACCTTTTTACTTTTTACACGAATATTGATGTCTGAACTGATATAAAAAAAATTATCCCAATTCCACGATTTTTCCTTTTTTAGATCGGGATTCCAATGGTCTAATTGTCCCAAAATTTCAGGTTTTCTATTGATATATTTACCATCAACCCAATTTTTTTCATCTATCAATTGTTGACTACAGAGCTTAACCTCCGTGAAAGCACACAAACCACGCTGAACATGCAAAAGGTTCATTACAACATCAATGTAATGTACATTATTTGTTGAATTGTATGTACCATGATTTTCGTGGCTTTGATCAAGATTATCAAGCCATTCCTTGTATTTTGATGAAAGAATTTTGGATTTATTTAATTTTCTCATGGTATTATTGGATCTCCCAATCTAATAGACTTGCCAATTTTTTATATTCCTGATATATTTCTGCCTTATCGGCTTTATCCTTTTGTTTTTCAATCCTTTTACCCAGCGACACCAATTCCATCATTTTTTCAATTCTTTTGTCATTTCCCCTTTCTTTTAGGTCAAATACTTTAGTGAGTATCGAATCCCATCTTAGATATTGTGGATTAATGAAATAATTATCAATATGCCTTTGCCCTGAAACATCATAATATTCCTCTCGATAAACCTGACCCTTTTCATAATCAAATTTCAATTCCACAATTTCCCAGGGTTCAAATAAAGAAGCAATAATTGGTGAATGAGTAGCATAAAAAAACTGTGCATCTTGCGCCAGTGATGTGTACAATTCAATTACCATCCTTTGTATATCAGGGTATAAAGAAACCTCAGGTTCATCTACTAATATTACTGAATTTAAGGTATTTAACTCATACAGTGGAAGCGCCGTTAATATGATTTGTTTTGTCCCACTGCTTAACTTTTCAAAAGGTACTATTTTATTATTTACTGTATTTTTTGTTCTAATAACATTTATGTCTTGTATTGCCGGCAAATCAGTTTCTACTTTTAATCCGAAGTTTTCAATTATCGGATTAAAACATTTATCAGCCAAATTAATCAATGGATTTTGACTGCCTTTCCTCCAGTTTGCAATTTCTTCTTTAATATTAATATTTTCAACCTCAGCCCGCTTCGTAAGGTCAATCCTGAAATTTGCTTCCTTATTCTGAAAATCAACAATTTCCTTATATACCTGGCTCCAAATAGGCTTTAAACTTTGATCACTAAAATCAATAACTTTCCTGTCTTTATAACTTTCGTTTGGAGTTTTATTTTTGACAAATTGGTGTCTTACATTAATATCTGCCGGATAACTAATTATGAAATGCTCCATTGATTTATTAACCTCTCTAAGAAATGCCTCACTGCTTTTGACTTCCTTTGCCGCTACATTACTTTCGTTGATTGATATATCCCATTTCTTTTCCGAACCATTTTTTCCTTTTGATAATTGAATTCCAATATTGTTAATAATAAAGTTAAGTGCAATATTAATTCTATCAGATTTTTCTTGATTAATCGAATAATCAATTTTTTGATTGTTGGCTATTCTATTGGCTGGCTCAAAATGCATACTAATGGTTTTGAGTTTTTTGGCGAACTCCAAAATAAGGTTTAATAGTGTTGTTTTTCCAGTTCCACTTTGACCAATAATACATACTTTTTCTAAAGGCAACCCTTCTTTTTCGTGTCCTTTAGGATATGTCAAATCCAAATTAAACCCATTAAACTGGTGAAAGTCCTTTATATTTATTTTTGAAATCTTCATTTGTTTAAGAATTTGTGTAAAAATAATAAAAACCAACTTTCCAAAACCAGCTTATCCCCAATAATTATTTTTTAGTTTTGTTATTCATCTTCAGATAATGCAAGTAAAAAACTAAACTTGATATGACGGCAAATATTATTCTCATCCTTTTTTATGTGCTCTCCCCGCTGGTAATTCTTCACCTCAACCACAAGTACAAATTCATTAGCAAACTGGGGGCGGTGGTGGTGGCCTACATCGTGGGCATTGTTGCCGGAAACCTGGGCATCATCCCCGAAAGCAGCAAAGCAGTTCAGGACATAATCACCATGATTACCATTCCGCTGGCCATTCCTCTGTTGTTGTTTTCATCCAACATAAAGCAATGGTTTTCGCTGGCCGGCAAAACTGCCCTTTCTATGTTTATTGGGTTGTTGAGTGTTATCATCATGGTATTTTCAGGGTTTTTCATCTTTAAAGATCATGGCATGGCCGACCTTTGGAAAATCGGGGGAATGTTGATTGGCGTTTACACCGGAGGCACTCCCAACCTGGCAGCCTTGAAAATTATGCTCAATATCGATGAAAATATTTACCTTCTTACGCATACTTACGACATGATTTTATCGGGGGTCTATTTTCTTTTTCTAATTACTGTTGGTCAACGATTTTTCCTGCTCTTCCTCAAGCCTTTCAGGTTTTCGCAAACCACCGGGCATAAGGAAACCCTTAATCTGGATGAAGAAAATCCCTACTCCGGCATCCTGAAAAAGAAAATTTTACTGCAGCTACTAAAGGCTTTCGGGCTTTCAGTATTGATTTTTGCAATCGGTAGCGGGGTCTCGCTGCTGGTTTCTGAAAACAGCCAGATGGTAGTTGTGATTTTAATTATTACTTCCCTTGGTATCGGAGCATCAGTATTGCCTTCCATCAACAAAATCGACCTTACCTTCGAGCTTGGCATGTACCTGATCCTGATTTTTAGTGTTGATGTTGCTTCAATGGTTGATATTACTGCCCTCGCGGGCAAAACCCCTACACTCTTTTCATACCTTGCCCTCGTGGTTTTTGGTTCTTTATTTTTGCATGTTGTTTTTGCCCGCATTTTCAAAATTGATAGCGACACGGTTATTGTAACTTCCACGGCCCTGATTTGCAGCCCGCCCTTTGTGCCGGTGGTTGCAGGAGCTTTGAAAAATCGTGGAATAGTAGTTTCTGGGCTTACAGTTGGCATCGTGGGTTATGCCATCGGGAATTATCTCGGTTTTTTGGTGGCAGAAATGCTGAAAATTTTGGGAGGATGAGGCTTGACAATGGGTTTGCTATTAAATAACTTGATGCTATAGAGGTTCTATTATATCTTTTTCATCCATAAAAATAGATACCTCTCCGTCAGCCTACGGATACCAATGACAGTTTTTTGTAGGATGATGAAAACCTATATATTAAACAGACCCCTCAGTCGCAAGCTCCTTCGAGGTGACAATGCTCCCGATAGAGTTATGGGAGGAGTGGAATCGGGCGCTTTGCGCCCGATTCCACTCCTCCCATATCAACACATGAACAAGGTCATGTCGAACGAAGTGAGACATCTATTGCAATGATTCACGTTATTTCATAGCAAATCCTAAGACGGTAAATTCCTATTGGCTTTTATTTAAAATACTTTTTTCAAGAAAGACATTTTTAATCGATCCGTCTGGGATTTTGAGTTCAAGGGATATAGTATCTGAACTATTGTTGAGCCAATTCATACAATCGCAAAAAATGATACCATTGGTAAAATCCAGGGAATCCATTTTATTTGTATTTAATAAAAAACTAATTTTGAAAGTTCTAATTTCAGTAATCCTACTATAACTCCATAGTGGCTGATAAAAAAATGAATATTATGAAGACAATAACAACTTTAACAGTGATTTCGATTTTTCTGTCCTTTGGACTTTTTGCCCAACCCTGGGTACAAAATGATGCGATATTCAACCCAAGCGGCATTCCAAGCCTTCCCTTTTCACAACCGCGCCTTGCCGATCTGGATAATGATGGCGATTACGACCTGATTATAGGAAGTATTGACGAGCACCCTCTTTATTTTGAAAATACAGGAAACAATGCAACTCCGACCTTTGAACCCGGACCGGATTATTTTTCGATGGTCGAATATCTGGATGCGGAAATGGGTGTGTGCAACGATATTGACGGAGATGGTGACCTGGATTTTATCACGGGCGGATTTACCGGATTAAATCTATACCTGAATATTGGAAATCCTGAAATTCCAGAATTTGAAAAAGTGACAGGCTTTTTCGATGGATTGAGTGTTGGCCAAAATCCAATTCCTGACTTTGCTGACATTGATACTGACGGCGACCCTGATATGATAGTGGGTTTTAGTGAAAGTGGAATTGTAAAAATTTATATCAACACAGGCACCAATGAAGTTGCTGAATTTATCGAATTGAACAGTTACGAAGTTGGAGATGTGGGATTGTATGCCTACCCTGTGTTTTGTGATGTTGATATGGATAATGACCAGGATTTGGTAGTTGGCAGAGATGGGCACAACTTCACATTTTACAAAAATACAGGTGATGCCAACAATCCGGTTTGGGAAATAGATGAAACCTATTTTGAAGGTCTTGCCGGCGAAACCTATTGGAACTCCCCCACCCTTGCTGATATTACTGCCGATGGAAAACCAGACCTGATTTTTGGCACAGCCTCAGGCCCGCTAAACTACTTTACACAAACCGGGACACCCGGCAATCCCGAATGGCAGATAAACACAGCGCTCTTTGGCGGCGTGATGGATGTTGGCGGGGCCAGCAATCCGTGCTTTTTCGATTATGATGGTGATGGTGATCTTGATCTGTTTACAGGTTCGCAGCTTGGCGATATTAAATATTACCAAAATACAGGAACTGCATCAGGGCCGGCATGGGAGGAAAACAGCGGGAGCTTCACCTCGCTAAAGCACTCTATTTACAGTGCAGTTGCCATGGGTGATGTAAATAATGACGGACTGGCAGATGCCGTTGTAGGCGATTTGAGTGGCAACTTGTTTTACCACAGGAATACAGGCCTGGGTTTTGAATTCGAAAGCAGTGCCTTCCAGGGCGTTGCTCTTGGCGGATGGTCGTCACCCTGCCTGGTGGATTTTGACAATGACGGCGATCTGGATATTATTGCCGGCAGCGAAAACGGATACTTACATTACATCGAAAATCAGGGTGATGCGCAAGAACCAGACTGGAATGAAATAAGCGGTTATTTTAGTGGAATTGATGTTGGCAGCAATTGTGTCCCCGCAATTGTTGACATTGATTACGATGAAGATTGGGATATTGTTTGCGGGACACTTTTTGGTAACGTTTATTGCTTCATAAACGAAAGTGGTGAGTGGGTACAAAACCCTGAAATCCTGGATGGCATTTCCGGCGAACAAAATACCACGCCCGCCTTTGGCGATTTGGACAATGATGGTGATCCTGACCTCACACTCGGGCAATATAGTGGTGTTTTCAATTATTTCAGGAATCAATACCTCGTTACAGGTCTTGCTGATCATCAAAACATACCCGATGCTATGTCGGCAAAATTATTTCCCAATCCTTTTACTGATGAAATTTCAATTGAATTTGAATTGAAAACATCTTGTGATATAAAAATCGAATTGTTGAATTTATCGGGAAATAAAATTATGGAAATAAATGAGGGAATCCTTCAACCGGGATTGCAAATTCAAAAATTGGAAACCGGCGTTCTTCCTTCCGGAATTTATTTTATCCAAATCAAAACCCCGGATGGATCAACTCTTGAAAGGGTGATAAAAATTTAAACATCACATAAATAAGGCATTAAGATGAAAATTTTGAAAATTAAATATGGCGGTAGTGAAATTCAAATAGCGAAACCTCCCGAAAAAAACCGGGGCAGGCTGTACCGGGTTTTAGTGCTATCTGGGATATCAAATAACTACAATACCACAACCTCCCGCATGGGCGGGACAGGCTGTACCGGGTTGCAAAAAAATTATTTTCTGGTCAGTAACTTGTAGACCAAGAAGTACATTGTCCGAAGCACTTCAATCGAGAAAATGGCACGAAGAAGTAAAATACAGATTTAACACCCCACCTGTCAGGTTTTTTATCAATTTTCCCTTATTCTACCTTCATAATTTTCCTTGTAAAAATTCCCTCCCTGGTTTTAATCAGGCAATAATATGCACCGGCAGGTTGATTTCTTATATCTAATGAAATATTCTCATCAAGACAATTTGGCAATGATTTCAGCAACACAATATTTCCCATCATATCCAAAACCGAAACTTCAATATCCTGAATTTCTTTAAGTTTAAAAGATAATTTAACAAGGCCATTGCCTGGATTTGGATAAAGCTCAATAAATCCGGCATCCCTGTTTTCGTGGGCATTCAATGCCATTCCCACAGAAAATGACTGCTGTATAAAATTCCCAAAATCAGCCTGAAAGGTATGAATCAATTGTCCGTTCAAGTTGAAAATTCTGGCATAGCCGGCAGTACCATTTCCGTTTGGCGGCATATTGGCCCAGTATTGCAGCCCATCGCCACCTGTATCGTTTATCCGTAAATTAAAGCATCCATCGGCTACATCAATTGTATCTTCATACACGGTATTCGCGATCATCTCATCATTTTCAAAAAGTACATTTCCTGCATCATCGGTAACCGTCCAGCTTGTTTCGTTTGGTGCGTGGTTCGATTTCAGTTTAAGTACAAACATGTTTGGCCATTCGGGAGTAATTTCAAAAGGTACGGATAATGTGTTGTTGCTAAGGTTTTCGTCAGCTACCATATTTGTTTCAACAATAGTTGCAACGAACTTGTTATCTCCAGAGTACCATCCACTCCAGTCGATTGGATCCAATTCGATGTTTAGGTCTTCCAAAAATCCAAGTGTCCCGATCCATTCATAGGTGAGCATCTCACGGTTTACCGGCCCATATTCTATTTTTAACTGTGTAATATTTTGAGTCCCGTTATTTTTAACTTTGATAATTGGCGTTGCACAAACCGGGTTAACCCTATTATAGAAATGCCTGCTATTGGGTGCAATGATATCACTGATTTCAACATCCAGGCTAAAGTTAGGATCGCCATAAGTGATGAACTGTGATTCGATATAATAATAAGGTGTTGATCCGGCACCATTCCATGTATAGCCATCCTGCAAATCATAATCTACGGTAACTGAATCGCCGGGAACAATCCAATCAGTGATTTCAAAATCCCAGGTTTTTACTTCAGCGCCGGGACACCACTCGGCCCGGTCGTAGAGCCAGGTTCCTCCCTGGGGATAGAGTGGGTTTTCGCCACAGGTATTCCTCCACAAATATTGTGTGTATTTTTCTTCACCATTTACAAGTATTTTATTTGTCCGTGGGCAAAACTCCGAGCAATTCAGGTTACCCCCAAATCCATGGCCTGTGGTTCTGATCTTTAAACGGGCTCCTGAAGCTTCATCTGGTACGAAGAGCGTAACGGGAGGTAAGTTGTGACTTTCGGGGCTGGTGTAATTATGCGACCCACGGTAAACATTTTCTACAGTCAGCACATCTCTTGGCGGTGTTCCTTCAATCAATACAAAATCCATATCTAAAAGTTCCTGGAAGTTACCGGCTGTAAGGTGTACCGAATTATGAAGCAAAGGCGCGTAATCCGTTACATCGTAAACCCAGGTCCATCCATCGCCGAGGCTTAGCCCGTTGCCATAGGGCGTAATGTACCTGCCCAACTCGATGCGGTTTAGCAATTCAAAAGGCTCGCCATAGTAGGGATTATCAACCCTGTACAAAATGCCATCAGCTGCTACCAGCGATGAATCTGTTGCCATACCATTTTCATCATACACATAATTATTGTAGTACCCGGGCCATTTGTAGAGTGTATCGGTTGGCATGGTGGGATTGTTTTCATCTTCAAACATTACAATCATCATCACATCTTTGGGGATGGTATCAACCACCAATAGTGAATCGAGTGCATTTGGATCGTAATCACCGCTCTCAAAAATAACCATGGGCCGTAAAGTAAAGAATTCAAAATCTGAAAAACGTTCACTTCCATTATACGATTTCCATTGTGGGAAACCTATTAAATTGGCTGTTTCAGATTGGTTTACCTGATTCGCAGTTTGTAATCCTTCTCCTTCATTAAAACCGTAGTACGCAATCAGGTTTTCAAAATTTGGGTGGGATGTATTAACACTTTTGTGCATCCAATCCTTAATTGTTTGTTCATCAAGCTCCTTATTCCAAACCCTAAACTCATCAATCTTTCCGTCATAAAAATTATCACTTGAGTTCACTATGCCGGCTCCACCGATATGGAATGTTTCAATTCCCGCCAAGGGTTTATTCTTAGAACCACCTATCATGAAAAACTCACCATTAAGATAAATCCGCATAATGCCGGTGTTGAGATTCTTTGTAAACGCCCAATGGTTCCATTTATCTTTGAAATCGTTGGCTGTTGCCGTGCGGCTAATGCGGTCGTATCCACCGTCTTCCCAACCGGCATCCCAATACACTTTTGAATCGCTCCACGGGAGGTGTACATTTAGAACCCTGTTGCCGTTGCCGTTGACCGCCTCGAATAAAATATCATTTTGGGGTTGTTTGGCCGCACCATAAATCCAGCAGGTAATCGTAATCTCTTCATCGATTTCATCAATTGAAGATACTGGAATATCAACAATGTCATGGTTTTCAAACTCCAAAACAAAATCCTGCTGCATCGATCGCGCCATCAAGTTTATATTCATTTCATCTGCCAACATTTGAAAAGGGGTTCCTGAGATGCTATTAAAACTAATTTCCACAGCGATATTGGAAGTACCATTCCAGATAAAAGGAAATGAGAATGGTATATTATTCCATCCGGAGCTTTCAAATTCAAAAGCATGTTTTTTAAATACAGTATTATAATTTCCCAACGGCAGAGACTCATCGTTCATTTCATCAATACTTGTATGAGACATCCTTAGTTCAAAATCATGAAATACACAAGATGGATTTAATGCATAAAACGACATGCCTGTAATTTCACCGGCAGGTACTGATAGCCCCTGAAGTTCCCCTGCAGTCCAAATTATTATAGCTTTTCCATCTAGAACCGGCACTGTGGGAAAAATAACTGAATCATCTCCCTGTCCATAAGTGTAAGTTCCACTTGGCGTGGTTTCATTTGAATATTCCCGGTATGGGGAATAACTCCATGATTTCGTATGCATGTATGCCAGCGTATCCGGTGTTTGACCATTGGCAATAAAATTTGGATGATAATACAGCGTGGAATCATAAACACCAGTGTGCTGATACAAAAAGGTATGGGTTAAATAATCCCATTCGCCACATGCCGGAGATTGCGTGTTGTCGCATTTTAAGGTATAATACATCAATGCCTTTTGATAAGTGACATCCTGCGAAGGAAACTCGAAAATACCTTCCCGTGGAGCACCCCATCCTGGGTTTACCGGCGTACTAAAATCGATGGTTTGAATAACAATTGTATCTCCTTCGTCTGCCCTGACAATAAAATTGAGCAAAACCAGAAAAATAATTAGCGATAAAGCGTAGAGTTTAGATTTCATTTTAATGATGTTAGGGTTAAAAAAAAAGCCACTTGCAGCAAAAAAAGCATACAAATGGCTTTTAAAAAAAGAAAGATTACAAATCTATTTTACAACAGTCATTTTTTGAGTCATTGTTTCTTCACCTGCACTGAATTTTACAAAGTAGATTCCGTTTTCAAAATCCTGAGTATTCACTGTAATCTGATGAATTCCTGCACCAGTTTCAGGGGTGAATTGTTTTACAAGCATTCCAATACTGTTGTAAATACTAATACTTACCTCAACATCTTTAGCATTGTAAAATTCGATGGTTGATTGTCCAATCACCGGATTTGGATATATTTTAAGCGCCTGTTTTCCTGTTAGCTCGCCCATGCCCGTACAAGCATCAACAAGTACTTCCTGTTCAGCTACGTTTTCACATCCATTACCATCTTCATACGTGTAGGTAAGGGTGTGGATTCCGATGCCAGCCATATCAGGATAGAACCATCCATCTTCAATGCCGGCACCTGCATAAGTTCCACCTTCGGGAGTACCGCCTGAAAGTTCAAAACCGGGCCAACCAACACACTGATCACCAACAACAGCAAATTCAACCTCGGGAAGGTCAAATACAGTGATGTAATTAAGATTTTCAAAAGTATTGGTATTTGTTCCGTCAGAAACGCTAAGTGTTACATCATAATCTCCGGGTGTAGCATAATAAACTGATGGGTTCTGTTGAGTTGAGTTAGCAGGATCGCCACCTTCAAATTCCCAGTTCCATTCGTTAACCGCCCCAACCGACATATCTGAGTACTGAACAGTAAGTTCGGGACAACCTGCCTGCACATCGCTTGTAAAAGCGGCCATTACACCATCAACATCGGCTGTAAATTGTGTTTCATCAACGTATCCAAACGAGCCGCCACTTTTAATTGTTGTTATTTCGCCATCAACCCATGTTCTAACGGAATAAAATGTTGAGAGGCCATCACCGGCAGCATCATAAAGCAAAAACTGATGACATCCGGGAGTTTGGTAATAAACCGTATCTTTTACATAACTGTAGCTTTGGGTAAACGGGCCACCTGCACTTAACACGTTTCCTGCTGCATCCAAAAATTCATAAGATGTTTGTTGTGGATTGGCATCTGTTTTCAAAATTAAAACCACATAATCTGTACACATTGGCGTGGGGTCAGTAACTTTGAGAATTTGATCATTGTCAGGATTTTGATCTGTGCCATTGTTTGGATCAGTGAGGTAACACAAAATCTCGTTCTCAGCCAGAACATTAAATGTAAAGGCAGGAATGTCGATGGTTTCCATCAACGGAAATTCGAGTTCTCCGATCCAGGGATAAGTATAAACTAACTCCCCATTCACATCAAAATTAATATTTACCGAAGTCAATACCTCAGCACCTTTATTTTTTAGTTTAATCACCGGTGCAATCTCACCATGGCAAAGTTCATCAGGAATACCTGACATCTCTGCAAGCTCAGCATCCAGATCATATTCGGCAACGGCCATGGTTTTCTTTGTTCCCTGTAAAATTTCCTTTCCGGAAAAGTTTTGCACAAAAGCGATCAACTCGCAGTTGTCCCTTACAACGCCTGCAGGCATGGTGAACGGCAAGGTCAGCTCAATAGTATTACCACCCGAAAAGTCAAGTGTTGTACCGTTCTGGTTGGGGATCATATCTCTGGTAACAAAGCTAAGCTTGTCCATGCCCTGCCACGAATAGTTAATATCCGATTCGCACAGGTCAACAATCAACTTGAGGTTATTGTATGTTCCTGTACCTACTTTTTCTACAGTAACCATAACTTCGTAGTCATCATCTGTCACACTTTCCCAATCCAAATCAATCGCAAAATCGCTCATTACGCTGATACGTTGATTGTAGAGGTTTAAGTATGCACCATAATTTGATTGTCCGGCACCACCACCACCACTCTGGGTTAGGATACCATCAACTTTTGTGGTAGGCCAGCCGCTTACTCCATAATACGAAGTACGGGCAGTGGTTTCCGGTGTATAGAACTGAGAAATGCTGAAAGTAGGGTTATGGTAAGCAGCAACTGCTACATCAAGGCCGGCTTCAAGCATATCATATGCCCCATTAGCTGCAGCAGGACAATACGGACAGTTTACGCCTGTAAAAATTTCGAATACGACCATGTCCCTTTCCACCTGCTGGGCACTGGCAAAGTGTAGCATGAAGATGACAGCGGCCAGTAAAAATGTAACTTTTCTCATAGTTTTGTTTTAGTTTAATTTTTAATTCAGTGATTTGGTTTAATTAAAATTGGGAGCAAAAATAAATATTATCGATCAACAATACAAATTATTTAAATAATTAAATATGCCTGCTTGATGGAGCTTAACCTGCTAATTTAATGATGATAATAGGTTTGGAGTTAATTTGAATAATTCTGAATTACATCGACTATAGAACCAATGACCGAAGGGTTCAAATTTTATATTAAAAAAGCTAACTATTTAATAACAGAAATTTTGTGAATATTATTTTCCGCACCAATTTTTACATTTACAAAGTAAAAGCCTTGAGGAATATCCTCGGTACCAAATGGAATATCGTGCTTTCCGGCCATAAGCACTTTGTTAGAAATAGTATTGATTTTTTGACCCAGTTGGTTGGTAATATCTATTTGAACTTCACTTTGCTGCGGCAGGAAAAATGAAATTATTCCACTACCCAAAACAGGATTTGGATAAACATTTACATCAACATCCATAGCAACTTCAATTGTTCCAACGGGGGCTTCACCAAGAAACATCTGGCTGGCTTCAGCGCCAAAGTTACTTCCGGTTAATATTTGTGTTGATCCTTTAAATAGACTAAAAAATCCGGGTAGCGAAATACCATTTTCGCCCGCATCATAAATGGTGAATTTATAACAATCAGTAACTTCAAACTCTAAGCTTAAACTAATAAAACCATTTGGGGTGGTGTAAGGGCCTCCTTCAAAAACAATTTCATCATCAGCATTAATTATTTCCCAGGTGGTTTCTTCGGGGTTATTATCCAGTTTAATAATCAAACTCACGCTTTCAGGAACTACGATCGACCTGTCGAAATTAAAATAAAGGGTGTCGTTCGCGGGATATTCATCACCGGTTCCATTCGTGTTCGAAAAATAAACTTTGAGTTGATTTTCCTCCATCAGATCATATTCTATTTCGGGCAGCAATACATTGCTCAAACTCAAATAGGCAACATTGCCCGACCAACTATACATTTGCTCATCACCGCCGTTTACGCTGTAATAAATATCCATTGAGGTAAGATTGTTAGCGCCAAAATTGGCAATTGTTACCTCGGGCGAAAACTTGCTAAGGCAGGTGGTTGAAGTAAGATTGGTAATTCCGGCAGGTGTAGCATCTACATCAAATAAGGCCTCAAAGGGCTCTTCAGAACCAACTCCTGATTGATGAACAGCCTTGGAGTTTGAATTTTGCACAAAGCCAACCACTGATAGTTAATTAACATCATACACATTTTCCAGCTCCCAGGTTTGGGCAAGCACTCTATATTCGCCATCTGTCCAATTCGCTTTTAATGCAGTCCCACTTACACCGGGAAACATCTTTTTCATTACATCATAAAAGTCTTTTTCACCATTACTACCCGGTGAAGAGTTAAAATGAATATGTTTTTCAACTATGGCACAATGCAACTTCATGAAGTTCTCTGAATAATCCTGTGCAGACTGTATTCTCATAAATACATACAAAGAATCTTGATTTGGCGACAAATAATGGTAAATATCAATTTCCTCGAAAGGCGAAGGATCATTAGCATAATTTGTAAGCATGCTTTGGGTTACTGAACTGGGTGCTCCGTTAAAATCGCCTTCAACAACGGCTCTCGGTACCGAATTAATACCATAAAAACTTATTCTCGAAGAATTCTCTTCAGTATTGTGATCATACATGGGATCGTAACCAGGCCATGAAGCATGGTATTTAATCACGGAAACAATATCATCATTTTGATCGAGTAAAGCATCAAATGCAGGATTTTGCGATGCACATGGCCAGCAAGAAGCATTGGTTGCCTCCTCAACTAATACACGGCGATCAGCTTGCCCGTAGGAAAACACAAATGAGAATGTGATTAGAAAAAAAAGTAGAAAAGTCCTTTTCATAGTTTTAAAGTTTTGGTGATATTATAAAATAAAAAAAATTAGACGGCAAATATAAAAAATTAGAATTACGCGCATCTTATCAAGATTAAATAAAAATAAATGAGTTATCTTTGCTAAGATAATCCTGGTATTTGATTATTCACTTTCAGGCATATAGCAATTAAATTTTTATACATCCGGCCTACAATCAAGTACTGAAAGAGATTAACAACCAATGGTTTTTAACCTGATTAATTCACAAATTCGTTGAACTTGTGAATTAATCACCGAAGGCCGTAAATATTTATTTAAAATATTTACGAGGGTTAATCCTCGAATTTCCTTTGGAAATTCGGCTCTGCAGGCTTTTTAGCCTGCAGAGTGAAAAATTCATTAATTTTTCAGATTAAAATAATTTACTTTTGTAAAACTTTTTTTTCACCTTAAATACAAGTTTAGGGTAACATAAAACTACATAATATGGCAGAAATATCTAAATCATTAGACCTCAGACAGCGGATGCGCAATGCGCTGCAGGGCGGAGGCGAAAAAGCCATCGAAAAGCAAAAAGCCACAGGAAAACTCACCGCACGCGAACGAATAATTGCTGTGCTCGATCCGAAATCATTCCATGAATACGACCTGTTTGTACAACATGCAGGCAAAGATTTCGACATGGGTAAAAAATACCTCCCCGGTGACGGAGTAATTACAGGAACCGGAACAATTTTAGGCCATCCTGTTTGCATTTATGCACAGGACTTTACCGTGGCCGGAGGCTCACTTGGGTATATGCATGCCAAAAAAATCACCAAGATTATGGATCATGCCATGAAACTGAAAGTACCCTTGATCGGGATTAACGATTCGGGGGGTGCGCGTATTCAGGAGGGTGTTAACTCCCTGGCAGGATATGGCGAGATATTTTTCAGAAATACTCAGGCATCAGGTGTTATTCCACAAATTTCTGTAATTCTTGGCCCCTGTGCCGGTGGTGCGGTTTATTCGCCGGCACTTACCGATTTTGTTTTCGTGGTCGATAAAATTTCAAAAATGTTTATCACAGGGCCAGAAGTAATTAAAACAGTGCTGGGCGAAGATATTTCAATGGAGGCTCTTGGTGGCGCACGCACCCATGCCGAAATTACCGGAAATGCACACTTTTATGCTGAAAGCGAGCAGGAATGTTTTGACCAGATCAAGAAATTAGTGAGCTACATTCCCTGGAATAACATTAAAAAGGCAGATCCTTTCCCACCCAAAAAACCCAATACGCGAAAATTTAAAATTGATGACATAGTCCCGGTTGACCCAAAAGAACCTTATGATGTAAGGGATTTGATAAGGGCAGTAGCTGACGATTCTGAATTCTTCGAAATTATGGAATTGTTTGCTGCCAACATTGTTATTGGTTTTGCCCGACTTGATGGGCATACCGTTGGCTTTGTGGCCAACCAACCTTTGGTTTTGGCCGGAGTTCTTGATGTGGATTCATCAGATAAGGCCGCACGCTTTATCAGGTACTGTGATGCTTTCAATATTCCACTGGTAACTTTTGTTGACCTGCCCGGATATTTACCGGGGGTTGAGCAGGAACATGCAGGGGTAATCCGCCATGGAGCAAAAATTTTGTATGCATATTCAGAAGCCACCGTGCCAAAAATTACATTAATCATCCGTAAAGCTTACGGTGGAGGTTATATTGCCATGTGCTCGACCCATCTCCGTGCAGATTTTGTTTTCTCATGGCCATCAGCCGAAATTGCGGTTATGGGCCCCGAAGGCGCAGCCAATATCATTTTCAGGAAAGAAATTATGGAAGCAAAAAATCCGGATAAGCTCAGACAGGAAAAGATTGCAGAATACAAGAAAAAGTTCGCAAATCCTTATGTGGCTGCCGCTTATGGATATATTGACGCGGTGATTGAGCCGAGTGAAACCAGGCACTTCCTCACACATGCACTAACAATTTCGGAAAATAAAAGCACTGAAGCTCCCAAGAAAAAACATGGCATCCCACCATTTTAATATCCTGGTTTATTTTAAAAATCATTAGAATTTTAAAGTATGGAAAACGAAGAAAAAATAGAACAGAAAGAAGTTGAACTCAAAAAGCTGTGGGTTGACGAGGTGAATTATAGTACAACCTTAACCACCAAGTACCTCAACAAAAAGCCTTATGAGCCACCGAATCTTAAAAAAATAAAAGCCGTTATTCCCGGCACCATCAGGGAAATTTATGTAAAACGCCGGGCTAAAGTCAAAAAGAATGACGATCTCATGGTATTGGAAGCCATGAAAATGAGGAATATTCTTAAAGCTCCCCTTGACGGACAAATAAAATCGATTTATGTGAAAACCGGACAGGCTGTGCCCAAAGATTTTGTGTTGATCGAAATTGCTTAGAAGAAATTAGGTTGTTTTTTTAATAAACTGCCCTGGTTATAAAAATCAGGGCAGTTTTTGTTTTATGGCCTCACCATCAAATATTGCCTTCGTCTTACTTATAAATTCCAAAATTTCATCCCGCCCTGTAGCTTTTTCTGATGAAGTGGTGAAAAGTGGAGGCAGTCCCTCCCACGATTCCAATAAAAATTTCTTGTAAGCAGCCACATTTTTTTCAACTTCTGCGGGTTTTAATTTATCTGCCTTTGTAAAAACCAGCGCGAAGGGCAATTCATGCTCGCCGAAACTTTCAATCATTTCCTGGTCAATCTTTTGAGGTGGTAATCTTAAATCGATCAAGATAAAAGTACACATCAGGTTGATGCGATTGAGCAGGTATCCGTTAATCATATACTTCCATTCATCGCGATTTTTTTGTGGAACTTTTGCAAAACCATAGCCGGGCAAATCCACGAGATACCATTCTTCGTTGATTAAAAAGTGATTGATAAGCTGGGTTTTTCCGGGCTTTACTGAAGTTTTTGCAATATTTTTTCGCTGGCAAAGCATATTGATCAATGATGATTTACCCACGTTGGAACGACCGATAAAAGCAAATTCAGGCTTTACCGGGGACGGACATTTATTATAATCCGTATTGCTCATAATAAATGCTGCCTGTTTTATTTGCATTAGATTAGTTTTTAAGTAATTAAATATTCCCGCTTTGAGGGTGGGCGGGCTTTGATAATTATTAGCACACTCCTGCCCCGATCCTTCAGCGATTTTTTACTGCTTGTTTGCATTAGTAATGTAGTTGTTTTAATAGTGATATTCAGGCACTTTATCAGAGTTTCTATAAAATCAATTTTGGCGGAAACATTAAATGCAGTGATTTTTACGC